>VAPL010281423.1_pt1 | contig 15213 bp, 14 predicted proteins | sample 3395061 | NCBI WGS metagenome assembly VAPL01 (sample SAMN08290444, study PRJNA428436) | hydrothermal vent metagenome | isolation source: Deep-sea hydrothermal vent chimney 2 | place: Pacific Ocean: Juan De Fuca Ridge | depth 2182 m m | reverse complement strand
CGTTCTCTAGTATATCTTCTTTGTCAGAACCAAAGACTGCGACCTTGCCATTTTCATAAACTGGTCGGACTTCCGGTGAGCCTGCGTCGCGGTCGTCAGTAATTCTACGCCACGGCTGAGAGAAGTTTGGTGTGCCCAGGAAGAACGCACCGTCAGTTCTAGCGGCGATATCGGAAACACTAGAGAATGCCGACTGCGAACCAAAAGAGCCCAGGCTTAACCCGTGGACAATAAGTTCTGGTCGCTGGCTTTCTGGCAGTTTGGCCCATTCCTCGTAGACAGTTTCAAAAAGCTCTCGGCCAGTCTCTTGAGCACGGACGGGGTCGACGAGCGTGGCTATCCAGCTAGGTAGATAGGAGTACTGCATAGAGACAGTAGCGACGTTACCGTTGTGCAGGTGCTCAACGGCGCGCATGGAGTTTGGCTCAATCCAACCGCTACCAGTTGGTGTTACGACCAAGAGAACATCGCGCTCTAATGCTTTGGTGCGTCGCATTTCGTCAATCACTAGCTGTGCACGGGCTTCGGGGGTGTCAGCCGAATCAATTCCAGCGTAGATACGGATTGGTTGCATGGCAGGTGCACCGCTAAACTCGGTCATTTCCTCGATAGTTGAAGTTGCGGCGACAAAGGCCTTGCCTTGGTATCCCAAGGTTTCCCACGGAACTAACGAAGCGCTACTTCCAGAGTGTTCAGGCCAAGGTGGCGGTATAGCGCCCTCGGGTGTGCTGGAGTTTTTACCACGGAAGATACTATCGGCTGTGCCGATGAAGATTTGGTTCATGAAGCCATTGAAAGTCCAAATGGTAATTAATGCGGCAAATCCGAGACCTAGAGCCATGCCAACACGTTTTGGTACGTACTTATTAAATAGTTTCTGAAGGGCTTCAAATAGTCGTCGAACAAGTTTGCCAAGACCAATGAATATAAAGGCGAAGATGTCGGACGCAATAAGTAGGAAGATGACCTCATAAGCTGCAACCTGTTCAAATCCGCCAAGTTCACGAATCTCCTTTTGCCAGCCAACATAGAGATAGAGCATTATCGCCAGAAGAGTTAAACCAACTGCCGGTAGGACGTTCCAGGCTTTTTGTTTAACGCTGGCTGGAAAATCATATTCGAACAGTCCGCGGAACGCCCAGCTGGCGAACAAGCCAATGCCGTAGCCGACAGCAAAGGCAAGGCCACCAACGAAGCCTTGGAGTAGCCAAGCGCGCGGCATCAGCGAGGGAGTTAACGATAGGATGTAAAGGAGCGAACCAACCAATAGCCCGAAATAATTCAGGTTAAATCTAACTGCCCACATATGAAAAACATTATAAAATTTAGACTTCTTTGTCTTTGCCACGCTGACACCTCCCGGATATTTAGAAACATTATAACAGCCTCGTGATAAGATATAGAAATGAACGAGACGGTGCTCCTGGCGATTGTAACTGTGCAAACGATTATTCTTTTTGTGCTGATTTTCGTGTTGCTAAAAAAGAAGGACGACACTTCGAGTGGCATGCTAAAGACCGACATCGACAACCTATCCAGGAGTGTATCTGAAATGAAGGAAGGTCTTACAGACAAACTCTCCGACAAACTAGACCGTAACCAAAAGCTGATGTTTGATAACATCCACAAACAATTCGCCGAAAGCTCGAAGATTGTCGCTGCTGTCAGCAAAGACCTGGCGCAGATAAAAGAATCGAACAAACAAGTTGTTAGCGTGACAGACGAGCTTAAAACTCTGCAAAACATTCTCCAGAACCCGAAACAGCGTGGAGTAGTCGGGGAATATATGCTGGAAACAGTGCTGGGTAACATTTTGCCACCAGATGGTTACCAGATGCAGTATAAATTCGATGACGGTGAGATTGTTGACGCTGTGGTGTTTTTGGACAAGAAAAAGAAATTGTCTATCGATTCTAAGTTTTCGCTGGAAAACTACAATCGCCTGGTCGAAGAAAAAGACAAAGCCACCCGCGAGAAATTGGTTAAAGTATTCAAGGCTGACCTCAAAAACCGCATCGACGAAACTGCCAAATACGTTCGCCCAGACGAAAACACCCTAGATTATGCCTTCATGTTTATCCCGAGTGAGGCGATTTATTACGATCTACTGGCAAATAAGATTGGCCAGACTGGTACCAGCGCCCGTGATCTTTTGGAATATGCGTTTATAGATAAAAAAGTGATCATTGTTAGCCCAACCACGTTTTCTGCGTACTTACAGACGGTTATGCAGGGTCTTAGAAGCCTGCAAATAGAAGAAAAGGCTAAAGAGATAGAGAAGCGCGTCGGCATGCTAGGACGTCACCTGGGTAGCTACGAGCAGTTCATGCACAAACTCGGCTCCTCACTCTCGACAACGGTCAATCACTACAACACCGCCCACAAAGAACTGAAGAAAATAGACAAAGACGTAGTCAAGATTGCCGACACCACTCCCGCCATCGAACCCCTAATTGTCGACAGGCCAACACAGGAAGAATAAATCGAAAACTGTAATAACGTTAAAAAAGACGGAATTGACTATTTTTAACGTTTATATTATCATTATTCTGTGAGTATTTCATCAGTCCAGAGTAGAAGAATCAAGAAGTTACTTGCAGAGTATCGCAGGCTTGCCGTTGGCAAGACCAGGCTGCTCAAAGTTCTTGATGAAGTGGAACTGCCTGAGGGCGTTTATAATTCGAATGCCATAGAAAACTCGACACTAACCCTCAAGGAAACTGAGAAAATATTGCATGAGGAGGAGGTTGAAAGGCAGGTCTCTGTACGCGAAGTTTTTGAGACGAAAAATCTTGCGAATGTTAGTGAATATATTTCTGACAACATAAGTACTCTCGAGCTCAACAATGGGTTGATCTTGTTGCTTCACAAAATGTTGATGGCCGGTATCGATGACGAAATAGCCGGCAGATTCAGGAAGAAAGGGGAATTCGTAAGGGTAGGCAGTCATATAGGGTTACCACCTGAACATATCGAGACTGCTGTTTCATCAGCGTTGAATGAGCTTCAGGAGTCTGAAGTAAATATTGAGTCTCTAGCAAAATTTCATCTTGAGTTTGAGCGCATTCATCCCTTTATGGACGGAAATGGCAGAATTGGACGCATTCTTACTAATTTTTTTCTCAAGCAAGCGAATATGCCTCAGATAACTATTTGGAACAAAGAGAAGCGAACGTATTACGACGCTTTCGGACAGTACGATGATGGAAGGTCAACGGATAGCATGACTAGAGTCTTTTACTTGGTGTTGAGCGAGTCTTTGCATAAAAGAATTACGTATCTAAGAGGTGAAGAAGCAGTACATTTGAATAACTGGGCGAAAGAAAATGAACGATCGGTTCACGCTCTACTTAACGCCGCACGTCGTCAAACAATTCCGGCTTTTAGAGAGAAGGGTAAATGGCGCATTGGCAAGGAATCAGCCAGATCAATCAGCATCGGTAAAGAGACGAAAAAGGCAGCTGATAATATCAAATGAAGCTATATGATTAATTCTAATCGAGTGATAAACGAGATTATATGATGAGCCAGAGAAACACGACTACATAAATCATGCGTTACACTGCGTGACGCTATATGTAACTATTTAAATCTACCTCTGTGAAACAATTTAACATACTTTCATCGTGACATCAGATTTAAATCTGATGTCGGGAGCATGGGTGATTGGTATTTCACTAATAATGAATAAAAACAGTTAGCTAATAGGTTAGGTGGAGTGAGGAGGCGTGTAGTGGGAGTGGTTTATTGTTTATTCGGCATTCATCTTCAGCAAAGTGCAAACCCCACCCCCACACGCGAAAAGGTGACGGCAGAGACAGAGCCTTGTACTAAAAAAGGTATGATGGTATAATATCCATATTATGGATGATTTTTTAGATGGTTTCCCTGCGAGCGTTTGTGAAACCAGTGATCCTCTGGTTGAAGCGGTACTAGACACCGACCACCCCTGTCATAACTGTCATACGGCTAGGTCAGAGGCAGATATGCTGGGATTTCTCTTGGAGTTAAAAGCCTTAGGAGTGGATTCAGCTGCTGAAGTTCATGAAGCACTGACAGAGCACTTGGCTAAAATCATACGGTCGATATACGGCCCTCGGGATGATGAGGAACTGAATCGACATGTGAGCACGTTGATTGGTCAATTATTGGACAGCTCGTTAGATGAATTAGACGAGAACATCGAACTAAATAAACAAGCTCTTGGCGAACTACTCGGTGGCTGTAAAAGTGGCCCAATATCCCTCGTCGGTACTCAGGGTGAACGTATGATTGGAGCAATAGTTTGTGGTTCTAGCTGGTTAGAAGATGGCGACAATCTGCCTGAAGCAGTTCACGTCACCAGACGTCGAACTGAATAAAACTCACCTTTGCAAGAAGTAATTAATATACTTCTATCTCGACATCATATTTAAATGTGATGTCGAGAGTGACGAATAATTGTTAATTCATTAATAAAATATTATAGCTAATAGGTTAGGTGGAGTGAGGGGGTGGAGCGAGGAGGGAGTGTAGTGGGAGTGGTTTGTTGTTTGTTCGGCATTCATCTTCAGCAAGGTGAAAACCCAAAGTCTCTGCGCAGGAGAAAGTAACAGTTTTCCTGAGTGTCAGGTGGAGAATTATGGAAAAACAGAGGTAAATTTGTTAAAATATACACAACATGGCACAACAATCCGACAAGCAAACAGTTTATGCATTTATTGATAGTCAGAACCTTAATTTGGGAATTAGGCATGCAGGGTGGGAGCTAGATTTTAGAAAATTCAGACTATATCTAAAGAATAAATATGGTGTATCAAAAGCATACTTGTTCATCGGCCAAAAAGCCGGCATGGAATCACTTTATGATCGTCTTCAGAATATGAATTATCATCTGATATTTAAACCTACAACAGAGTACAAAATTGCTGGCAAGACTGTCGTGAAGGGAAACGTGGATGCAGAGCTCGTGCTATATGCAGCTGCTAAAGCGTTCAGCCAATACGATAAAGCAGTAATCGTTACTGGTGATGGTGATTTCCATTGTCTAGTTGAATATTTAGAAGAGGAAGACAAACTACTTCGACTAATGGTGCCGAACAATAAATTCTCTAAACTTTTGCGTAAATTTACTAAGAAAATGGTAAGAATTCATTTGCTTAAGAAGCAGCTAGAGTATAAGCCAATCAAAAAGACCAGGAGTAGCGGTCGGTCGAAACCTTAGGCCTGCCTGGTCATGGTGATGTAAACATACTAGCGAACAGTATGTGTTTCGTCAAGTAGCTAATGTTTATGTAGTGTCGTCAAACATTGGTGCTTATGGTCTGATTAGAATCACTTTCGTACTGCGCATTCAACACCCTTCATGTGACATCAGATTTAAATATGATTTAAATATGATGTCGGGAGTGTGGATGATTGTTGATTAGGTGTCGCGCATACCCCGAGCATAAGCTCACGGGTAAGCATTGTCCGCCTAAAGGCGGACGGATTCGTGCGTAGCACGGATGCGAATCAAGAAGATACCGCGAGTGTTAACTCGCGGAGATTCATTAAATCAACCACTGTAATAACTCCACAACATATTTACGTTACGACTTCAGAATTAAATCAGAATTAAATCAGAATTAATTCTGAAATGCGGGTCGGGGAGGAGGTGATCGGGGTAGTAGAGATATATTGAAGAATAGATGCGGAGGAAGAGGTGAGTGGTTTGTTGTTTGTTCGGCATTCATCTTCAGCAAAGTGCAAACCCCAGCCCCACGCGCGGGAAAAGTAGTGGTTTTCTTTAGTGTCGGGTTGAATGTGTAATTGTAATATTTGGGTATTTGCCACTTAGTAGGTAGTATATTGCTATGTTGTCATTTATCACCGACCGAGAGTTTGAAAAATACGTGCAGAAAGTTATTGATGCGGTTGATAAAAAATTGAAGAAAGTCGAAAAAAATTTAGCAACGAACACACTTGATCCTTTCAGCGCACTATTTCAATCTGTGATTCTAGATTTAAATTTAGATGAATGGATGGAACTGGAAAAGAATAGGCAAGTTCAAAAAACTATGCAAAATGCTATTGGCGAATTCCACCAAAATCTTCTAGGAAGTTTTAAGGACTGGGAAAACCTAGGTAAAGGCGGAAGCGTAGATCTCGAAAACAAGGAGAGAAAGATAATTGTCGAAATAAAGAACAAGCACAACACACTGAATTCAGCCTCAGCTGCAACTACTTATAGCAAGCTAGCAAATCATCTTAAATATGACAAGAAAGGTTATACCGCATATCTTGTGCAGATTGTTCCAAGAAAAGTAGAAGATTATGATGTTCCATGGTCTCCTAATCTTGCCACAGAGAAGCTGAGAGACGATATTCGGCGTATCGATGGCGAATCGTTTTATGATTTAGTATCTGGCGAGACAAATACTCTCGAGAGAGTATACAAATATTTGCCAACCGTAATTAATAGACTTCGGGGTTCTGACGGTCTTAGTAATGAAGATGTGGCTCAGCTAAACAAGCTGTTTGCAAAAGCATATAAATAACCTTTGCATTGGGCAATGGTTACTATAGAATATGCTTATGAATAAATTTCTTGGCGTTGCTGAAGCAGCAAAGGAGATTGATGTTTCCCCAGATACCATAAGACGTTGGGAGAAGAAAAGTCTGATTAAGGCTAAGCGTGACGAGCATAATTATCGTGTTTTTAATCTAACCGAGATTAGAAGAATTAACAGAAAGCTCAATAACCTAAGCACGAAAAACAACTACAGAATACTTAAATCGAGAAAAAAGCATAATTTTACATCCATTGATTTGTTTGCTGGTGCTGGAGGTACCGCACTGGGGCTCGAAAATGCAGGGTTTGAACATTTGATGCTCAACGAATTCGACAAAGACGCTGTAGCGACGCTTAAGACCAATAGACCTGACTGGAATGTGATTCACGACGACGTCGCAAATATTGATTTCTCGGTCTACAAAGGTAAAGTAGATCTGATTGAAGGAGGGTTTCCTTGTCAATCGTTTAGTTATGCTGGTAAAAGTGGTGGCTTTGATGATGTCAGAGGCACACTCTTCTTTGAATTCGCGAGAGCAGTAAAAGAGGCTCGGCCGAAAGTCGCAGTTGGCGAAAACGTGAAGGGCTTGTTGCGTCATGATGGCGGAAAAACACTGGCAACGATGATTTCTCTACTTGAATCATTAAAGTACAAGGTTTCGTATAAAGTACTGCGCAGCCAATACCTTGACGTTCCGCAGAAAAGAGAACGATTAATAATTATTGCCATCAGGAAAGACATAGATTCATCGATCATCTTTCCGAAAGAGAAAGATTACACAGTATCTGTTGGCGAAGCCATAAAAGACGCACCGAAGGCACCAGGTCAAACTTATTCAGACAAAAAGAAAGCGATTATGAAGTTAGTACCTCCAGGCGGATGTTGGCGAGATTTACCAGAAAAGATTCAGAAGAGTTACATGGGAAAGAGTTATTATTTAGGTGGCGGTAAAACTGGCATGGCAAGGAGGCTGTCTTGGGAAGAACCGAGTCTGACTTTAACTTGTGGACCAGCACAGAAACAAACCGAAAGATGTCACCCTGAAGAAACCAGACCACTAAATATTCGCGAATATGCTAGAATCCAAACCTTTCCAGACGAATGGAAATTTGAAGGTTCAGTCAGTTCACAGTACAAACAAATAGGCAATGCAGTCCCCGTAAATCTTGGGTATTACATCGGTGAAAGCGCGAAGGCTATCCTCGCCGGTAGTTTGGATGAGAAGACAATGGAAGTTGTTGACCTAGAGTCAAATGAGTTCAGACAACTCAAACTAGCAATCGCATAGAGAAAAAGATTCGACAAAATCGTAAAATTCCTCACTGAATAAACTAAAAGACGGCTTTGAAACCGTCTTTTAGTGGAGGGTGTAGCCTTTCCAGCGCCATTGGTCTAAATTGATAGTCCTCTAGCTCTCCGTAGGCCAGCTACTTTTCCATTAACCCTTTAGTGTGTTATTTGTACTCTGGAAAGTAATCAGAAAGATCTTTCCCGTTGAACTTAACGGCACACACAATTCTGCCGTGATCGAAGTTGACTGCTTTTCCAAGCGTAACTTGTTCGCCTTGTATCAAGGCTGTTAGTTTGCGCTTTGCCTGCTCAAAGCCAGGCTCGCCAACCTCTGGAGTATTGTAGCCAGTGGGTCTTACGGTGTCACCCTTATTACCACTAGATACCCAACGCGGTTTGACACGGAATGTATCTCCATCGATCACTTCCATAACTTTAAAATTTGCCATAGTAACTCTGTTCCTTCCAGTTGCCACCTCATTAGTAACCTCCAGCAACTTACTGGGTTTGGCATCCCAAAACTGGGTGAACCGTCTCCAGTTTTTTGTAATTGAAAACGGGTTGTCAATTATATCGACAGAAGTATTGCAAAGAAATGTAACATACTGTAGCATGGTATATAATTACCACCACCGAGCAAGTAACGAAAAGAAGAGGAGAATCGTTATGTTTTCATCAACATTGACCCAGCTTCGGGTTGATTCAGGTATGTCACAGGAAAAAGTCGCCAATAAATTAAAGATAGCCCGTGCAACGTACTCCAACCTTGAGACGGGAAAGCGATCACCAACTCTTGAGCAAATTCAAGCTATCGCTGATTTATTCGAAATGAAGGCAACTGAGCTTATTAATCCAAAATTGAACAAACAAAAGACAGAGAAAGAGTTAGCTGAAATTGTTTTCGAAGAAACTGTTAGCGATATTCAACCCAGAGAGATAATTGAGGAAAACGTCGAAACACTTCGTGAGGTGCTGTTATATGTACTTGATAAAGTTGGCGGTAAGCCAAATGTGGGTGAAACAGTCCTGTATAAGCTGTTGTATTTTATCGATTTTGATTACTACGAAAAGACGGGAAAATCCATTACTGGCTTAAAGTATATTCGTAATCACTACGGACCAACGCCAACAAAAACTTTTGCGTCTGTAGTCAAGGCTATGGAGGACTCAGAAGAACTCGAAACTCTGACGACGAAGTTTTTTAGCCATCCGCAAAAGAAATACCTTCCAGTTGTAAAGCCTAAACTAGAGCACATTAGCGGTGAACAATTGCAGCATATTGATGAAGTTCTGAGTCGTTTAAGTGATAAAACTGCGAAAGAGTTATCAGCCGTATCTCATAGAGACATGCCATGGATAGCAACAAAGGATGGGCAGCAGATCGAGTATCAGTTAGCGATGTATCGCACAACTGAAACTTCTGTGAAAGAGCCCAGCAATGAACTTTAGCCAAAGTCCTGAATTTCAGAAGGAACTTAAAAAGCTTAGTAAAAAATGGCGTAGTTTGCCAGCTGACGTAGGCATGTTAACGCTAGTTATTACTGCCCTATACACACAAACAGACGACAATGCAGCGATTCATCTTCGTGAAACATTCTTTGCTATGAACAAAGGAGCCGTTTTGAAAGTAATTTCGAGTGTTTCTGAGGTAGTTAAGGTGCGCCTAGACAGTAGCGACATAAACAAGGACATGTTAAGGGTGGTATTTATCCAGTTTGAAGATAAGATTATGTTTATTGAACTTTATGCCAAAAACTCTAAGTCCAGGGAAGACATAACCAGGATAAAAAAGTATCTGAAAAACAAGAGTAACTCCATTATAACGAAAACTGAATAGCGTTATTAATGCTTATGGTATAATTTGGTGTATGAGTCAAACTAAAACGAAAAATTATAAACCAAAAAAGAAGAATGTCACCGGTGGCTTCAACGTTGCTGGGTTGATTTTGGTGCAGGCAGCAGTCTGGAACGTTCTCTTTCCAGCATATTTGCTTGGTGGTATGTGGGTGTTTCTGGTTGGCCTGAGTGTGTATTTAACAGGGCTAGTGGTGGTTGCCAAGAAGATAAGCGAGCCAGCCCCACGCTATAGTTCTATGAGTTCAGAAGAGTTGCAGAAAGAAATCGATAAGTTCAACGCAAGATATGAGGAATACAAAACTATACCTGCGAAACTACAATCCAAATTCAAAAAATCACAACCCCAAATGAGCAGGGTAGAACCTCTGTTACAAAGCACACTGGCACAGTAACATAGGTCTGTCCGCCTACTGGCGGAAACCAAATGCCGCTGTTTCGGCAGTGGGCACCATCGTCTTTTTTGACAGCAAAAAAGACATAAAAACTGCCTCCACAGGACGAAAACACGACTAAGAAATGGCAAACTACACCGGAGCTCTCAATCAGCTATGCTGATCTGTTTATTACTACAGACGTAAACAGATAAAACTCGAGCTCATTGCTCGGTGAAGTTCGTCATTTATTAATCAGTTTTCTTTAGTGTCGGTGGCGACATTGGAAGGTGGGGCCAGAAAAGAAACAGTGCATACATACCAACACGGTTATATAACTAATCATATAATTTACTAATTCTCATCTGTTATTCAACAAAACACCCACCCAACATAGTTATATAATTCTTGTCGCCAGGAAGCACATGATTACGAGGTCGTGCTTCTCGGGAAAGCATTGAATAATTTGAATGATTTCAAATAGTTTAATTAATTATATAACTATGATTTTCAAATGTCACGATAACTGCACGTAAATGTTACAATTAATTTCAAACCTAACAGATTGAGGATCATTTGCTGGCTTGCAAAATGTTACAATTAGCAAATAATAATGTTACAATAAATAATCTATGAATGAACGTCAAGAAGCAATCATTAAGCTTGCGGAGAAATCAACTGATAAATTTCAGACTGCGGATGTACTTGCTGCTATACAAGGCGAATTCGAAATCGACAGAATCACAGTTATACGAGATTTAACGCATCTTGTTAGCAGGCAACTACTTATTAGAAGCGGCAAAGGTAGGAATGTGGCCTACGAGCTTCATCCGGCAAGACATGTCTTTGCGCCAGCAGAGGTAGAGGAATACTTCAAGATTCCACAAGATTCGCGAAAAATTAAACAGAGATTCGATTTTGAAATATACGATCATCTAAAATCTGCCGTGTTCACAGGCGAGGAGCTAGAAATGCTTCAAGGACTTCATGAAGACTTCTTGAAGCACGTAACTGCATATACGAGTCAAACACTAATCAACAAGGAATATGAAAGGATACTCATAGAGTTTTCCTGGAAATCCTCTCAGATCGAGGGAAATACTTATTCACTACTTAGCACCGAAAGGCTTATAAAAGAAAATACACCCGATGCTAGTAGAACCTCAGAGGAGACGCAGATGATACTTAATCACAAAGATGCATTTAATGAAGCGCTTCAAAATAAGGACGCATTCGCAGAACTTTCCGTGCAGGGTATCGAGTTCACTCATTCGACGCTTACTAAAGAGCTTGGAATATCGAGAAACATTAGATCTGCGCCAGTAGGCATCACAGGCACGGCCTATAAACCGCTAGATAATGAGCACCAGATTCGAGAAGCGTTAGAAAAACTTGTCGAACTTGTAAACGGCAAACCTAACTTTTTCGAGAAGTCTTTTATATCACTACTTCTGCTCTCGTATATTCAAGCGTTCGAAGATAGCAACAAAAGAACTGCGAGAATGGTTTCGAATGCGATATTGATTGCGCATGGCTCAATCCCTATGTCATATCGTGCAGTGAATGAGGTAGAGTACAAAGAGGCCAGTCTCTTGTTTTACGAAACGAACAATTTGTCATATTTTAAAGAAATATACATCAAACAGTACAAATTTGCTGTAAACAATTATTTTGTTTGAACGACATAGTCTTCCTCTTTCGATACTAAAGAAAAACGGATTTACGAGCAGCTGCAACTGAACGAGAAAGAACGAGGACATCCGGCAGCTGCCGGACGACCAGAGGGAGTTTCCGCAAGTTCAGCGAGGTTGTAGCTGAGAAGTAAGTAATGTTTTTCGTCCGTGGAGGCAGTTTTGCGACACTTTTGCTGTCAAAAGTGTGAATGGGGCGTGCTCCCGAAATAGCACAAAGTTTGTTTCCCGCCAGCAGGCGGACAGGCTTTTTCTAAAGAAAAACACCCCTTTCGGGGTGTCCTCCAGACTGTTTGCAATCAGTCGCTAAAGCTCATTTTTTGGAGTAAGGAAATATGCGTAAGCATTCATCCCCAATATCATCCCAACAATCGGCCCAAGCACGTAAGCCCAGTTAACCGACTCGATGCTCATGGCTACGGCTGGGTTGAGCACGCCATTTGAGACCACAGAGGCGAAAATGATACCTAGCGTAAAGGAGCCGCCAATGGCGAAAGCCTGGTCGAAACCCTTTAATTTATGATGCACAGCAGCTGCAATGCCGAAACCGAAGATAAAGGCACCTAGTGCCTCGGCGGAGAACGTCCGTGCGTCGGCTACGGCCGTTACCTGAGCGGTTAGATTGCCGTCTAGTAGTAGACTCATGGTCACCCAAGCGGTCAGAGCACCAGCGATTTGAGCCACAATGTAGCCAAAAGCGTTGGAAAGATCAGTTTTCTTGACACTGAGCAGGCCAATGGTGACCGCAGGGTTGATATTAGCGCCAGAAATTGCGCCAATTGATAGCACAAAGAGTGCTAGCGCAAAACCGGCAACCACAGGGGTTGGGATAAGCGGGAAATAGCCGTTTAGAGAGACTAAAACCGCGAGAGCCAGCCCAAAAGTACCGATAAACTCGGCAACCAAAGCTCCCTTATTAATATTATTTGTCGACATACGACACCTCCTAATTAACTTATGCAATAAAAATACCACGAAAACCACTCAGCACTAAATTTAACACCTGTAAGCAATTGACAAAATCATGGAAATATGCAACAATGGTTGCGTAACAGAGAGGTTTGTGGTGAACGTAAAGAGCTTAGTAACAGGCATGTTCATAACTAGTTGTGTGGTACTCCTTAGCCTATGGATGAATTCACTGGTCAATTCTTCGGTGGTTGAAATAAACTTCACACCACAAAGAACGGCCACAGGTAGAGTTACCTCACCGCGAATAGATGATTCGGCGGCTGTAACTACCGCTAGCTCCAGTGTCGCTATTTTGACGTCTCCTAGGACTTTTAGTAATCGAAGCTACGTCTGGACTAACCCCAGAAGTGATGAAACTGCTAATATGACTAATCTTGTAAACCGTGAGCTTTCGGAATATTCAGCGGAGTATCTAGCTAAAATTGGTCTGAACCAGGTAATACTGGTCGACGATATAAGAAATCGAGCTGGTCAACCTGTGTTGGGGTTTTCTGACCCGCTGGCTGGTGAGATATATCTAAACACTGTAGCGCTTGAGGGCGAATACTCCCGAGCGACGGTTGCCGAACAGACTATTCACCACGAAGTAGCTCATTTCTTGGCGTATACGGTCTATGGCTACTGGTTTGATCGCGACAGCGGTTGGAAAGACCTAGACAGTAATTATTCATATGGAGAAGATGTAGCAGTAAGCAAAGAGTACTTCCCACGCGACGGTTTCGTCAGTCGCTACAGTATGAGCTCACCCGGCGAGGATTTTGCCGAAACTTATAGTCTGCTGTACACAGAGTATTTCAATGATGCCCTGGCAGACGAAGCCAGCAGCAGTGAGCTACTCAGCAAAAAGCTGGAATTCGTTTACCAGACTATTTCTCAGGTGGAGTAGGCTTGGTGTCGGGCGAGTTTCCAGATCGTCGGGATAACATGCGGCTGACCGTTTGAGACAGGGTTTCGTTTTCTTCCTTTTGGTCGCGGATATAGTAGGCGAGCGCTGCAACTAGACTGATTAGTGTAGCGACGATGATGACTAGTAGCCAAGGAATGGTACGAAAATCTTTGGTGACCGAAACAGAGAAATAATAAACGTCCTCGCAGCCTTGGGCGTCGGTGATTGCTAGGCTGCCGTTGTACTGACCGATGTCTTTGTACACGTGGTGATAGGAAGTGTTGTTGTCGCGGTAAAGGGTAATGTTCTCGATGGTGGCGTCGCCCCAATCTAGAAGTATTTGATACTCGGGGTTGCCAGATTTCAAAATCATTTCCAGGTTGACACCATCGTTACGCCTCAGCCCCCAGAAACGAACGTTCTCCAGCTCCAGCAGTGGTCGACAGGTCGTGATATCGCCACTGAAGAAGACGAGCACCGGTTCGGAAAACTCTGTACAGGTGCCGTCGACACAGGCACGAGCGGTTAAGGAATTCTGCGTGTTGGTCATGTTGAAAATAAAGTTCCAGTCGCCTAGCGGGTTAGAGAACGCCGAGCCAACAAGCTTGCCGTCGGCGAAGAGTTCTATTTGAGTATTCGCCGGCCCGATACCACTAACGGTGACTTCTTTGGAGCTGGTTAGACTGCGGTTTTTGGGACTGGTGATTTGAGGTGTGGTCAGCTCGCTAGGATAGAGATTGCCTTGGTCGCCGGGGAAGCGCCGGGCAGTCCTAAAAATATAGTCGTCGGATTCTTTGCTGAGTTGCCCGTTTACCTCCGAGACTACAGAGTAGGTATGAGTACCTAATGCATACAGCGAGGTGTCGGCAATCACCCACCAGTTACCCAGTTCGTTAGCTTTGGACACTAGGGTGAAATTGTTGTTGATGTTCAGATTAACATTGGCGTTGGGGCAGGTGAAGCCACGGAACGTCAGGTAGTCGCCGATGATGACCGGGTCTTTGTCGTGGTAAACGGTTGGTGGCAGAAATACATCGAGTGCGTTGTCTTCATGGGCGTTTAGCGAGGTGCTAAACTCGGCAGTTGAGGAGATATTTTGGAATCTGTCTTCCTGAAAGATCTGAAGTTTTTGCAGGCCGTAGCTCTGCGAGCCAATAAATTTCGAGAAGTAGCCAAAATTGTTGGCTACTACCGTCCCGATAGGGGTGTTGTTTTCAAAAATGGTTACAAAAGCACTAGGTGAGGCGCAGCCGCTTACCGTCAGGGTACCTTCAGGAACAGAAAGTTGTACTGGTTCACCTGGGGCTTCTGTTGGCACACCACTAGGAACGGTGGTGGTGTCGCCGGTTGCAAATACTAAGCTACTGAATACACTCAGTGACATAAGTACACCGACGATTAGAGTTAGCCTAATAAACAGATTTTTCAAGTTACCACCACTACTTATTTTTGTTTACGTATCCGCGTCAGTATGGGCTATTTGCCAGAAAGGGCTTTACCAGCTTTAGACAAACGTCCTCGGTATCTAACAGCACCGTACGCTAGCAGTATTACACCCAAAGTCACTGGAATAATCACCTTATAAGGGAAAACCGTAAACGAAGTGCTGTCGG
>VAPL010003237.1_pt1 | contig 15213 bp, 11 predicted proteins | sample 3395061 | NCBI WGS metagenome assembly VAPL01 (sample SAMN08290444, study PRJNA428436) | hydrothermal vent metagenome | isolation source: Deep-sea hydrothermal vent chimney 2 | place: Pacific Ocean: Juan De Fuca Ridge | depth 2182 m m | reverse complement strand
GAAGGCCATTGAAATTAAATCAATAATGAGTCTTGTCTTTCCTCTATAAGAAGGGTCTGTTGCTAAACGCCAGGTAGAACCAAGTTTAGATGAATGCATTTTTCTGTATTCTAGCAATTCTTTTTTAAACCATTTTTCCATGTTTAAGCCTTCACCGCTATCAATAGTCACTGTGATAGTTCCTATAATTTTTCCCTCTTGTTCCGCGATTAAAATAGAGGTATCTGGATGGGTGTCTAAATGGGGGGAGGTAGCGATTTTTCCACTCGCCTGTGGTGATATTTCACCTGATAAAACGAAGGTGTCATGGGTCAACTTATAAACTTCATCCAGTCTTGAATAATCTTTTAATACGGAAATATTATAATTTTTTTTCACGGTTTATCCTAAATTCTTTTAAGTTTCTAAGCCATCACCTCCTAAAATTTTGTTTTGATGAAACTCTAGATATGGCATGGGTTTTCCTATCCCTATACCTTGCGCATAATCGACCCCTATGGTTGACAATACATCAAGAATTTCGTCGTTTTCTACAAATTCAGCAATGGTTATAATGTTCATACCCCGTCCAATCTCATTAATGGCTTTGACAAATAACCTATCTTCACGAGAATTGGGTAAGTTTTTGATGAACTCGCCATCAATTTTTAAATACTGTACGGGTAATTGTTTTAAATAATTCATTGAGGAAAATCCTACTCCAAAGTCATCCAGAGCAAATTGTCCTCCTATCGCAGTCAATTGAGTAATAAAGTGATTTGCAGATTCTAAATTAGAAACTACTTGTGTTTCAGTTACTTCAATTATAAATTGTTCTGCTTTGATCTTGTTGTCGTTAAAGAGTCTAGTACAAAGTTCAAATATTTCAGGGTTAGAAATAGAGTTTCCTGATAAATTGATTGACAAAACGATATTTATTCCTTGTTCTACATGCTGTTTTTGTTTTTTAACTGCCATTTCTAACACTTTTTTATCAATCGCACTGATAAGTCCAGTTTGCTCTGCAATATGAATATATGCACCTGGAGGGACAATGCCACCCTTTTCATCAATCATTCTTAAGAGGCATTCATAATGAGAAATACTGTTATCTTTAATGCGCATAATCGGTTGAAAATAAAGTGTGAAACGATCCTCAGTTAATGCTTTTTCAATTTTTGCCTTCCAATTAACGCGTTGCCTTACCTCTTCTCTATTTAAGCCATCAAGTGCAGCAAGACACCATCGTCCTCTACCGGTCTCTTTAGCTTTGTACATAGCAATATCAACACTGGCCATTAAGTCTTGCTCTGTATAACCTTGTACAGGAAATATCAGTAACCCTGCGCTGATGGATACCTTGTGTAAGGTTTCTTCTAGCGTTATTTCAACCGCCATAATCAGGCTAAATATCTTGTTAATTAACTCTTTAGCTCCTTTAAGGTTTATTTCCGGGGCTAACACTACAAATTCATCTCCACCGAATCGTGCGATAACATCAGTTTTACGTACTGCGGTTGCTAATTTTTCAGAAACTTTTTTTAGTAATAAGTCTCCAGCTTGATGGCCACTACTATCATTTACATATTTAAACTGGTCTATATCAAAAAAAATCAAAGCTCCCGTCCGGTTAAACCGGTCTGCTTCCCGTAAAATTCGGTGAAACTCGGTCTCAAAACGTCGACGATTAAATAAGCCAGTTAAAGGGTCATGATCAGCGAGCCAGGCTAATTTATTTTCAGCAGCCTGTCTTTTGGTTAAATCTAATCCAACAACTAAAATTTCTGGATGCGTATCAGAATTATGGATCACTGTAAAAAACCAGGAAATATAAAGTTTTTTTCCTTGAAGAGACAATAAGCTGCAATCATTTTGGTGTGTTTTGTTTTTACCATTAAGTAAATTGGGGAAAACATCTTGAAGGCTGTCATAACAACCTTTATCGTAAATTAAATCTGTAAATAAACGTTGTTCTGCTAGATAATTAGAGTCAAATCCAATCAGCTTTTCACCAAATTTATTGATTGATAAGATGTAGCCAAATTTGTCTAAACGGATAATAATAACTTGAGCAGTATCTAATATATTTGAAACAAAGTTTCGCTCATTTTGTAATTCCTTGCTTCGAGTTAATAAATGAATATTTCTTTGGTCAATTTTAAAATCAAGCTTACTTAATGTATTGAGTAAATTGTGCGCTGCAGAGTCTAATATATCTATTTCATCTGTTAGTAATCTGGGTGGTGTTAAGCTTGGCAGAGACTTTCTAACCTCACTGTATTTTTTCTCGGCAATTAAAGGCAATAAGTTAATTATCTTTTTTAATTTGGCCGTGGGTCTAACAAAAAACAAAAATAGAAGAATACCGGATAATATAATGCTGGATAAGCTACTGAAGATATATAAATCTACTGCGGCTTGCTTTTCAAGTAGCTCATGAGAAATATTGTCTATAATTATTAGCCTGGCCTGATATGGCTCTTCACCAAATGGAATGGTAAAAATATCATACTCATCATCATTAAAAGTAAATGGATCATTTTTACTTGAAATAGAATCAGGAAATTTATTTTGAAATTCTAATAATAAGGGATGATTTTTTGAATAATCAGTTAAGGATGCAATTCTTGAAGACCATAAAGGTAAAATAGGTTGCTGAAGTTTATTGGTTTGAATAAGAATCCCAATGTCTGCCCCCGTGATTTCCTTCATTTGTATTACTATGTCAGAAATGCTGGAAACAAAAATAAAAATACCCGCAAAATTTCCATTATGTAAGAATGGCAACGCATGGTATTGAAAGCAATTTTTGCTACAAATTATTTTGCTATAGGGCTGTTCATTATTAATGACATTATTTAGCCATATGGGAAGAAATTCTTGCTCACTACTTGGCTCTCCCCATTCTCCTTTAAGTTGACTATTGGTATCAAAAAGATAGATAGATCTTATATCTGATTCAAGCTCAATTTTGAACCAATTTTTATGAATAAGATGTTTAATTTCATTGATTACTTTTTTCTTAGGAACAGTAGACTTGATCATTGAAGGAACAAGCCAACCTAGTTCTGTTTCTTTTTTATTTAATTGTGAAAGAACACTGGAAAAAGCTTGTTTGTATTGTTTATGCCGAATAGTAATTTTTTGCTCATAGTATTTGTCATAAGTGTATTTTCCTAATATAAAAATACTACTAGAAGCTAATAAGGTGGAAAGTGTGACAGAAAAAAGTGCTTTCCAGATTAAACTAAAAAAAAATGTTTTTTTAATACGTTTAAACATGGAATTAAATTCTTATTATATTAAGTTATAAAAACAAAGACGGTAGAGCATATCGTTCTATAAATGTATCATTATTTTTTGGGTATTGTTTAATTATTGACCCAATACTTTAGCAATAGCATGTTCCCACCAGCTTAATGGTTTGACTATGGGAATTGAACAAGAATCATACCCTTTATATTCTATCTTTTTAAATACGTCGTCTCGTAGCCAGTCATACGTTTTTGGTGAGCTTTGCTTTAAACGTTTCGGTATCAGAATATATTGAGAAACTAGTTCAGCAAGTTTTTCTTGCACTTGACCATTGTAACGACCATCATTTACTTCCCAAAGATATTCAAATGCCTCAAACCATTTTGATGGCCATAGTGCCAGTTTTGCATCAAGGATGATTTGCATTGTTTTGTTATCATTGGATATTTTGCGGTAACGATAAAAAAAATACAACTCATCATTCCCATTCCAGAAGTGAAAGTTATCAATAGTGTGAGCTAGTTCATGAACAATAATAGGAATTCTGAAATCGACTAAGTATTTTAGGTCTATATCTCGATAAAGCCGTCCATCTTTTGCTTTATCAAAGGCCTTAACAGTAAAAATAATCATATTTTGTCCATTGTAAACTTGTGCAACAACCTGGCTTCTGAATCCAACACCAGGAACAAACATCAGAGGATGAGTATCATCAGACCAGATACTGGTTAAAAAATCTTCAGGAAAAGCTTCTTTAATTGATGTCTGTATATGACTATCTAGGTCTTTAATCGTTTTATCCAATTCTCGTATAGGCTTTGCTTTGCTAATTTTTTTTCTTAAAAAAGGAGGGATTTTTCGAATTGATTTTTCAAAAACACGGAGGTGGTCGACCGTAAATCGTCTAGCATTATAGTCTTCCCCATGTTTAATGATAGTTTTTGTATCATAAAAAAGAGCCAGTGCTCTCAACGCAGCCTCATGGTTATCCCAATAGTTTTCTAATATACAAAGGTTGACTAAGGTAGTCTTTTTGCATTTTTTTTTATAGTCTCGTAAGTCTTTTAAATGCTCTTTATTACTATGATTAGTCAGTACTGAAACGGCAAATTTTTGTAATTCATCAGGGTTATTTTTTTCGTAATAATCTATAGATTTAATTAATGCTGGAATAGAAAGAAAACCCGAATCGCTAGTTTTACAGAGTAATGATTCCTCTGTTGATAAGGAAAAAAATTTATTTTGGAAAAGGGGGGTCTGGCGTGATGCAAAAAGAGGTGAGAAAGAATAGTATGTTAAAAATAAAAAAAGAACAATCTGAATATGTCTTTTATTCTCTGTGTGCATAATATGCTGAAACTTTATTATTTCACTTTTTAGGTAAGATTAAAGCACCGATTCTTGTGATTATTTAGTGTCTGAAGATTTAGAAAACATTTCCGTTCCTTGGTTGGCTAAGTGTTGGGCTTCATTTAAAATTTCCTTACGGTTTTTGTAGCTATAAACCCCAACTGAAATACCCATGGAAAACAGAACGGCAGGGTGCTTTGCCATCTTTTGGATAATGGCTGAGCCTATTTGAGTGCCTAGGGTGAGTATACCAATGGTAATTAAGGGATGGCGGTCTATATCAATGTCTAAGTTTTCTTTTTGATCTTGCATAAGCAGATTGGTTTAATTTATTAAATAGAAAGTTTCAGAATTTTTTTTTACCAACCCCCACTATTTTCCATAGAGACCCAAGGTTCAATTTTTTCTAATGGTGCACCCTTTTGTAAAAGCTCTATCGAAATATTATCCGGTGAACGTATAAAAGCCATATGACCATCTCGTGGTGGACGGCTAATGATAACACCTGCATCGATAAGTTTTTGACAATACTCATAAATATTATCAACTTCATAAGCTAAGTGGCCAAAATTACGACCGCCATCATATTTTTCAGTATCCCAATTAAAGGTTAATTCAAGTGTTGGAGCTTCAATTTTTTCGGCATTATTTTTATCGAGGGGAGCTGCTAAATAGATGAGTGTGAATCGACCTTCTTCACTCTCAAATCTTTTAACTTCTATTAAACCAAGTTTGTCACAATAGAATTCTAGTGATTTTTCTAGATTATTAACCCGAATCATCGTATGTAAATATCGCATAAGTAGTTTTAACCAAAATGATTTTTAAATAGATCTCTATTATCGCGTAAAATAAACAAATTTACGATGGAGATTTTAATGACTGATTATCCAGAAAAAAACTGTGATATTGACCGGCTTGTTCGCCACCCTAAATTGGTTGAAGCTGCTTTAAGTGGACAAAAGACCCAGCAACGCAGAGATGGAGTTTACGCTTACCCAGATGAAACGTTTGAATTAGATGGCGTGCCTTTTATTACCACTTCTTTAGAACGTCAAAGACTAGGGGATATGACGGATGCAGATGCCAATGCAGAAGGTTATCCAAGCTTAGAAATGTATAAAGGTTTAATATTAAAAATGCATGCAGGGATGACCTGGAATGAGGATGACTTGGTTTGGGTGCATTCTTTTAAAAGGAATGATGCTTAGGTGAGAGGATTTAAAAAATTAAGAAACAGCATATCAACTCGCGGTAGGTTAGGCTAACGGCTCTATCGTTAACCTAACATTTTTAGCATGCCTTACGTTGGGTTGCCAAAGAAACGGCAGCCCAACCTACAAATTCATACCTCAAGAATATTCAATTTTTTTCTTGCCTTTCTGTTTTATAACTTTAGATTAAACAGAGGGAATAATAATATTTTTTTCAGCAAGGTCTTTAACTGCTAATAAACCAGAAGCAAACAATGTATTCGGCTCTGGGTGAGCAGATTCCTCCACTATTTTCTTTAAACAATTTTCACACGATATGCCCTCATTATCTTGTACTATTTGTAGTAATCTAAAGGTAATGGGGGGTGTTTTCATAAACTGAACTTCATCGGCTGTATCACGATAAACTAATAAATAGGTAGGTTCTTCTGGTGTTTTTGTAGGTAAAAATGAAGGTGAAATTTCTTGAACAGGAAATTGATAGGCTAATGGCCAAGCTAATGGAGACAAAGCAATTGTTTGCTGAACTAAATTTTCTATAAAGTCATTTGTGTTGGTTTTAATATTTTCTTTTGCAATAGAAAGTGCCATTTCTACCCATTCATAATGGACAAGTTCTAAAAGAAAAGGGAGGTCATCTTCATTTTTTCGCTCATTTTGTAGAAAATCAATGAACTCTTCAGGGATTTCTGAAAAATAAGGTGAAGAACTGGCATGGTTTGAAAAAAAATCCTGGGATAATTCAAACCATTGTTGATCGTTTAGAATAGTTTTTAATACGGGGAAATTATTACTTAAAAAGCTATCAACATTATTAAAGAATAACTCACGATAGGTTTCTATTCGTTCCTGTTTAACATCTGCTGGGCGAGGGTTATTAAAAGGGTCTCTTATATAAGCTGAAAATTCATTTTGCTTGGCTTTAAAATCGACCTTCATTTTATGCTATTTTTTGATCATGCTGAGAGTTCCAGGCATTTTGAATAGACCGAATAGTATCCACTTCTTTTAATAAAATATCTAAAGATGGAATATTAAAGTCACGTTCAAGCAAGGTCGGGAATACACCATATAATTCATAAGCCTTAGCCAATAATTTCCACACGGGATCAATCACATCTGCACCGTGGGTATCAATCAAAAAATCATCTGCTTCTACATAATGTCCTGCAATATGAGCATAAGCAATACGATTTGAAGGAATGGAGCGTAAAAAAGTTTCTGCATCGTAGCCGTGGTTAATACTGTTAACATAAATGTTATTAACATCAATCAAAACGTCACAATCAGCCTCTTCAATAACGGCATTAAAAAAGTCGATTTCATCCATTTCTTGTCCAGGTGCAGCATAATAGGAAACATTTTCAATGGCTATTTTTTGTTCTAAAATATCTTGAACGCGTTGAATTCTTTTAGCTACATGAGTCACTGCTTCTGATGTAAATGGAATTGGCATCAAATCATATAAATGACCCTGATGGCTACAGTAACTTAGGTGTTCACTATAAAATTTAATTTTATGTTGATGCATAAAATCTTTAACATCATGAACAAACTTTTCATCAAGAGGGTCGGTACTGCCAATAGATAATGAGAGGCCATGGCAAACAAAGTCAAAACGTTCAGTTAAGGCTCTAAGTTGTTTGCCAAGTTTTCCACCAATAGTAATCCAGTTTTCAGGAGCAACTTCATAAAAATTGACATTTTCTGGTGGTGTATCAACAATTTCCGTCAAAAAAGAGCGTCGTAAGCCAAGGCCAGTATGATGGACTAAGTTTGTTAAATTACTCATTAAAAAAACCTCAGTTTATGATTAAAAGCCGAGTTATTAGATATGAATAACTCGGCAATGCAAACTAAAAATTACATATTAGAGCCACAAGACATTTCACCATCTTTCTTATCCATATCACCCATGCCTCCTTTCATTTTCTTCATCTTTTCCATCATAGCGCCACAAGACATTTCACCATCTTTGCCGCCCATATCCATGTCGCCTTTCATTTTCTTCATCTTTTCCATCATGGCACCACAAGACATTTCGCCATCTTTGCCATCCATACCGCCTTTCATTTTCTTCATCATGGCACCACAAGACATCTCTCCATCTTTACCGCCCATATCCATGTCGCCTTTCATTCCCTTCATTTTTTTCATCTTTGCACCACAAGACATTTCACCGTCTTTTTTTTCTGCGGGTTTATCCATAACGCCGCAAGAACCTTCATTGCCTTTCATCATAGAACCACATGATTTTTCTAGGCCTTTTTTCATTTTCTTACCATCCATCATATCGCCACATTTCCCTTCACCACATTTTGCTTCTGCAGCTTTTTCTGATTCCTTATGCTTTGCGCCACAAGACCCACCAGCGTCTTTCATCGTTTTTTTATCCGCATCATTGCCGCATTTTCCTTCACCACATGACGCTTCATTTGCCTTTCCACCTTCCCATGGAACAACAGAATAGCCTTCAGCAAGTTGCATATAACCCTCAGACAATTCAGATACAGCAAACGGGTCGGAATCCGCAACGGCAACATTAGTTGAAAAAGCAGAAACAACAACAGTACTCATCGCCGCAGCCAAAGGTGTTTTTATTATTTTATTTTTCATAATTCCTCTCTATTAATTAAGATATATTTTTAAAACAGATACTTTTATCAAGTCCATATAGCATATAGAATTAAAAATAAATTAAAATTTGGGGTGATTCAACCTAAGACTATACAGAATAAACCGAGTTCCATCTATAGAAAAGCTAGGGTTTAGCTCTCGGTTTTATCTTTAAATTCACATAAATTTTCTATCACACAACTTTGACATCTCGGTTTTCGAGCAATACAAGTATAACGACCATGCAAAATTAATAAATGATGTGCATCAATTTTATGTTTTTTCGGTACCCATTTTTCTAGTTTATTTTCAACAATCAGTACATTTTTTCCTTTCGCTAACCCTGTTCTGTTCGACACTCTAAAAATATGGGTATCAACTGCAATTGTTGGATGTCCAAAGGCGGTATTTAAAATGACATTAGCTGTTTTTCTCCCTACTCCAGCCAGAGCTTCAAGTTCATCCCTTGTTTGAGGAACTTCACCATCATGCTGATCTAATAACCTTTGGCAAAGTTTTATAATATTCGCCCCTTTGGTGTTAAATAAACCAATAGTTTTAATAAAATCTTTTAATCCATCTAAGCCTAGGTCTAAAATAGCTTGGGGTGTATTTGCAACAGGAAAAAGTTTGAGTGTTGCTTTGTTGACACCTTTGTCAGTTGCTTGAGCAGAAAGCACTACCGCAATCAGTAGTTCGAATGGAGTAGAATAGTTCAGTTCAGTAACAGGCTCTGGAATAGCTTCTGCTAAACGATCAAAAATGGCTAGGCGTTTTTCTTTATTCATTTGTAAATTGATAGAAGGGTGTGATCTAAGACAGCATACTTTTTAAACCAGCAAGATTAGCCTTACCGCGTTTTTTTATTTCTTCTGGATCAAGTTGTTTTTTGTTCGACCATTCCAGGTCTTCTTCTGGTAATTCATTTAAAAACCGGCTGGGCTCGCATTCTGTTACGTCCCCATATTTTTTTCTATGGGTGCAATAACTAAAGGTACAGCTTTGTTGAGAGCGGGTGATTCCAACATAAGCAAGCCGTCTTTCCTCCTCAATATTATTAGTTTCTATACTGTTTTGATGGGGCAAAATATTTTCTTCCATACCAATTAGAAAGACATGGGGAAATTCCAGGCCTTTTGATGCATGTAAAGTCATTAAGCTGACTTGATCCCCTGCTTCATCATCCTGATTTCTCTCCATAATATCCATTAATAATATTTTAGAAATAATTTCAGCCAAGGTTTTTTCTTCTTCGGGTTCTTTATCAGCTATATTTTTTAACCAATCAATTAAATCCCAGACATTTTTGGTTTTTCGTTCAGCTGCCGAATCGGTTTTGCTGTTTTCGTGTAACCAGGACTCATAATTAATTTGATTAATAAATTGATCTATTACAACAAAGGTATCACCGCGTTCTATTTTATCTGCTGTATCAACGACCCATTCGGTAAATTTTCTTAATCTAAGGACTGATTTTTCAGGCAATGACTGTGTTAAGCCCAATTCAAAACAGGCAGAAAATAAACTGATCTGACGTTTATTAGCATAAGCTCCTAGTTTTTCTAAGGTCGTCGGACCAATTTCACGTCTAGGGGTGTTAATAATTCGCAGAAAAGCCGCATCATCCTCTTGATTAACAAATAAACGAAGATAGGCAAGAATGTCTTTTATTTCAGAGTAGGAAAAAAATGAAGTACTTCCACTAATAAAATAAGGGACGTTGTTTTCTCTTAATATTCGCTCAAACAAACGGGACTGGTGATTGCCTCGGTATAAAATAGCGTAGTCGGCATAATTTCCTCCCTGTTTAAATTTATGGTGGATAATTTCTGAGACTATTTGAGTAGCTTCTGCTTGATCGTTTTTATGGCTGATAACTTTTAAAGGATCACCAAAGCCAAGGTTACTCCATAATTTTTTTTCAAAAGCGTGGGGATTATTAGCAATAAGGTGATTGGCAACTTTAAGTATTCGCCCAGCGGAACGATAGTTTTGCTCTAGCTTAATAACACTGAGCCGAGAATAATCTTTTTCTAGTTGAGACAGATTTTCGGGTTGCGCGCCACGCCAGGCATAAATGGACTGGTCATCATCACCGACCACAGTAAAGCGGCCTAAATTCCCTGCTAATAATCGAACTAATTGGTACTGGGTAATATTGGTATCTTGATATTCATCCACCAATAAATAACGAATTTTATTCTGCCATTTTTCTAGAATAGACGGGTATTCTTTAAACAATAAAACCGGTAATAAAATTAAGTCATCAAAATCAGCCGCGTTATAAGCTTTTAAATTACGGTTAAAATCGGCATAAAGCAGGGCTATTGCTTGGTCTTCTGCTGTGGCTTGGTTAATGGCATATTCTGGAGTAATAAAGGCATTTTTCCAAGTGCCTATTTGTCTATTGTAGCTTTCTACGTCATCAATATCGCAGTCTGTTGAACCATGTGCAATTAAGCTGCGTAATAAGGTGAGTTTATCCTGATCATCAAATAAGGTCAGGCCAGGTTTATAGCCCAGCGTTTTAGCTTCTTTCCTTAGTATATCCAGTCCTAAAGAATGAAATGTGGAGACTCGTAAACCTTTGCTTTGCTTATTATCAAGTAATTTACTGACTCGGGACTTCATCTCCCTAGCGGCTTTATTAGTAAAAGTAAGCGCAGCAATATGGCGGGCTGCTGTACCTTGTTGAACTAGATAAGCAATTTTTTCAGTAATAACCCGAGTTTTACCACTGCCTGCACCCGCTAAAACTAATAAGGGTCGGTCAATCGTTTTAACAGCCTCTTGCTGTTGGGGGTTTAGCTTTGCCATTTAAAATGTTTGGTCAAGCTTTTGGTGTCCATTCAATTATGTACGAGAAAAAACTACCTAGCCTCATGAGTGATTTCCTAATGCAACGGGGATTAGTGTGATGATATGCTGAAATATAAATCAGCAATTCTGTCCAATTATAACATCTAATTTTAAAGTATAATCGCAACAAATTTACTTCCATTCGGTGGTGTAGGCGTTGACTGTAATTCAATGACATTAGTACTCAAGTAAAAGGTTGAATTTATTTTACTTGGGTACTTAGGTGTCGATCAATCCTGAATCAAACCAAGCACCTACTAAAAATAACACGGGTACTCGTCGAGCTGATAACGGGGTAAGGTTTGCTGAAATAACCCGCATTAAGTTCGTGCGTGTAGCAACCGAAAAGCAGTAGAGGCTTTAACTAGAACTAGTAGAAAATATTAGAAAAATCCACTTTTACATTCCTATTTTGCAATATAGTCTCGATGGAGTACCTAGCCATGTCTATTCAGCAGTGCATGAGCATTACTTTGCTATGGATTATAAAAAGTGAGTCGGAAACAAATTTATGAGACCTTGAATGTTAAGCTCGGCCTTATCTGTAAATGTAAAACAGTGATAGTCAGGAAAAACCTATAGTGCCAACTGGAACAAAAAACTTTAACTATTTGAAATATATGTAGTTACATGGTATTGTTTTAAATAGTCAAGTTTATTGATATTTTATGTTTATTTAAAACCTCTTGCAAAATTGCATATCATGTAGGTCTAAAAGAGATTCCCCTACATTAATAGTGATATCAGTCTTAATATAGTAACTCTGGCTGGTTAAATATCTTTGACCTTTGATTTTCAATGGGTCTTTAGCATGTGGAGGAAGATCCAATCCAATCGGGTTTTTTAAGGAACGAGAATTCAATAATATGGATGTTTCTATTAATTACTATTTTCAGCATGAATTACTTATAACTATTTGATTTTATTAGGTAGAAAAAGATGAAATTAGAATAAATAGAGATGCCCATATACAACAAGGTGACGCAGATTTTTGTTTGTCTCTCTAAGACGTAGTAACAGGCGCATAGCAAGCTACATAACTGTTGCTACAACGTATTACGCAATGGAAGGTTTGTATGGCTGCATGAGCAATTGCCGAGAAGACGGACAAAAAGACAAGATCCAATATTATTGGATCCTTTTACCTACAGTAGTTTCTTTTTTTAGCTATTTAAAATTACGCTTATGTCTTACTTCGCATACCCATATCTTGTTACATTTGATGATTCTATGGCCTATGGTACACATCATTTTTTAACAAATTTCAAATTTCAATGTGCCGCTCGTGAGGCATTATTGTTTGGTGACGTCATTGATGAACAAATAAATTGGCGCGAGGAATTACCTGGCATTATTATGCTAACTCGTGATGGTTATTCACGCAATATGAGTGCCGTCCCTGTTGGTGAGCGAGTCGTTGTTATCATGACCTTTGAAGAGCCGAATCTATGTAGCTTGAGGCTTTGTTTTCGCACTATTAGCAATCAAGGTGTTCCGGTTGCATGTGGCTATCAAACGGTTGTCTGTATTGGTAAAAATAGTAATCAGATGGTAGAACTTCCTGTCGCATTCACCCAGTTTCGTGACATGCTAGAGGAACCATGTGCAACACCGTCTTTCATGAAACGTGTTACTGAAGGTGGACATTTAGCGGATGAATTATTTCCTGAATCATTATGTGATTTTGCAGATAAATTCTCTAAAGCACCTGCAAACGAGTCTTATCCACAAATTGTCGACCTTGGCTATTAAAAGAGTTGCAAAATGTCGATAAAAAAACATCATTTTTATTTCAGGGTCAGGGTGGGTTTCATTCTGAATTTCTCTTACAGTTGGCGGAAAGAGAAGACTTGGAGAGTTTGTTCTCAACTGCAAATAAAGTTGTTAAACAGGAGCTTGGGCTGGAATTTACTCAGTGGTTAGTTCATGAGCCCTCTGACAATTCAAAGTATCTCCAATTGACATTGGAACAGATCGGGATTTATATCGAAGGGTATCTTTCGGCTCAGGTATTATTGAAACAAGGGGTTTCAGCAGATATCTTACTTGGTCACAGCTTTGGTGAATTTACTGCTATGGCAGTAGCAAGCGTTATTTCCTTTACCGATGGTATTCGGTTGATCATAGCTCGTCTTAGAGCACTTAAAGGTCTTGAAAATACAGGCAAGATGGCAGCAGTCTCTGCAAATGAAAAAACAGTTGCCGAAATATTAAATAATTTTCCTCAGCATTGTCTTGAAATTTCAGTAATTAATCACGAAAAACAGACTGTCATTTCTGGGCGGATAGAAGAAATTGAAAGCTTTAAAGAACATCTTGCAACTAAAGGCTATATGGCAACTGTTTTAAGAAGTGCCTATCCATTCCATTCAAGTAAGCTCTTACCCGCGCAAGATCAATTTGAGACGTTTGCAAAAACTGTAACGTTCAATCCAGGTAATATCCCTGTATATTTTTCAGCAAAAGATCTTAGTTATGACCTTTTGACGGATATGCCTTCGATACTTGCATCACATCTGATAACAAAATTTGACTATCAGAAAGCTATACGAACAGTTTATGCTTCTGGTGTCAAGAAATTTATTGAATGTGGTGGCAGTGAAATGTTAAGAAATATCATTCAACGTATTTTTTTCCAACAAATCAATACAGTAAGCCTGAGCGGAATTGAGGATTATTTAGTCAACAAAAATAGCGTTACAACCAAGACTTTACCTTCTAAGAAATCGATAAATTATAAACCAGTTTCATCGAATACTGGCAACTACAAATCAGAGGGCCTCCCAATGGAAGCAATAGCAATTGTTGGTTATGGATCAGTATTACCTGGTTCCGAGAACAACGAACAATACTGGCATAACACAGAGCACGGAAAAAGTGGGATATATAACTATGATGAGTCTGACCCTCATTTTTTGACTGACTATTATAGTGAAGGAGCCGTTTTAAGTAATAAAACCTATTCACGCTTATGTGGCATTATCTCAGAGTCATCTTTAGATGCTGCTCTAAAGAAAGAGGGAAATGTTCATTCGCAAGATTACGCTAAGATCCAAAAAATGATTGCGCTGGCATTATGTGAGGCTTTGCAAACAGCAGAACTAAGAACTAATTCTCAGCTCTTTGAGCATTCAGTCTGTTATTTTGGTGCTACCTCTGACGGTGTAAAAGAATATGATGATGCGCTTGTCATGCAACAGTTACGCGATGCTCTTTCCACCGGCAGTATGTCTGAACATAAAGCTGAAATTGATAAATTTTTCACCCAAGTACTTGGTGAAAAAGCCTGTGATGTAGATAGTTTTTCACCAAAAAAGATATACGAGCGTGTTTTGAACGATACTCTAGGGCGTGAGGTGAGGACTGTTCTGATCGATGCCGCTTGTTCATCGTCTCATTATTGCATCGATTTAGCCATGAAGTCGTTGAATGCAAATGAAACAGATATTGCTATCTGTGGCGGGGCTTTCGCTGCAGGGATTGGTAACAACTGTATGTTTGCACAATTTAATGGACTTGCACGAGATGCTATTCGCCCTCTCGATGAGAATGCTGAAGGAACCGTCTTCTGTGATGGTGCTGTGGTGCTTTTGTTGCGACGTCTGGATGACGCGTTGCGTGATGGGGATACGGTACATGGTGTGATTAGGGGTACAGGGCTATCTAGTGATGGCAAGGCTCCGGCAGTTAATGTGCCAACAACAGCCGGACAGCAATTGGCCATAGAGCGTGCATATCGGCGGAGTGGAATTGACAAAGAAACCATTCAGTATATTGAAGCTCATGCGACAGGAACTTCCGGAGATATAATCGAGTTTAATTCTTTGCGCAATGTATTTTCGGCTAGAAAAAAACATCTTCCAAAAATATTTTTAGGAAGCAATAAGTCCATGATAGGTCACACAGGATGGGCATCTGGTGCTTCAGCAGTTGTGAAGGT
>VAPL010432229.1_pt1 | contig 15218 bp, 20 predicted proteins | sample 3395061 | NCBI WGS metagenome assembly VAPL01 (sample SAMN08290444, study PRJNA428436) | hydrothermal vent metagenome | isolation source: Deep-sea hydrothermal vent chimney 2 | place: Pacific Ocean: Juan De Fuca Ridge | depth 2182 m m | reverse complement strand
CCGGCTAATCCTTTTTCTATTATTTCTGTATAACGACCACCGTTAGCTTCAATATGTATGGTATTATCTTCATACCATATTTTCCATATTTTAATTCCATGAGCTCCTTTACCATATAATGTTTTAATGTTTAACATCAGTATCTCCTGGCATAATGATTTTAGATTTTTCCATAGTATCTTCATTAAGCTTTATATATTCTTTAACCATAGCTAATGGAGTCTCCCATGAATCTACAATCATTGCTATAAAGTCAAGATTAACTAGATTCATAAGAGTATTAACTTGATGAAGACTCGGTTCTCCTTTGCCATCAGGTCTTTTAAATTCAAAGAACATTACTCTTGCACTAGGTAACAATACCATTTGGTCTGGCCAACCTTTTTCGCCATTCACTTCTAACTTAATAGATTTAATTCCAATCTTCCAACATTCATCTACAAACTTTTTCTCAATAGTTTCTTCAGGTCTCATCTCTTATATTCTCCGCCTTTGCTTGAATTCCACAAGCGCTTCAAGCCTATACGCTTTATCCACTTTTGTTCTAATTCTGCTGCTTCTTTTTTGGTATCTGCTTTATCCTTAATAACCAAAGAAAATGTAGAAGCTCCATAGCGTTTTACAGCTCTTCCGCATTTTGTGAGCTTCTTCCATTTATGTTTCTCAACTTGTTTATGCTGTTGAAACCTACGATAAGGGTCTGTAGTTATACCTACATACATCTTCTTACATGCAGTAGTTTTCAGTATGTAGATATAATACATTAGTCTTCAGCCCATTCGTTTATAGCTTCTTTCGCAGTATCTGCTTTAGGTCTTGGATCAGATTCTTTAGCTAATGAAAGTTTACCTTGAGGTTTGAATATTAATTCTTTAATCAATTTCCATTCTTCGTCAGTAAGTTCTTTTTCTAATTGAGCTACAGTCAAGAACTTAGTATTATAAACTCGTTCTTCTTCTGTACCATATTCAGATAGAATCTTCTCAACTTCTTTCTGGTCTTTGAAAGCTCTATTACTACGACCATAAACTAACTTATAACCAGGTACTACCTTACCTTGTTGAAGTCTTTCTAAGCAATATGCAGTTATACCTTTAAGCCAATATTCAATAGCTTTAGTATGCGCCATAATATTAACTAAGTCTGTCTCACTGAGTTCTTTTGGTTCAGGTCTTGTTTTCTTAAAATCAGCAGGACTTAATTCAAATTCAGAGAATTCAATCTTAGCTATTTCCATATTATGATTTGCATGAGCTTTACAGAATGGAGCTGCCTCACACCATCTACAACCTTTTTCAGTAGCTTTAAATACAGGTATTTTAGACTTAGATTCTTTAATACTAGCTTTAACTTCAACTTGAAAATCTTTAAGTTGAGCTATTGTCATGTAGTCAGAACGTATTGGTCCTAATTCATGTGGTGCTCTAGGTTGTACGATAGTCATTTTAACATCAAAGCTTGGATGAAATTTTATTTTATGTTTAGCTAGATGAGCTAATGCACCTAATGCATATATCATCATTTGAGTATTGTCAGTAGCTTCAACCACTACTCCTCTACCATACTTTAAATCTACAACTTCAAGCTCACCTTTAGTAATTAGGTGTACTCCATCTTCTATTTCAAATTCATCAAAAGAAAATATAATTGCATCTGCAGTACCAAACATATTAGGTTCTAGATGTTGCAGAGAAATTCTGTTTTCAACCCATACAGTAGAGTTCCATGTATCTTGATTACGGATATAATCAATATACTTTTGAGTTTCTTTGGTCATTTCAGTATCAACAAATATATCATTGAATCTTGAACTAACTAACTCTTTAGCATCCATATCATTTTCTAAACAATGAGCACTTAATTCATGAGCACATGTACCTTCTTCAGCATAAAAATTTGGTTCTCCTTGTACTCTTTTGAATGTCTTTAAATATTCAATTGACGCAGTACAATGTAACCATCGACTTGAACCTGATGGAGAGTATTCACTATGTTCCGCATTAGACTCTACATTAGGTTTCGGTATTTCAATCTTATCCATTATACCACCTCAACTTCATAATCACCTAATTCTTCTAGTTCTTCTAAACAATCAACTATTATAACAAAAGTGCCATCCTCAACAAGACACTGAATATCTTCAGCTTCGTCTTCACCTATATCTTCAATTTCCTTAGCTAAAAATTTACCACTCATTAGACAAACTCTATACATTGTATTTCTCCTTTAATTTATTTATAAGTATATTATATCACAATTTTAATCAAAAGTAAACCACTATAGTTTCTGATAATGCTTTAATATTTTACCTTCTGCTTCTAATGGTAGGTCACTTGCCCAAGCTGGAGTAGTACATAACATCATATTGTATTCTTCTATATCTGCTATTTGTTCTGGAACCAAAGAGATAACTTCATCATATACAGAAAAGAGAATATCATATTTTCTACTGGCACATTGCGCGCCGTAATACATAATATCTCTGGCGATAGCCTGTACGGCGTTCTCTGCAAGCTTACCACCATAAGTAGATTCACGATAATAACCGCCATTAGTAACTTTCTTATATGTTAGTGCTTTCTTTTTGGCTCCCCATGGGGTTTTGACTATGTCTATTTTAGCATGAGGATAATTAATACAACGACCAGATGGTAGCTTCATTTGAAGCATTATAACTCCACTTTTTGTTTTATGAGACTTAAAAGCTATTTTACCTAAAGCCGCCATAACTACTTTACCAGTACGAAGTGCAGCTAATGCAGCATTCTCAAGAGAGTTCCATAAATCTACTACTTCAGGATATGTTTCACGATAAGCATTAATAGAGTTAGTAGCTAATTCTAATTCTACGTCCACTCCCCAACGTGCACATGAATTAACAAATCCTTGACCGCCTAAACCATATCCAGCACCAAGTATAACTTGTTTACCTACCCATCTTTCATCGTCTACAATAGAGCTATAAGGTTTATTGAAGATTTCAGTAGCTATCATCTTATAAGCGTCAATTCCATCCTTATACATCTGTAAACCTTTAGCACAACCAGCTAACCAAAATACAATGCGCGCTTCAATTGCAGCATAATCTGAGACACAAAGTACTGCGCCTTTAGGAGCAGTAATCATACCACGTATGGCAGTAGATGCAGCTTTAAGGTATGAACCATATTTCTCAGTGATTTCTTTGGTATCCATAGATGACATATCTTTCACTAATAAATCCATAGATTCATACTTAATGCTTGGTTTGGGAAGGTTATATAAATTTAGGAGTTTAGAAACTGGACGACCTGTATGAGCACCAAAAGAAATAATCATACCATAAATACGGCCATGAACCGTAGAGTTAATGTATCTTACATATTTACCTGTAGAAGACTTACCAGCATGTTGTCGCATTTCGAGTATCTGTTTTGAAGTATCGTCTACTTCACCATACTTACCTTCTAATATTTCAGTGACTGTATCTGCAGTGCAATTAGGTATTTGTGAGTTCACATTAGAAATTACCCAATTTTTGATTCGGGCGGCTTGAGTCATTTTAGTTATAACACCGCCAGTTAGATTAGTTACTCTATTAGCGAATCCTTCTTGTTGCTTCATTATATTTTCATATATTTTTCTGGATAAATCTACATCAACAGGTACACCACGCATGTTACACTCTAAATCAAATAACACATCTGCTAATTCTGTTTCTTTCCATTCAGGTAGATTCAAATAGATTTCTCTACAGACATCGACGTCAACACTGCCATATTCCATAAATTCCATTTTCTGTCTAGGTCTTGAGTCCATTTCAATGAATGTACCATCTTTCTGAGGACAACAGAAGAGTTTAATTAACGCTTTACCTGAGTCTAGTTTCTTTCGGATATTGAGAGCTTTAGCACAATCACCAAGAGAAAGAGGTAATCCAGCCCTTCCGGCCATTTGCATAGTACATTGAAATTTGTCTAAACTTAATTTTGGCCAACCATATTTCTTTATACCTACATACTTAATTATAGCAATTTCAAATAACATATTATGAGCTACGACAGTATAACCATCTTCTATAGCTTTGAACAAAGGAATAATAAATTCTTTGTTTGACATGTCCATTATTTGAGTTGGTTGGTCTTCTATTGCGTAGGATGTTATGAGTATTTCTGTTGAAGGATGTGAAGCATATTTGAATGCTCCATGTTCTATTGATATTTTAGACCTTGTTTCAAAGTCTAAGAATACCTTGTTCTTTAATTTTGGATTCATGATTCACCTTAAGAGAAGGCTAACTCCATACTCATAGACTGGGTGAAGTCAGTCTATGGGTGTTAACCAAAGTATGGAGCTGCCTATTATTTAGAAGTTATCTTCAGTATCCGCTTTAGACATTGACTCATCTTTGAATTCAGCAAAATCTGCTTCTGCAGCTACTGCTCCATCTAGACGATCTCCATCTTCCCAGAATAACAAGTTGTTTAAACCAGAACCAACACCTTTATTACCTTTAACATCAAAAGGATAGAAGGATAAAGATGCACGAGCATAACAACCAGAGTAAAATTCTTCAGTACTCATGATTGGATCAAGTGCACGATCAACGATATTAGGTTTATTTTTATTACCAGCGTTTAAGAATATTGAACCTTCATATTCTTTGCCATCACGTTCTTCGTCGCCATCACGCATTGGGCATTTAAGAGTTTTTGGCCATTTGTTAATGTCTTCACCAAATTTCTTAGCACATGCATTTGCGATAGCTTGAATAACTGGTTTCCAATCTGCCAATTTATCTTTCTTAAACAAAAGACAGATTGAATATTTCATATCACCAGACTGAGTTTCTCTTGGTTCAAATACAAATGCATATGAAGTACGAGCGACTGGAGTTTTAGAACGTGTAGTACCTGCTGAATCAGGCTTAACACCTGCTTTTTCGACTAGAGCTTTAAGGGTGATTCCCATAATATTTTTTCCTTTTTACAATTTTACAATTTTTACATTATCAAGTTAAATTAATAACTTAAAATATATTATATCACATGTTTAATCTTGTGTAAACCACTATTTATAAATTATCTGTTTCACCTCCTATATTTTCAAAATATTCTAATGCTTTTGTATCATATTCTTCCAAAAAGAAAAGTCTTCTACAACCAGTTGCTATTATTAATTTCATACAACTCATACACGGACTAGTAGTAACATACATAGTATGTATATTCTTCGGATAATTACAGTGAGCTATTGCATTAACTTCCGCATGTAATGACTCACACTTATCTAGTCCTTCTCCGGAACTTTCTTTAGAACCTTTACATGGTTTCAAGTTACAATGCGGACTTCCTGCAGGTACTCCATTATATCCAGTTGAAATAATATGGTTATCAATGTCTACACATACTGCACCTACTTGTCTGCGTATACATGTAGCTCTAGTTGCAACTTCTTTGGCTATATTAATGAAATATCTTTCAATTAAAGGTCTCATGTTATACTCCTTAGTATTGTGTTAATTTTTTCATTTTCAATAGCTCTATTATATCTAGCTATTATTGTACGTCGAATATGATTTGCGAAATCTTCCGTATTATTAGGAGAATTACTCAAAAGATATTGTTCAACTTCTCTTAAAGAAGTTACTTGTAGATGCTCAGTAATATCTTTATAGAAATTATCACAGAAATTAGAATCAACAAACATAAGACAACCAGCAAGTATGTTCTCATACATTCTAAGTGTATGAAAATTATTATTGTAGAATTTATCACCAAATGCTACAGTAGCTTTACATCTTGACATCTTAGGAATAAACTGTTGATAACTAACCTTAGCTTGCATTTGAGCATTAAAACAATCAACTCCTCTAAGGTTACCAAAAAGAAGATTTTTAAGTATTGGTGAATTATAATATTTTTCAATTAACTTGCGTTTATAAGAATTACGTGTAGCACCACCGAAACCTAAATCATAAGCTCTTTCAAACCATGGACGAGGTATATCCCAATCAAACTGCAGTATAGTAGTTTCCCATGGATAATGAAATATTTCTTTTGGATATATTACATACTTCTTAGTTAATAATTCGTTATGTACTTTCTTCATATCTCTTCCTTGAGTTAAATATATAACTTTATCACCACTAATGTGAAAATCAGATTCGTTATAATGTTTAGCCCATTCACGCTTGTATATTAGTGGCCATAGCTGTTGAAACCACATAGCACCATCTGTTTGTACATACATAATATGAGAAGTAGTTTTATTCAATAACTGGTATGTCTTAATTATTTCTGGGCTAAAAGCGCCACCAAAGAAGTTTATTGAACCATTGAAAACTAATATGACGTCTGCTGCATCTAATGATTCTACATCTTTTAATTCTGCAAACTTATATTCTTTTGGTATTATAGTATTACGTGTCTTTTTGGATATAATAGTTATACTGTTTGCATTATTGTTTATAGTCTTTAATGCATACTTAATATCTGCATTTGCAGCAGACTTATTAGCTGAACTAAAAGTTATGTTAGCTCCAATTTTTAACACAGCAATTTTCATGGTCTTATTCTCCATAAATTTGGATTAATTAAGCTATCACGACAAGCTAGTAGAGAATCAACTACGAGTTGCCAGTCATATCTACATGCATTAGGAACCATGGCTGTTTCTGCATAGTTTTCAGAGTTATCGCAGATCATTTCTTCGACTAATTCAAATTTATCTTCATATATATGAGCAGACATAGAGTTAAGAGTTAATGTGCCAAGAAGAATATGACGTGCGCGACGCTCATGCAGTTTATTCAACATAGTCAAAATACGTATTGTCATTATGGTAAAATTAAACATATCATATGGTCGACCTAGAATAAGGTCATTACTGCGCATTTGTACGGTAGTATTTATTCTGCCATCGCGGATATTAAACATAATACTTACAGTACATTTATGGTCTTTAGAGGCTATAGGATTTGGATGCCAGATAGTCATTACTGCTTGTCTAGACATAGGGTCTTTGAATAATGTATTAACTATAAAGTTAACTTGAGATAAGAATGCAGGACCATAGGCTCCATTAAAGATATATCCGTCATCAGTGAAATTAGATATATGTTTGTTATATGGAGCTATATCTTCAACCAAAGGAGAGCCACTAGTTATCCAATATGCTTCTGCGGCCATGAATTTATAAGACAGATGACGATCGAAATGATGACATATAGGATAATTCATATCAAATTCACATACATCATTTAGTTTTTCTTTGGTACTCATATTACGTGGCATTACATTCTTTCCATTGCGGTATACATCTACAATCGATTTTAGCCAAGCGTCTGTTGCTGTTAATATCATGATAAACCTCCAACAAATTCTTTGATTATACTAAAGTCTTTATCTTCAGTATAATCATAATGATATGACCTCATAGATAACGGAGGACTTCTTACTAACTCAGCATATCCTTTCCATATTTTAGTAAAGTCTTCTTTCTCTTCTACATACTCTATTTCTTTTCTTTCACTCCAAACATCAAGACATGTTTCCAAAGAAGGTACACAGAGAATTAATACAACGTTTAATTGTATCATTTTGTTTAGTAAGTGCATATATTCTGGTCCTTCAATTTTTGTATTACGCATTACAGGACCATAAATATTTTCTGCCATAAAACCACGGTCTAAGAAGAAATTAAACTTACCGCTCGTATCAAGCATTAGTTGTTCATAGTAATATAACTGGTTACCGTATTCCATTATAGCATCTTGAGTAGACGGATAAACTCCATTATGGAATAAGAAGTCATTGTCAGTAACTAATTCGTTTATTAGTGTAGTCTTACCTGAAGCATCAGGACCTTCTAAATAGAACAGAGTCATGTATTACTCCTTATCTAAAATGCGCTGGTGATCGGGAGCATTCCAACCAGGTGGTTTCATTAGGTCTGCACCGAATCTTCTTTTGGTCATACCTACTTGTTTTTGCATATTACAGAAATGTACTTCATTCCAGTGAGCTTGAGAATCTACTCCCATTAAATCAAGAGTACCTGCAGCCACTACCATTAAATCAATGAGTGCATCAATTGTTTCAGGTAGGTCTTTGTTAGATACAGCTTTAACTAATTCAATAAATTCTTCTTGTATAAATTCAACACGGAATTCCATATATTCATCAGGTAAAAAGTCTGGTTCTTTGTTAGGTTCAAAACCAAATTTACTATGCATCGTTCTTAAATCTTTAAATATACTCATGTTTCCTCCAGTCTTATGACAAATAAAAAGTGCAGAAAGTTAATTCCGCACTTTTTAGTATTATACCATTTAAACTAGTATTTAGAAGTCTGAGTCGTCAGTAGCTGTTTCAGTAGCTTCTGAATTATCTTCAACTTCAGAATCTTCTTTAGGAGCACGAGGAGTAGGCATATACTCTTCAATTGTAGCACCTTCAACTTCGATTGAACCATGAATAACGTCATAATGAATATCACCAATGCTTAAGCCATTTTCTAAAGCTTCAGCTACAGTTGTAGGACGAGGGTCAGTCAAATAACCTTCAAAACGATCATATGAGGCAGAACCTGCACGTTTAGGATTACCTTCAACTAAAATAGTTAGTGCAGCTTCATTAGTAACACCATTAACTTTTTTCTTTGCTTTTGGTTCAGTTGCTGTTACTTCTACTTCATTTTCTTCAGACATGATATTTTCCTTTTTGATTAAAATTTATATGAATAATTATTTATTCATAGGGTTATTATAACATATGTTATAACAAAAGTAAACCACTAATTTAATTTAGCGGATTCTAATATTTCAATTATTTCTATTATAGCTTTTGATACTATTATTAAATCAATTTCTGATTTTTCCATTCTATCATCTGGAATATCTTTGAAATAATCGATAGCTTCTTGAGCAATGGTTCTAGGTGTCGACATTATGTTTTCTCCTATATTCAGTTAGAGCCAAAAGAAAATCTCGTGATTCTATACCTTTTGTCTCTAAGTTTTCAACGATTGCTTCATGTATTGTATCTCTACAAATAAAGCGGTGTATTATTACTTCTTTAAACTTAGCTCCTTGTCTCTCAAATCTCCTAATGAACTGGTCATATGTATCAAAGTTATAAGTAAGACAATAGAACATCAGATGATGTCCTTTACCATATTGTAGATTTAAACCATGAGAGAACTTAGATACATATACTATCAGTACATCTATTTTGTTATTATTCCAGTCTTTTTCTGCTTGTTTAATAACAGAAGGTTTACAGCCTGTAGCTACAATGCGCGCTTTAGGAAACGTATCCATTAGTCTAACGAGGTCTTCTTTAAAATGATATGCGATACAGATAGGTTCTCCTTGGAGACCTTCAACTATATCTTTCGCGACCGTAGCTAATTTATTATGAATGTAATGAGTTTTACGAGCTCTTAATATTTCTCCTTTTGTATCAAATACAGGTTTACCATCTTCGATTACATCATATGTCTCATACATGAATCCATTTGATATTTGCCAGCATTTCATTAAAGCTGCAGTCTTGTTAGATGCTAATACATTATCTCCGTTGTCTAGTTCAGCAAATAACTTTTGTTCCATAGACTTATACTTTTCACGAGGTATGTCAATTATAACGTCGTTAATTACTCTTTTAGGTAGAGGTATTTCTCCATCAGGTTCTAGAAAATATACAATATCTCCGATTGCTGCGACAATTTCTTCTTTGGCTTCAGGTTTAAGAATCCAATTAAAACGTTTATAGTCAGTAGGATAAAAATACCTATTTCTAAATGCGTACCATGATGTACCTAACCTTTTACCTAAGTCAAGAATAAAGATTTGAGCCCATAAGTCTAAGTAGTGTGTAGGCATAGGATTACCACACAATATGTATCTACGTTTAAAGCTTTTAAGCATCTTAGAAAGGTCTTTAAAACGACCAGACTTATGATTCTTAAATTTTACAGATTCATCTACTATTAAAGATGTCCATGGGAATTTTTTAGTTGTTTTAACCTTGTCTAATAACCACTTAATACCTTCAGGGTTTATAAGATAAATACCTCCAGTTTTGTGGAAGTTAGCATCTTTGTCAGGTCCATGTAGGAGTATTAGTTTTAGTCTCGCAGAGAATCCCCATTTTCTATGTTCGTTCATCCATGTAGTATATAAGATACTCAAAGGAACTACGACAAGAGTTTTCTCTTTAAACTGGTATACCTTATCAAGAGATAGTACAGTCTTACCGGAACCAGGAAACATAAAGAGACCAAAGAAGTCGTTTTCTGATAACAACTTCATTGGCTCTTTTTGGTTATTATGTGGTATAAATTTTTGAAAGGCCATTATCTTTCTAAAGCTATGAATCTTTTAAGTTTATCTTTTAGAGCATCCATGTCAATGTAATCAAGAACATATGCATTTGCATAACTTTGTATTTTCTTGTCTTGTACATTTGGTTCCATTACTTCAGCAAGACCTACTCCATTAGCTGAGTTTACTAATACTGTATCACCTTTATCAAGGTTTAAAAAAGTTTTATAGCAATATTTTCTTTCATTATTTCTGAATCTAACTTGTACATAAAATACTTTCATTGAATTTTCTCCGCATAAGTTATCATTTCTTCATGAGAATCAAATATTATTACATTTTTACCATATTTAATCGCTGATGAAATTGTATTAATAATACTGCCAGAAGCAAATTTTAAATTAACCTGATTCTTACATAGATATCTAAGATAATTGAATCCAAATCTACCATTACTTTCTATTAATATTGAAAGTCCTTTTCCATTACCAGATACACGATAAGCAATTATTTTATCACTTAAGTTCCAGTCTGTAATTGCTTCTTGTACATTAATTTCACGAGATTCTTCCGTCAATATAACTTTTTTCATAATTCACCTTTGTTTTTTATTTAACTTAGGATAATTATAACACAAATTTAAACAAAAGTAAACCACTAATTTTAATAATCGTCATCTAGTTTATCAAAGTCTGCATTATCATATGCGTTGATTGTACCAAGATTTTCTACATCAGGTTTTGACATACTATCCCAATGCCACTGATCTTCGAAGTGAAATACCTTAACTATGTGCTGTATCATATCAGGACTACGGCTGTCCATAAGAGCTACAGTTAGTAATGTAATCCAACATCTGATATTTGGAACTTTATTGGACCATGTACGTGGAATGCTATCATTGATTTTTGATTTAATTTTAACACTTTCATCTTCAAATAACTCAGCAAACACTGAATGTATTCTTTTTCTTTTTTCAAAGTCTTCATCGAACAGAGTTCTAAGATGAGTACCTGGTATAAACTTTAATGATTCTACAGGTTTTGTATTTGTTATATCATTATAATGCTGTGTCAATAAAACAACTAAATCACTGCGATTTAGATTCTCATTATAACTTACTACGAGATGATCAGGAGATATGTATCCATAGTTCGCGATCATATTGGCTAATGCTTTAGAGAAGTCAGAACCCATGCGATATTCAAGTATTAATTGTTTCTGTGCTTGAGTCTTGAAGTCAGACCTAAACTTAGAAGTATCACGGTGTAGAAGATATGTGTGTAACACTTTGAAGAGTCTCCAGTCATCTGCTTTAAGGTCCATAAACATTTGTCTAGTTTCTTTGGCTACATCTTCAATAACAAATAGAGAATCATTAATAAATATAGTCCATCGTCGACCAAAGAGAATCTCTTCATCCTTTATCTCATTATTAGTGCTCATTGAGATATTTATAGTTTGTATGGTTTGTACAGTATCTTGAAATTTCTTTTCTACTGGTACTTGACTCGTAGTAACAAGAGCCTTAATGTGATTCATTATCTTCTTGTCTACATTTACATCTATGTCATCTATGTGTGTAACTCTAGAATACTGTGTAAAGCGGCTCTCAAGAGAATCAGCATTAAGTATAAGTGTAGTATCTTGTCTAGGAAATAAGAGCATTAATACTTCAATTAGAGTCGTCTTACCAGAACCTTGACTACCTTTAAGTATTATAGCATTATCGAGTTTAGCATTAGGGTCTTTGAGCATAATGCTGTATCTATCTAATAACCATGATGCTTCTTCATTAAAATTATTAGAATCTACAATGCGCGATAAGTGAGTCTTAAGAAGAACTTTAACTTTATCAAATTCTTCTTTGGTTACATCATCATAAGGTATTGGAGTTATAGGAGATACAGTTTCTGGGTAAAAAGTATTATCTTCAATTACTATATTCTCATCAGGTTTATAGTTACTTATATTGCAGCTAAAGGAATTTACGAATTCAGGCCAATCGACGATAGTCTTATTACGACCAGAAGATTTGCGGTATAATTCTCTTATATGTTGTGGTTTAAGTATTTTCCAATGTAAGACTGTATTACTGTATAATGAGAGTAACTGCTGTACGTTAATTTGTTCGTTAAACTTGTTTTCTCTTTCAATAGACTTCTTGTATTCTTTATCATACTGCTTCTGAGATAATATAGTAGCTACATAGTAGTCTCCAGTGTTCTGGTTATATACTATAGTCTCACATAACATACTCCGTAGCTCTTCTACAGCTACTATCTTTCTTAACTCATATTTAGATAAGTGTAGTACTTTCTTGGTTAATATGTCTTTGTTTACTATGCGTTGTCCATACTCATCTTCCTCAAATAGTTCAAGGTCTTTAGATATAACTCTTTCACCACTACGGTGTTGCTCTGTAATATATGCATATGCAGACTTTATCTTTATATCTAGATAGTCTTCATTATACTCACCAGTCGTATCAACTATAACCTTAGAATTGTAGATTACTTTTGCGGATATTATCTCTTTAACTATTTCTGGAGATAGGTTATAAGTGAAGCCTTGACATATGTAACCAAAGAGAAGCTCATCACGTCCATCACCTTCATCTAATGCTACTTTATCTCCTAACTCAAATTCTAATATCCTATTATTGATGTATTCTAAATACTGGCGTTTGTTCTGTTGTTCATCGACGTTAGTATTAAATGAGTGTAGATTAGAGTGTAATCCTTGGTCTATGATAGACTTCTGCATACTAGCTTGAACCAGTAGAGCATTAAAGAGCTTGTCGGATATATTTACTGGGCTCATTGCGCTTTGAAGGCTATATTCACCTCCGTTCTTTTTGGAACCTGGTGCTACAAATAGTTGTTTAGTGGACTTATGTCCTATGAGTATATCGACTTGTGGAAACTCTGGAAATTTATATTTGTTAGTAGGTAGTCTTGCGGCTTTTGAATCTTCTATTAGATACCAGTCTTGACGACCTGCTCCAGTTGGAGTCTTTACAGAGAATGTCTGTTTGAGGTTAAATATTTTAGATAGGTCTGGTATTTTGCCGGTTTTCTTTTTATCGTCATAATCTACTATAAGCCAAGAAAAACCTTCAGGTGCACTTGATGATAATACTTTGGCGTTTTGATAATGTTCGTGATTGTTGGTAGTTATTTCTATTTGACTTGAATCTTGTATATCGTACTCGTTATTTTTCTTTTTAGCTGTATGTACGTTGTCTGTCCTTGATGGTACGAATTTAACCTGATCACCTAAATAGGCGGTAATTCTTTTGGTATCTATCATATTATAGTCTCGTTTGTTTTTGTTGGAGTTATTATACCGTGTTTAAAATAAGTAGGCCTCCTCCGGAGAGACCTACTAACACGAGACGTCAAATAAAACCGAGAAGGAAAATTTATTTAACTATATATTATATAATAAACTATGGCTTGTGTATACCACTCTTTTAAATTATTTAATCTGCTGCTGTGGCTAACATTAATACGAGTATCGCAATCAGTATTATAGGTATTAACTCATTAATGGACACTCGGAAACCTCTCATTTAGATATTTAGATAATATGTGTATATTATTTAAGAGAAAGCATTCGGACATATCATGATCACTTTGGTCAAATTTTTTCTCTAACTCCTGTATTTCTCCAAAGAGAGCTTTAGTTATTTCATTTGTCGATGTCTCTGGAACTAAGTCTATTTTACGTGGCATTTGTGTGTATTTCCCTGTTTATTTTATTAGGTTATATTATAACACATTTTATTACTTGTGTATACCATTATGGATCGGCTATTTTTAAATGATTTATGTACACACGGGCTTGTCTGTTATATAATATATTATAGTAGGAGATTAATATGACCAAACCGGTAATGTATACCAAAAGAAATGCGTCTAATCCGTCTGAGTTAGTCAAAGTCGAATATGAGATGCTCGCTAATAAGCTACTAGTTATAGCACATAATGGCGAGAGTGACGACTATTATTCTTCAAAGAGCGGCCAGATAGAGATGTCTTGGTTGTGTGGTGATTCTGATGTATCTATAGACCAGAAACATATATGGCATGCATCGATGCCGATACCTTTTTGGCAATGTGTCGAAATATATAATGCTTCAAAGAAGATGCCAAAGAAGTCTGTATTACCTCTTATATTTCCTGACTATGATTTAAACGCCTCAGAGTTAAGTCTTTTTGACGTCATCTTCGAATACGGGCGAGCTAAAGGATTATTAGTAGTGGCAGACAAGTTATTTGATGGTGCTGAGATGGGAGACCCTCGTGCCGTCAAGATGTACCTTGAGTTAGTCGGCGTTATTGGCGTAGAAGACGATGAAGATGACCGCGTTAAGAAGCTTATACGAGTCAACCTCAATATCTAGTCTAGTCTTTTATCCAGTTGTATATTAAGTAGACCCATACCCCAATTGATATGAGCTCTATCGGATTTAAGTTTATTGCCTATTCGGCCATCCAGAGTAGTATTATCCAAGCGTAGAATGCGCCTATTGCAGTTATATATAAGAAGCCTGCAATATTCGCTAGCCAATTGATTTTTGGCTTATCGTAAGCTCGATTCTTGTAATCTAACCGTATTTTCTTCTTCATTTAGTTTTGTTCTCCAAGATAGTTTAAGTTTGTAATAAGAGACATTGAATTCACATTCTCCACATCGGTTGTGATTAGGTGCGAAGAAGATATTATCTTTAATTTCTCCACAGAGAGTACATTTTTGTTTAGTTGTTGAATACATATTATTATTATTCCTTTTAGTTGTGCCATCCTTGGCGTTGTTTTATTATTCTGTTTCAGTCATTATAAAGTCTTCATCTTCGTCTTTATCTTCTTGTACTTCTTTTACTTCTTTTACTTCTTTTACTTCTTTT
>VAPL010529056.1_pt1 | contig 15245 bp, 12 predicted proteins | sample 3395061 | NCBI WGS metagenome assembly VAPL01 (sample SAMN08290444, study PRJNA428436) | hydrothermal vent metagenome | isolation source: Deep-sea hydrothermal vent chimney 2 | place: Pacific Ocean: Juan De Fuca Ridge | depth 2182 m m | reverse complement strand
TCCGCAAAGTTTGCCTGTTGGCTTGTCATGCTCACTTGATGGCGCTGTGCTGCATCCGAAAACACGGTTCGATAGTGATTTTTCCACCCTAAAACCCAAACGGTTTTATCCCCAGGTAATGCCTCCAGCTTGGCATCGTCGATGATACTGACTCGTCCACTCAATGCGGTTTGCCATTGACTAGCTAATTGTTGATAAGCCGCCAATAATGCAGGATCAGCGCGGGAAGGCAACACCATTAACACCTGTTCCGCGCCAAACCCTTGAGATAGTGCCGGTGGAATCTCGCTGCGATCTAAGCGGCGAAATAAATCAAACTCAGGATCGATATCTAAATGAATCGGAGGCTTATCTAGTCTCACAGTGAAATCCAATTGTCTCGTATCCATGCTTAGCATTTTTTGCACGGCCTGATCGGACCCTTGCAAATGAATCGCGATGGGTATTTTTAATTGATAGGGCGCTTGCGGTTGGATTTGTTCAAGACGCGCAGTTAACACATAGTGATCTTGCTGAGCCGTGGCTTTCACTTGCTCTATTCGCAATATAGGTGCCCCTACCCGCTTAACCCACTGCTCAAACACCGGCCTCAAATCAACGCCACTGATCTCGCTAAACACCGCTTGCAAATCACCAAAATCAGCTTTTCGAAACTGAAACTTTCGGTAAAACGTATGAAGACTTCGCTTAAATGCCTCATCCCCCATTTGGGTTCGTAGCATATGGAAAAACATCATGGTTTTTCCATATCCGACCGCCTCACTGGACGAGCTATGTCGAGATCGAAATTCAGTCAACGCAAAATCACGTCCGGCATTCACAAAATCAGTATACTTCTGCAAAACATCACGCCGATAGGCCACCCCCTGATGGCGTTGTTCTTTAATAAGATGATCGGCTAAATACGTCGTTAAACCTTCCGCCCAGTTGCCTTTTTGATAATCCGCATAGACGCTATTGCCCCACCAGTTATGTAAAATTTCATGAGGAAAAGAGCTGTGCAAAATAAAAGGAAAACGGATGATTCGAGAACCTAACAAAGTAAACGAGGGCATCCCAAAACCGGATGGCCAATAATTCTCGACTAAAGCAAACTTAGTGTACGGGTAAGGTCCGATTAATTGCCGATACATTTCGATATATTGCCCGGTCACATCGAGATATTTCTGGGCCAGGGATGGATCGGGTTGTCGCAAAAAAACCATCGCTTGAGCAACACCGGCAGACTGACTATATTCAGTGAATGGCCCCGCCACTAAATAAATGTCATTTTGTGGCTGATTTTCTTGCCAACGGATGACACGCTTATCGGGTTCGGACACATCTTGCGTTCGCACCCCCTGACTCACCACACTCCACGTCAACGGCACCACGACGTTAACACGAAAGGAAATTAATTGACCATCAATTTGCGGATACCAAGCGGACGAACTGGATAAAAAAACACCATCTGATGATACAATGCCTGGCGTATCGCTAAAACTGCGAATGGCTTCTTCGGCGGAGGTTTTGATCGGGTGGAAAATTTTGCCATGATAACGCAAGGTAAATGAGGGATTGTCTACCTTACGTTTCACCGTATAGTGCGCTAACGGCACTCCACCGGCCGCCACGCGTTGTGCATTGGCTGGCACTGAACTAGCGGACCGAGTCAATTCTACGTCACTGGATGCCACCGTCAGCGACTCATGCAAATAAAAATCAAACGACACCTGAGACCTCAACGCTTCAGGCAAAGTGATCTGGTCTTCCACTTCAATAGAATGATCGTCTGGATGTATAATAATGCGAATATCATGAAAAACCGTATTTTCTGCGAGAACCGATGTGCATAATAAACAAGCAACACCGACACAAAAAAATGTTCGCCAGATCCTTTCCACGGATTATCTCCTTCACCGCTACCTTTATAAAATATAACTCTGAAGTATAGCCTAGCCCTTTAGTAAATTCAGTTTAGTTTACTCTGCGCGCTGCATAATAATCGTAAGACACAGGTCCGTGACAAAATCACCCAATCAACAAAAACCTGACAAATGCTTTATGTTATTTCAATTTCAACTGTAAACCGTTAGAGCACACGTATATAATGACGATTAATGATACAAATGAATCCATGACGAAGATAAAAAAAACAACTAAAGAGAGTCCAATGACACCATGCTCATGAAAACCAAAAATACAACCACCTTGGTCATCGGAGCCACCGGTGTTGTCGGCCAACATGTCGTTAACGGACTTTTAAAACTCTCCATTCCCGTTCGATGCATGACACGTGTTGCTAGCAACATCTCCAATTTTCCGCCGGGTGTAGACGGGTATGTGGCCGACTTACTGAAACCTGGCTCATTAAGAGCCGCTTTTAAAAACGTTAAAAAAGTATTTTTGGTCTCCCCGCTTAGCCAATATGAAACAGAAGAAGGTCTGGCGGCCGTACAGTTCGCCATCAGCGCCAAAGTAGAAAAAATCGTTTATATGTCAGTGCCTATGCCAATAGCCTCTAAACACATCCCCCACTACCTAAGCAAAATACCTATCGAACAAGCCATCGATCAATCGGGCTTAACCTATACGATCTTGCGACCTAACAACCTGTATCAAAATGATTATTGGGCTAGAGCCGGCGTAATGACCTATAACACTTACCCGCAACCCATCGGCTCCGTTGGGTTAAACCGAGTCGATGCACGGGATGTCGCGGATGCCGCCGTCAACGCCCTTAACCTCTCAATGCATGACAATCAAGAATATTTTTTACATGGACCAAACACCTTAACGGGTCCCATGGTCGCACAAATATTTGGAAAATACCTCAATCGAAACATCGGGTATGGGGGAGACGATTTGGATGCCTGGACCAAACAAGCGCAACACATGATGCCCGCCTGGATGGTGCAAGATTTACGGCTGATGTATGCCTATTTCCAAAAACATGGATTAATAGCAACACCCGAAGCACTGCTCCAGCAAGACGCTGTTATTGGCCACCCTCCACGCCCTTACCCAGAGTTTGTTAAGGAAATTATCCAGCAATGGCAACACGTCTCGTAAACGTTAGGGATGGAAATTAAATGAAATTATCACGTGCCCATTCCTTAGGCCTGATTTGTGCTTAATTCCCATATACGTTTTGATCCTCACTGCCGATAACTTACGTATGGAAATCAATAAAACGACATTCGCCTCATCTTCTCCAACGCCCGTGACTCCCGGCCGTACTATCGCCACCGATCAATTATCTGCCTTAGCCCTACTAGGGCAACGCATTAATGCACTCGTCACCGCTAGCCAGGCACATGGCCTGGCTAGCCACAGATCGACAAAACATTACTCGATGTACAAACTGACCTCCCTCTGCTAAAAGGGCAAACCATTCAAGTGGAAATTAGCCGAAGTCCCCGTCAGCAAATTGAACTAAAAATAATCGATACATTGCAAGAGAAAATTAACCTTAATCAAGCACTACGCCAGGCGCTACCACGCCAAGCACCGATCTCCGATGTTATCAACCAGCTCCACACACTGGGGAGTGAGAGCCCCCCCCAAAACAAACGGCCATTACCTAACACCATCTTGCAGGCGGCTCAACAAATCATTGCCAATTTACCACAATCCAGCACGCTCAAATCACCCATCAATCTAAAAAAATCGATCCAGAATTCAGGCCTATTTTATGAGAGCAACTTACTATCTCATTCATCAGCTAACAAACAATCGCCATCAACTCATGATTTAAAAAATACCTTGATACAACTATATGCTTTATTATCCAATGAACTGAAAAATACCACGCCCATTCCAAATAAAAAATTAGCACCCGTTTTGATGCAAACCACTGACAACAAGCTAACACAGACTGCCGAACCAACCCAATTTCAAGCAAACCCTCACAACAAATCGCCAAGCTCGTTAGCCACCAACGAGCCGATGATAAAACCCGTACTTACCTTAGATAAAACACACGCTCGCCCCGAACAATCCGCGCTACTCGACGAAACCTTAAGCAGGGATGACTCAATCAAACAATTGCTGAAACAAACTGAAGGTGCGCTCGCACGTATCCAATTACACCAAATATCTACCCTCAATGAGCAAGAAGCCGGCAAACTATCCTGGGTATTCGAACTTCCCATTGTGCATGAAAACAAAATATCCCTATTGGAACTTAATATACATCGAGACCAACCCACTGAAACCCCTCCCCGACCACGAACCGGCGCTCACCGTCACACTCGCCGTCAATACGGACGATATCGGCCAAGTTCATGCACGTATCCGCCTTATCAATCAGTCGGTTTCAGTGATTTTATGGGCAGAGCAACAAGCCACCCTTGAGCTAGTCAAACAAAACATCGCTCAGCTAAAAACAAGTCTGCAAAACGTGGGTTTAACACCGGATAAAATCAATTTATACCACGGCCATCCACCAAAAAAACAAATCATGCCACTCGCCACCCAATTATTGGACACCCATGCATGACAGAAAAAACCACCCCGCCCACAGCGATTGCATTAAAATACGATGATCGAGGTTCAGCACCCCACGTAGTGGCCAAAGGCGATGGCCACCTAGCAGATAAAATTATCGCCATCGCCAAGGAAAGCGATATACCGCTACATCACGATGGCGAGCTTGTCAAATTGCTGGGCCAACTGGATCTAAACCAAGAAATTCCATTTTCACTTTATAAAGCTGTCGCCGAAGTTTTAGCATTTGTTTACCAAATTCACGACAAGAAAAAAGACGAATTTTTACGACAACGCCAATCAGCAAAAGATCAATAAAGCAATGATTCGTTCCTTGCACTACCGTAAGTTTAAATTGATTTCAGAGAACATATAGATGGGTAGCGTGGAGAAAAGAAGAGGCCGCGGTATTTTTTAATGATTTGTCCTGAAATCAGTTTAAACTTACGCACCACTTATTCGTTACCATTAGGGTCACTACCGTGAAAGCGACGAGAACACCACCATTTCCAGTAGAAGCAATTAAATCAGGTTTAAAAAATCCAGCATAAAACTCTTGTGAAATCAATTGCCTTTGCGATTATCAAACGCTAGACTGCCCAATCTCGGTGAGATCGAGAATTTATTTACTTCTGCCCCTAACAACAAAAAAGGGCAAGACCCTTAAGGTCTCACCCTTTTCTTCCTCAACTCCACAGGAGTATGAGGCTAGCTTACATTGCGATCAATGCAAACGATGTTGCGACCCAATAAAATTAGAGCGCTACGATGTTCTCTGCTTGAGGACCTTTTTGGCCCTGAGTCACAGTGAACTCAACTCGCTGCCCTTCAGTCAAGGTTTTGAACCCACCGCCGGCGATAGCGCTGAAGTGAGCAAATACGTCAGGACCAGATTCTTGCTCAATAAAGCCAAAACCTTTTGATTCGTTGAACCACTTAACGGTGCCAGTAGTAGTAGACATAATTGATAATACCTATTTATTTCAAGAGTAATTGGGGCCATGCTAATCAGGCCATTTGGCTGGAAGTATTGCTATTACTTATGAAGAACAGGACGAAGACTAAAGACAGGACATCGAAATGGTTTTGCATAATGTAAGTAAGACGTACTTTCAAGCTAATCGAATTATACATAGCCTCGTCTGATTGTCAACGAGTTATTCCTCATTAATTAATGCCCTACATCTCGACCAAGTTAAGCCGGCGACGAATTTTCAACCAGAACCGCTTTCACTCTATCTTCAATCCAATATTATCACGATATTTGAACTGCACACCCTTCAGAAAATTACGTAAAAATTGATCTTTACATTCACGGTAATGCTTATGATCTGACTTACGGAAAAGCGCACTTAGTTCGTGCTTACTGATACGTACACTCGCCTGGTCCATTATCGCTAAGATATCGTCAGATTTCAGGTCGAGGGCGATTTTTAATTTCCGTAAAATAATATTATTATTTAACTGCGGTTCTGGCTTGGGCGGTGGCCCCTCTTTTTTGCCGCGTCGATAAATAATCAAACCATTGAGAAAAATGGCTAACTGAGTGTCGCTACATGCCTGAAATTCAGGATCAACCTCTTTTTTTAGCCAATCGCTGATCTGCCCCCGCGTTACGGGATAACTTGCTAAAGCAAATATGGCAATGATTGTTATGTCGCTAAAATCAAAAATATAGCGGACACGGCGCAATACATCGTTATTTCCCACAAAGACCCCCGGCGCTAAAATGTCGTTGTGCTATCCGAGCTCGCCGCTGGGCTAGCTCGAAAATTTTGCTCATTATTTCAATTTTTTTTATCCGGTCGATATCTTTCATTACCAATCTCATATTTTTCCTCATTATTTGAAGCGTCACATCCGCGTCACTCATTAGTCATCACACATATACAAAATTTGGTCAACGATAAGCTATCCCTCTGGGCAATCGCCCTATGGAAGTCATCAATATAACTAACGGTTGAATCATATCGCCGCTAGCGCTTCATTAAATCTCTCGCTGGGGCGCATAACTCTTGCGGTTACCTCAGGGTCGGGCTGGTAGTAACCGCCAAGCTGAATGACTTGCCCTTGCACGTCGATCATTTCAGCGATAATCTTTGTTTCATTTGCGATCAAAATTTCAGCGAATGGCTTAAAGCGAGATTGAAGATTGGTATCAATCGTTTGTGTTGCTAAGGCTTGTGCCCAATACATCGTGAGGTAAAAATGGCTACCACGAATGTCTAACTCACCCACTTTCGCTTTCGGTGACTTGTTGTAATCTAAATAGCGACCCGTTGCCTCATCCAGTGTATCGGCTAACAGTTGCGCTTGAGAATTTTCAAATGTGACGGCTAAATGCTCAAGTGATGCCGCCAGCGCGAGAAACTCGCCGAGCGAATCCCAGCGCAAATGGTTTTCTTCCAATAATTGCTGTGCTAATTTAGGTGCGGAGCCGCCGGCACCGGTCTCAAATAAGCCACCGCCATTCATCAGTGGAACGATAGACAACATTTTCGATGAGGTCCCAAGCTCTAGGATGGGAAATAAATCTGTCAGATAATCCCGCAGCACATTACCCGTCACAGAAATAACATCTTTACCGTCTTTGATACGACGCAAACTAAAGCGCATCGCCTCAACAGGCGCCATGATGTGTAGTTCCAGATCCGTCGTATCCTGCGCTTTTAAATACGTATTAACCTTCTTAATTATCGCTACATCGTGCGCACGATTTTCGTCGAGCCAGAAAATAGCAGGCATTTTAGATGCCCGCGCGCGAGTAACAGCAAGTTTTACCCAATCTTGTATTGCCGTGTCTTTTACCTGGCACATACGGAAGATGTCACCCTGTCGTACCGCTTGTTCCATCAGCACACGGCCATCGCTCGCGACCACACGAACGGTTCCGTTGCCCGTCATCTGGAAAGTTTTATCATGAGAGCCGTATTCTTCTGCTTTTTGAGCCATGAGACCCACGTTAGCTACCGTCCCCATCGTGGTGGGATCAAAAGCCCCATTCTCTTTACAGAATTTTATCGTTTCTTGATAGACACTGGCGTAACAACGATCAGGGATAACCGCCATCGTATCTTGTTGCTTACCCTCTTTGTTCCACATTTGACCCGAACTACGAATCATTGCTGGCATTGATGCATCAACGATGACATCGCTTGGCACGTGCAAATTGGTAATGCCTTTGTCAGAATTCACCATGGCGATGGCGGCTTTCGATGCCACCACCGCCGCTAAGTCAGCTTCAATCAAGGCTTGTTGCTCTGCCGGTAACGACTTAATCTTACTATAAACATCACCCAGACCGTTATTAGGGTTGACACCTAGCTCAGCAAAGGTATCAGCATATTGATCAAATACCTCTTTGAAAAAAACAGTGACGGCTGTACCAAAAATAATCGGATCAGACACTTTCATCATTGTCGCCTTCAAGTGCAACGAGAATAAAACACCCTGCGTTTTAGCTTCGGCAATGGTTTCAGCCAGAAAAGCACGCAGCGCGTTTTGACTCATGACGGCGGTATCAATCACCTCGCCTACCAGCAGGGGCGCCAAGGATTTCAATGAGGTAATTGACCCGTCTGTGTCGATAAATTCTATTTTAAATTCTGTCGCAGAAGTCATTGTCATGGATTTTTCAGAACCGTAAAAATCGCCATTTGACATATGTACGACCTGCGACTTGGAATCTGCAGACCAGGCCCCCATCGCATGCGGGTGTGTTTTAGCATACTTTTTAACCGAAACAGGGGCACGACGATCAGAGTTACCTTCACGCAATACCGGATTGACCGCGCTTCCCAGCACTTTGGAGTACGTTGCTTTGATTGCTTTTTCTTGATCATTCTTCGGCGCTGCCGGATAGTTCGGTACCGAATAGCCATGCGCCTGCAATTCCGCAATCGCCGCCATCAATTGCGGAACAGAAGCGCTAATATTAGGCAGTTTTATCATATTTGCTTCAGGTGTTTTAGCCAGCTCACCCAGCTCAGATAGGGCATTGGCAAGATGCTGCTCAGCATTGAGGTCGTCTGGAAAGTTGGCAATAATCCGTCCCGATAAGGAGATATCGCGGGTTTCAACGGCGACACTAGCCGCACTGGCAAACGCCTTAATAATCGGCAGGAATGAATAGGTCGCTAAAGCCGGTGCTTCATCCGTTAGTGTATAGATAATTTTAGACTTATCTGTCATTTGAATTCCTAAGCAGATTTTTAAAGCTCTATTTTACCTTAGTTAGCGCCTAAATTCTAAAACTTAAGTTGGGTAACAATTGCAGAGAAGTTTCTTTTTTACGTTAATACTCGTGCGGAGGGTTGGTGTGCATTTCTTGATCAAGAGAAAAAGGCTTGGGTGATTGCCGAGATAAACCTTGCTTTTTAATGGTTTACAGGAAGACAGGGTAACTCCTCAGTAAATTGAGGAATTGGGTAAATATCAGCCACAAAACTTAGAGGTCAAGCGTCATATTTGAATGGCATTGATTGTCACATATCCAACAAATCATAAAACTAAACAGTCAACATGACGCTTAACTATTAAATTAAAATGGTTTTATTTGGTTAAGTTCTTACACCATTTTTTCGAATTTTTTTAATTCCTCGCAAACCCAACAAGCCTAATGCAAAAAGAGCAATAGAGGATGGTTCAGGCACTTGTGAAATGCTAATCCGTGCCAATTGAAAGCCATCCCTTGTAAAATCAGAGACCATTGGATCAAAAAATATGCCTGCACCATTGGTTCCGCCAAGAATCAGCGGTATACCACCTGGACCGGAAAATGAATCATAAAATCCAGCATGCTGTTGTACGAAACCACCTTCAAAAACACCTGTATTCGGCGTTGCCTGATTGAGAAAAGCAGCATCAATTTCGTTATTAACTTCTGTACCAACATCATTCACATTAAGGCCGAGCACGAGGATATCAATAGGACCTGTAAAATCCCCAGCAGCATTAAACAGTTTAACTCCGAATGCATTTTCGTTACCAATGAACGCATCATTAGACGGAACCACCATTGAGGCATAGGAGAAATATTTATTTACAGAACCATCAACATTAAAAATAGCCGATGTCACTTCACCTGGATCAATGATTGGCGCACCAGCAAACCCTGCAGGACCAAAAATCACGCCATCAGAACCAGCAGGAGCCGCTGCCATAAACTCACTCCGCAATACAGATGGATCACCATCTTCTGCAATACGCTCTAGGCCTGCAGAGGCTGCACTACCGTAATCATATAAGTCAAATGCGCCATTATGGAAACCAACCCACACTGGCGTTAAATATAACCCATCGGTAGAAGATAGATTTTCAACTGACACTTTTAATTCCACAGCGCTTATAGACGACGTAATGCATAAACTTAACAAGCTACCGATAAAAACAGTTTTTATTTTATGTGCTTGGATAAAGGCAAACATATTAGGTATTCCTCTTTATTTTTTTACGTTGATTATTTTCCCAGTTGAGTAGCCTAACTTATTACCATGAACGAGTTATCACAAAAGATTCACAAATTAGACACAATTTGTGAATTTCGATTCTTATGAAGAAAAATCACAAAAATTGATAAGCGCACCATTTGTACATACAATAGCATAATGAAATACGAATGAGACCCAGAAAAAGCCGCAAAGAATCTAAAAAAGCATAAGGTTGATTTTGCTGATGCGGTAATCGCATTAGAAGATGAAAATGCTTTAACGATTGACCATGAAGTTCATGATGAATAACGTTTTATTACGTTGGGCATAGGTTCATATTTAAACATTCTTTATGTCGTTTACGCTTATCGAGAGAAAAATATCCTAAAAATTATCTCCGCTCGTAAAGCTGGCAAAAAAGAGATGAAACAACCCTATCAAGGTTTGTGAATATGAATGAAGGTTTCAATAAAAGCCAACGTAGTGCCGTTGTAAGACCCGATCTGAATAAAGCTCGGATCACCATTCGTTTAAAGGCCGCTTGTCTCCTTATCATCCAACGATAAAGCCTGCCACGCATCGCGCGCGCCGGTAAAATCCCAAGGCATCGAGTACAATATCCTCTAGGCGATGATTGGCGCTATAATTTATAATTGATAAGGCGATGACCTTTAATCGCACTGAGCCAATGGATGGTCGCGTATTTGCTGGGTGAGACAGGCAAGAAAATGGGATTTACCTGAGCCGTATTGGCCAATCGAAAAAAATACCACAGCCCGAGCTTTGATTAAGCGCAGAAGTCATCGAGCTTAAATAACTTTTGGTTTCTGCCGTCACAAAATAACTATCACTAATCCAATGTGGACGTTCAGCAAGCAAATCATCCAATCGCACCACGGGCGGATGGGAGGCCATCGTGACGAATTCAGCCACGGTTTTTTGGTTGTTTTTTTGATCAATTTTTGACAAATTATCGAAACATTGGGTCTGGAATTTGAGTATTTAATTCGTAGTCAACAAAATGCAGCTACAAAATTAAAAGAAAAACAATTAATTAACCTTTTTCCTGCATCTTCTCGGCTATTCTGGATGTGGCCTGGTTATATGAACGCCAAAACAAGCCACATTCAGCGCAAAAACAAACGCTAGCAATGCATTCGCTTATAATAACAAATAATCATCAACATGAAAAAAACAAAACCCCGACTTTACCCAAATATCATTGACATAGAAGCTTCTGGTTTTGGAGCATTTAGCTATCCCATAGAAATCGGTATTGTCTTGTCATCTGGCAAAAGCTATTGCAGTTTAATCAAGCCACAACCGCAATGGACTCACTGGGATCACGACGCCCAAATGATGCACCAGCTGAGCCGCGATACATTAGAAAAACATGGCAATAATGTCTTTGCTGTCGCGAACGAATTAAATGCACTACTTGCCGGTAAAACTATATATTCCGATGGCTGGGTGGTTGATAAACCCTGGCTTATTACGCTTTTTCATGCGGCTAGTATCCCTCAGAAATTTACCATGAGTGCCTTAGAAATGATTCTTTCTGAATCTCAAATGAACATTTGGCACGATACCAAAGCCAATATTTTAAAAAACTCCCATTTTCCCCGCCATCGTGCCAGTAGCGACGCCAAGGTCATCCAAGAAACTTATGCTAGAACACTTCATCAGACCCAATGCTCCTCAGATTAGGCTGTCAACGGCCATCGACAGCGGAACACAACTCAGCACATCATACCGCTACCTGTGCAGAAATGTGTGGATACGACTGATAATTAATGATTTCAAAGTCATCAAATGCATAATCAAAAATAGACGCCGGTCGTTTTTTGATTTGCAAGCGAGGTAAAGGCAAGGGATGACGAGAAAGCTGCAAATAACTTTGTTCCATATGGTTGGAATATAAATGGGTATCGCCACCGGTCCAGATAAATTCTCCTACGCCTAAATCACATTGCTGGGCAACCATATGAGTGAACAAAGCATACGAGGCAATATTAAATGGCACGCCTAAAAAGGCATCGGCACTGCGTTGATACAATTGGCAACTGAGTTTATTTTTTCCGACATAAAATTGAAACAAGGCATGACAAGGTGGTAGCGCCATCTCTTCCACATCCGCCGGATTCCAAGCCGTCACAATATGACGCCGACTATGAGGATTTTGTTTAATTTGTTCGACCACCCGTTCAATTTGATTAATCGTACCACCATCGCGGCTCGGCCAAGCATTCCATTGCACAGGATACACCGGCCCAAGATCACCCTGTTCGTTGGCCCATTCATCCCAAATGGAAACCCCATATTTTTTTAAATAGCCAATGTTGCCTGATCCTTTCAAAAACCATAACAGTTCATGAATAATCGAACGCACATGCAATTTTTTAGTAGTGACTAACGGAAATCCAACATTTAAATCAAACCGCATTTGATAACCAAACACACTACAAGTACCCACCCCTGTGCGATCGGACTTTTCGATACCATGTTCACGAATATGTTTTAATAGCGTAAGGTATTGCTGCATAATTTATGGCTTCACTCCGGATGCAAGCGCCTCTTTTTTATGTACCCACCAAAACAATAATCCCCCAGCAACGATCAACGGCACAGATAACAACTGACCCATGGTCAACCAACCAAACGCGATAAATCCCAGGTGTGCATCGGGCTCTCGGAAAAACTCATTAAAAAACCGGAAGACACCAAAGCAAATAAGAAACAACGCCGATACAGCCATCGGGGGACGTGGTTTATTCGAATAAAACCACAAGATAACAAATATCGCAATGCCTTCTAAAAAGGCCTGATAAAGCATCGATGCATGGCGAGGCAATTCACCCGCCTGGGGAAACACCATACCCCATGGCACGTCGGTCACCCGCCCCCATAATTCGCCATTGATAAAATTACCAATACGACCGGCAGCATACCCCAGCGGCACCAAAGGTGCGACAAAATCCGCCACCTGAAAAAAAGTCTTTTGGTGTCGGCGAGCAAAAAACCACAAGGCAATGGTAACGCCTAATAAACCACCATGAAAAGACATGCCTCCTTGCCACACTTTAAATAGGCTCAACGGATCGTCCAGCAAGGAAGAAAAATTATAGAACAACATATAACCAATGCGACCACCCAAAACCACACCCAGGGCACCAAAAAAGATCAAATCCCCCACTTGGTCTTTATTCCACCCACGATGTGCTTGTTTGGCACGCAAAATCCCCAAGCCCCACGCAATAGAAAACGCAATGAGATACATCACACCGTACCAGTGGACTTTCACTGGACCTAAATCGAGCAAAACAGGATTAATTTCTGGATATGTCAGCATAGTCGAATGAGTTTATCATGGATCAGTTGGTAATTATAAAGGCTTTTGGTCAACAAAGATATTTACCTCCCCAAACTATCGCATAGCGCATGCGGCGAATATTCACCCAAATCCATGCTAACCAAAATACAATCGCAGTGACTCACCGAGACCAGATACATTGAAATAGTGCCTATTCTGGCCAAGCTGCCATTTGCTAACGAAATAGGACGAATGCACAGATCAAAACGAATGAGCAAGAAGAATCAAGCAGCCCCTAACAGTCAAGACACTTTGTTTACAAGCTTCCGCATCCTGCTCCCCCACGCCTAAAACACCGACTGTCCGAGACAACTTTCTTGTCGGTCATCAAAAAAAATCTTGCGCCAACTTAAAACCTTATCACACGGCCATTTTCCACCTGACATTCTATTGTCATTAAGCGACATTTTTCATTTTAAAATTCATCTAGAATTCAATTTAATTTTGTTATACTCGTGCTTATCAATGAAAAAACACATAACAGTCTGAATTTATTAGCAGGTGTATTTTAAACATTTTTTTACTTGTAAGAATGTAAGTTTAAACTGTTTTCAGAGGGAAAGTTATTTTATACTTTTTTTTTGCAAGGAAGATCATTAAAAAATATCTCTTCATTTTGTCCATGTCGTGTGGATTAAGCGTAGCGAACATCACCCTGCTTCAATAGGACATTTAAATGGGAAAAATGCCAGGAGGCATTGATCTGTTTTCGAGGCGGATTTAGTGTGGATTCGCTGCGTTTAATTCACACTACCCGTCTATTTTTCCTGAAATCAGTTTAAACTTACGTAAAAATCAATCTGAATTTTTCTTATTACTACTTAACAATGGACATGAAGGAACTTAGGCTAAGGCAGAAATATTAGCCGATATAGCAATATTTGAGATAAGGATTTCTTTACTGCGTTACTAGATTTCAAACATATCGTATCTTTCCCCTATCGTTTTTCCACTTTCTCCGACATCATTAATAAAGCTTTATGGTGGATGAAAAAATGGAACATACATTGGAACGTCGAAATTTTTAAAATATTCAAGCGGCCTTATCCTATCAACTATAGGGATGACCGAGAACATTAATATCGCAAGGGAAAACAGTGCGAAAGTTATCATTATTGGTGGTGGATTCGCAGGAGCGACCTGTGCACACTCTTTGAAAAAATTTGACCCTAGTTTGTCGATCGTATTAATTGAACCAAAGCCAAACTATATCACTTGCCCTACAGCAATACCGTGTTAGCTAATATAAAAAAAATGAGCCACATCACCCATGACTATTTGCTACTTAAAAAACTGGGCATCCAAGTCATTCATGATACGATCACAGATGCCAATTTAAATAAACGCACAGTACAACTGACATCGGGTGACAAATCAATCTATAATAAGATGGTTATATCGCCGGATATTAGTTTTCGCTGGAAAGGAATCGATCAATCAACAACAGAAAAAATACCACTCGCCTGGCAAGCCGGTGAGCAAACTAAAATTCAAAGATATCCATATTATTGGTGACGCCTGTATTGCCGGAGATATGCCAAAAACGGCCCATTCAGCGATTTCATTGTCACAGACCTTTAATCGAATTGGCCCACTCTCACGATCCGCCACGCCCACCACCGTTGGACGGATCCATCGTCTTTGCCTTGACGCTTATTGGCTCGACGACGAGGTGGGTCATCCGGGTCGGGGTGTTTAGTAACTTTTTCACCTGAATTTTGGAACATTTCATCGATTTCGGGCGCTTGACTCAAATTGATGGGTTAACGCCAATGACTGGATCTGTGATGTCGCCGCGCCAATAAAATGCCATAGTCCAACTCAAGTTCCTCTGCCAATGGCAAGGTCGGTGTGCCTTGGATAATACCAGCCCCAGTGTCAGGGTAGATGTCCAGTGTGAGTTGTAATATAATCCCTCATTGCGAAGCTCTATAGTCTGATGTTGAGCAAAGACAAAGCTTACATTAGAAGCTCTTTTA
>VAPL010173258.1_pt1 | contig 15245 bp, 14 predicted proteins | sample 3395061 | NCBI WGS metagenome assembly VAPL01 (sample SAMN08290444, study PRJNA428436) | hydrothermal vent metagenome | isolation source: Deep-sea hydrothermal vent chimney 2 | place: Pacific Ocean: Juan De Fuca Ridge | depth 2182 m m | reverse complement strand
TCAACAGCAAGTGAATCAATAAAAAAAATACGGAAAATAATTTTAAGCATAAAAGGCACTAACATCGTGACTGAAAAATCAAATTATATTCATGTCGAATGTAAATCAAAATATTTTGGTTTCGTTGATGATTTGGAAGTGTATTGTGACGATGCTTTACAAACCTGCGCCGTTCGTTCGGCATCACGCTTGGGTTATGCTGATTTTGGCGTTAATCGAAAACGTGTCGAGACAATTCGACAGTTGTTAAAGTGATGATTCTTGATTTATACCATTAGCGACTGCAGGTTAACTCGCCCAACAGCGTTGGATGCGTTTTTGGGGCGAATCTAAATTGCTATTACTAGAACTGGCATCACGCAGGCCATCGTTTGTTAGTGATAGCGAATTACAATCCGAATCAACTTTACCGAGCTTGGTGGCGGTCATCGTGTATCGGGTATCGGTGTTATTTAGGGCAACAGTAATTGTGTAATGTTGTTGTTTAGATGTGATTGCGTTATTAGTATTAGGGCAATTGGTATAAGTACCGTCACCATTACGTGAACGACAACGTTCCAATTCCATAGCAAACTTCATCATCGACCGAACGGCATCGGTACGAATTTCTTTATTGCGATATGCGGTATATTGCGGCACAGCGATTGCCGTTAATATTGCAATCACCGCAAGAGTGATTAATAATTCAACTAAGGTTACACCGTTAACTTTCATATTTTCACTCTTTAACGCGCCAATAAGTTTTGATGATTTTCTTTTTAACATCAATTGGTAACTCTTCTGTGCCAACCAAGACTCGAACATCGTCCTTGGTAAATACTGGTTGGGGCGATGGTGGTAAGGCACTCACTTTTAAATCTTGAACACGATTAGCTCGAGAAGGTAGTGGTGCAGTTGTCAGTTGGGCTACCGGTGTTGCATCAATAATGCTCATAAAATAAAAGCGTCCGGTTCCAATGGATACTTGGCAGGCCGAGGTACTTTGCGTTGTTTCGGGCTGGTAGCTTGTAAATAAAATTTTATTTTCAAATGTCAGTGCAGTTGATAGTATTTTTTCACCTGCGTTTTCCATTTTGATAAACCACCCAGCCGCTGAGTTAAGTGTGGTACTTGCCGTGTTACGAGTGGTTTGATCCGCTCCTTCTTGAATTGTATTCGCTGTAGCATCATATAAATTGGATTCAGTTACTTTGGTATAACTGTTTAAAATATATTGATAGTCCTGGTCTTTTAAGACATAAAAATTATTTTGCACGGCTTTGTCGAGAGGGTGAGCTCGCCAACCACTACCAATGGCGATTGTTAGATAACGACCACCAGCACCATTAATTAATGCGATATCGGGGGCATTATAAAAACGACGGTTACCTATTTCTACACCACTGTTTAGATCGGCAATTACACCACCAGTTACCAAATCAGATGTTGATGAAGTTGTAGCGGCGGCTACGCCATTAAAATCAAAACGCCATATTTGGCCACCCATATCACCGACATACATCAAATCGGCCATGCTATCTTGGTTAACGTCTAACACGGCTAAGTTAGAGGCTATGCTGTAATTCATGTCAATAAAGGCGGTGGTGAAATTAGTTGCGTTTGAGCCACCACTCCAAATTAAATTGCCAGTAATCGCATTAATGATATAAATGCTATTCCCCATCGAATCAGCACTGCGAGTTGTTTTGTCATCTTGTGCCACATCATAACCACCCGCAAGAATAACAACCTTGGTTTTACCCGTTGCGCCACCAATATTTAAAGAAGACAAATCGATATCGGCTAATACTGGACGTGACCAGCTTTGACCTAAATTTTCAAAACCGGCTGTATTGTTATCTATCGACCAGAGTATTTTAGGTGAATTTCTATTAGTAACGTCAAGCGCAAAATAGTTTCGTCCACCACGTCTTAGTCCGACGTATAAAATCACGTGATCATCACTGAGATCACTATTGGCATTGTTGCCGGTAATTCTTTTATCGTCAGTAACATCGTGACGCCAGACACTAATCGCACCATCGACACCGTAAATGGGTTTACCGGTATTGTTGGTGGTGTTTTCTTTTAGTGGTTTTAAGTTTTTTAATAATGACTTTGGAATAAACGCAAATTTTTCGTTACCGTTGCTGGTATCGATGGCGTGTAGATAACCTTCGTTGGTTCCAAAATACAAGGTAGTGTCAGGGATGGTGAGTGTATCATCATAGCTTATTAGCACCGGTTCAGAATGTAGCGGTGCGCCCATTTGTTGGCGGCCAGCGATTAAGTTTTCTGCATATTGTCCGGAATCGATAACACCGCCGTTATCGGTGCCTGTTGCCCAATTGATAATACTATCACGTTCGACATCATCGGCTGCAGCTAAATCGGCTGCTGTAATGTTTGCATTAGTGAAGGCATTGTTACGGCTAGTTAAGCTGATATCATTGGACAAGTTTGAATAAATGGTTCTTGAGGCTGTTAATTTTTCTGCAGCGCCACCAATTTTAGTATCATTACCATCGGTTGTGCTGCTCCAATAGCTTTTGGAATTTTCACTAAATGCTTGTGTTGCCGGATCAATTGCTAAATTATTGTTTGCATCATAAACGTCTAATATCCCCGAACTATTGGCTTTTAAACTATAGCGTTTAAGATTACCTGCCCAATTTTGAGTTGACGTTGGTTTGAATAAAGCCATATAGATTTCATCACTATTGGCAATACGATTAACCTGATTCACTTTAATACTTGGAATTGAAAAAGATGAATTGCTTTCTTGCGCGATATTTAAAATTTCATTAAAAATATTAACCAAGTCATTGGCATTATTCGCCGGTCGAAATAAACCGCCGCCGGCTGTTGCAATATCCTGCATGTATTTTGAGGCCGAGGCATTGTCGGTGATATCACTTGAAAAACCAATGGTATGTGTTGTTATTTTGCTATCAGTATAAGCGGTATTTTGATCATAGCTTTTTAAAAAAAATGCTAACTCCTTACCGCATCTAGCGCCTGAATTGGGCACGTTAGCATCACATGAATTTATTGCCGGATCGCTACCTCGATTGGCATTAATCATATTTAAAATAGCGGCATCATCACCTTGGTTTGCAACACCATCAGACAATACAACTAAATGATTGCTCTGACAGCTATCGGTTATCGGAGACGTATAAACCGGGCTACCACTGATTATTTCATCAGCACAACGACTTGCATTGGAATCAGTGCATGAACCATCACTTGGAGTCAGCGTACCACCGGTATAACTAGCAGGGTGTGAAACACGTTTTCTGTTTTTTTGAGAATTTCCACGGTTTTTACCGTATACAGCGGCTTCTCCTCGAAAATAACGGGCGGCTTCTAACATGCTAGTTACTAATGGTGTTGCGCTAGCACCACTAAAATTGGCAACCGTTGTTTTTAATCGTTGTCGCGCTAAAATTGTGGCGGATGTGGGAGTGCAGGTTTCTATCGTGCTGCAAATATTTTCGTCAACATTGGTGATGGGGTAAACGATTGCGCCACCTGGTGCGGTGAAACGCGCCAGCCCAATTTTAACATTGGTCGCGCCATCGATAATATTATTTAATGCGTTTTGCATTAGCTCTAAACGACTGCTGGTTTCACCGGGATCGGTTCGATTCATTGAGCCGGAGGTGTCGAGTAATAATAATATGTTGGGTTTAATATTAGTATTCGCGTTTGATGAACTAAAAAATATTTCGGTATCATCTGCCACTGCTGTTGCGGTAATAACTAATGGTGAGACAACAAGCAATAGCGCTGATAATAATGTTGTTATGTTATGTTGTTTTCCATCCATAATGTTAACCGTATTAATATTTTATTGATGTTGTTGTTGTTTCGGCACGATATAAGCAATGCCTTGAATATTATTTGTTTTCGCACCTGTCCCATTAATGATGCTCAAGCCTTCTAGCTCAATATTACAAATTGCACCAAATCGATAGCTAAAGCCTTGCAGTAATTGCTTATTGCAAACGGATGTTCGTGTGACGGCGACGGTTGCATCAACATTTTTACCAAATATTGGTTTGGCATAGCTATCGGTACTCGACACGGTATAAATGGTTGCTAAGACGGCTGCATCCAAGGTTACTTTTTTTGCGGCAGTGGTGCTGATGGCTGATTCCGTTGCTTGAAATGTGATGCTTTTGCTTTGAATATTAGAGGCCATGCGTTCTTCAAATAGTGAGGCATTCATCGAGCTCACTGCTAACATCGTTAATATTAATAAAATAGATAAACTCATGATCATAACAGCGCCATTATTTTTTTTAGAAAAAATTGGTGGGCTTACTATTGTTAGCGTGACATTTTGCATTAGATATTATTTCTTAACATTATCGTGCTATTAAAAATACGTCGTGTTTTGTAATCATTAAATCCGCTTATGTTACTACCGAGTACGCTGTAACTATTTTTTGTTTTAACATTTGAGCTTTCCGTAACGCTATTTGCTAATACTGCTAGACGTACACTCACTATTCTTGCCCAGCGATTGGCGACGTTATCGGCTGTTATATAGATATTAGCGACCGCATCGGGTGTGTTATCAGTATCAAGGCCATAAAGAATTTGTAAACTATCAATACCTTCAATGAGTTCTATATTATTACAATATAAACTTGAAATACCTTTGGCATTAATTTGGATATCATATTTGTTAATAATTGGATTAGTCACAATTCCTGTGCAATCGACAGTTGTGACGATTGGTTGATTGTATTGCAGCGTTATTTGGTCGGCTAAACCAATGGCGCCTTCGGTTGTTGTGCTATCGTTAAAAGCCAATGGCCCAGAACCTTGGGGGTATCCTGCCATGCGTAAATCTCGGGATAAAAAATTTAATGCGAAACGGCCATTTTCTTGAACGCGTGATAGACCATTTTGAACGGTTGACGATTTTTTACTACTGGCGTAAATAGACGTAATACCCAGTAAAATTATCGCACCAATCGCCATGGCGATAGCTAGCTCAATTAAATTGACACCTCGAGTGTAAACATTCGCTTGAAGTTTTTTGTTACCTATCCGCTCTATCATGGCCGCACCACCAAAGAAATTGTATTTAATCGATTACTGTCTGCTAAGCTATCGTTGCTTGCAACAGTGATTGATTCTGACCAGCTTAATGTAATGGTATGCAGTGAACCTAGACTGCAATCGTTGGTATCGCTGGCATCATTATCTTCGCAAGTAATTTGGATGTTACTGGCGTTGGGTAAGCTATTTTCTGTGGCACAAATAAAGTCGACAATATCGGCTTGTGCAATTTCACTACTGGTGCAGGATGTTGTTAAACAATCGGGACGTGCTAATGCGGCACAGCTTCGATTGTAATCGGCAGATGAATAATCGTTGTTATCCATTGCTAATTTATTAACCCGCATTCGAGTAGCAATATCATTTGCAATGAAGCTAGCTTGGGTGCGTGTTAATGCACCGCTATTACCTTGCATGCCGTGCAACTGCATACTGGCAAGACCTAATAATCCAATAGCAACAATCACTAACGATACCATGACTTCGATAAGCGTAAAGCCATTGTTACTAGAGAGGTGTAAGAACGATCTAAATGAAGATCGTGTATTTGGCGTGGTGGGCTTTAGAGTTATGGACATTCGGTGGCACTTCCTATGCCAAGCGAACTAACGCGTCCAACTCTAGAAACAGCGAGTGCACGTGATTGCGTTAAACCACGGTCATCGCAAAATGATATGGTACCTATTGAACTGACCAGTCCATTTTTTAAAAATGTTAATTTACCAACGGTCGCAAATGTAGTGCGGATGGTATTGCCAACCGTTGCACTAGGTGCTCTTTTGATAATGATGTCATTATTGTCAAAACTATTCGCGGTGCTGCCAACATCACTGAATAGTAACCAGCCTGATTCCCAATTATTACTGTCACAAACGGGTGCGGCACGTGTTGAGTCACCACTGGCACAAAATATCACATTGGCTTCGCGGGTAATTGCTTCATTGCGTGCTAAGTTGAGCAAGGCAACGAAGGCGTTGGCATTGGTTACAAGTGCATTGTTTTTGATCATGGTGTTTATTTTGGGCAAAGCGATGGCGATGATCGTGCCGATAACGGCAATCGTGACTACTAATTCAATTAATGTAATTCCCTTTAATGTCGTTTTTTGTTTAGTGTACATTGACATCGAATATAACATGAACGTTATTAAAATAAAGCGTCTAGCGGCTGAATATGCCTATATTTGCCTATTTTTGATCGTGTTTTGTGTTTTTTTTGTCTAATTGGTCACATTTTGTGTGTATTTTATATTAAGTCTAAATACAGTTTCCTACTTCTTTTCCATATTTAAAACAAGTAAATTATCAACAATTTCAATATAAAAACGTAATTAAAATGTGCTATTTGGTATAATATTTTTTATAAACATTAAAAATTTATTTATCAAGCCGATAAGTATTCTAATAGTTTGAATCAATTTTTCGAAAACAAAGCGCAATGGCCACCAATATGAAAGTTAATTCTAATTTAATGCTCGCCGGTATTTTAACAATATTGCTTGGAGTATTATTTTTAGGCGTAATTATTGGTGGGGCAGATTGGTATCGGTTTTTTGGTTTAGGGGAGTTGGCAGCAAACCAAGTCGAACAAGGGCTACTCAAGCCGCATGCATTAACCTTTGTGTTAGCCATTACCTTAATTATTTGGGGCTGTTATGCCTTTTCGGGTGCCGGTTTTTTAAAACGCCTACCACTACTCAAGCCCTCGTTGGTATGGATTACCATTATATTTTCATTGCGTGGCATCGCATTTATCCCAGCTTATTTATTTCAAGCTGAAAATGTCGATAATATGATTCTTGTTAGTTCGTTTCTTTGTTTAGGATGTGCCATTACCTATGGCTTAGGCTTGCGCGAAGTTTGGTCACGGCTGTAACGATTACTTTTTTTAATATCTGCAACACCAAATTCAATACTCTTTATATCGATAAAATGTATGATAGGATGATTCCATCATAATAAATTACGATAACCTCAATCGTTATCAAGGTATTAGAGTCAAATCATGTCAAATGCCCGTGTGTTAAAAGCTGAAGAATACCGTATCGAACAAGAACCGTATTTCGTAGCAGTTGGTGAAGAAATTAAAATTTTTGAAGCTGCTTATAAACAGAATTTACCGGTATTACTGAAAGGGCCAACCGGTTGTGGTAAAACCCGTTTCATGGAATACATGGCGTGGCGCTTAAAAAAACCGTTAATCACTGTTTCCTGTCATGATGATTTAACCGCGTCGGATTTAGTGGGGCGTTATTTAATCAGTGGTGGCGAAACCCGTTGGGTTGATGGTCCACTGGCAAAAGCGGTGCGCACTGGTAGCATTTGTTATCTCGATGAAATTGTTGAAGCACGAAAAGATACCATGGTGGTTATCCATCCGCTAGCGGATGATCGACGTGTATTGCCGATAGAAAAAACCGGTGAACTGCTGGAAGCGAGTGATGATTTTTGTTTGTCTATTTCATACAATCCGGGATATCAAAGTGTTTTAAAAGATCTAAAACAAAGCACTCGGCAACGATTCATTGCGCTGGAATTTGATTTTCCCAATGCCGAATTAGAAACCACCATCGTTGCAACAGAAACCGGTGTCGCTAAAGATATAGCCGCAAATTTAGTAAAGTTTGCCAATATGACGCGAAACTTAAAAGGCAGTGGTTTAGAAGAAGGTGCCAGTACACGTTTATTGGTTCATGCTTCAAAATTGATTGTTGATGGCATTAGCCCGGTGCTGGCATGCCATGTTGCTATTGCACAAGCCTTGACTGACGACCCTGAAATGTTATCGGCAATTAGTGAATTATCAAGTTCGTTATTTTAGGTGTCTTGTCATATAGTATTAAAAACATGAACGTCGTGATTTTTTCAAATTATGTTTGATAATTTAAATTAAATAATGCCAAAAAAAAATTCCTTATCCATTACTGACATTGCATTTAGGCTTGATGTTGCCTTGGATGTTGAATATACTTTTGTTAAAACCGAGCCACTTGCCGAGTTAATTTCCAAACTTGATAAATCAGAACAGTTATATATTTTAGAGTGGGTTAAGCGTGTCGCGAGCATTAATATTGAATTAGCATCGCAGTTTATTCAGCACGGTGTTAAAGTATTAGACAAAATGGACATAAACACCATTGAAGCTTGGGCATTACACGCAATGGATGTTTATGATCAGTCTGGGTTATACAAAGCATTAAAAGTCATCCATACGGTTGATAATTTTTTACGAGAACAGCATGAACGAACCTCCGGCGCCGTGCTCGAAGATGAAATCGGGGTGTTGTTGCATTTTGTTCATGGTTTGAGTGGCCGAAAACTCAATTTAGTTGAAGCCGAACAGTGTTATACTGATACTGAAACTATTTTTTTACCCGCCCTAATTGCACAGTTACCCAGCAGCAAAGAAAATTTTTTATTATATAAATCAACGTTGACATTTCTTTGGGCTCAAAGTTATTTTGGGACGTTTAGAATATCCTTATCAGCACATTTGGCTAAACATAAGCAACCAACAAAGTTAAAAAAAATATTCCACTGCTTGGAAACATTACGTTTAGAAGCGTGTATCAAGCGTGAACTACCCGGTTTGTATCGCGATATGCAGAAAATAAAAAATACCCTAGGTGAGCCTGAATTATCCGAGCAATGGCAGCAACATAAAGAATATCTAGCAAATAAAACTACTGGCGCTAATGATGTATTAGCATTGGCAAAACAACATTGTGATTCCTTAATACCATTTGATTCATTTTGTTTTCAAGGGATTTTGAATAATGAATCAGCCGAAGCGTGCATGGCAAAACGTATTGAAAAAGAAAAAGCGCAATTAAAAACTGCTTTATATAAAATGAGTGAAGAAGCTCAAGGTGCTGAAAATACCGAACAGCAAGATAATCAAGAACGTAAATTTGATTTAAAAGATATTTCAAATGATGAATCGAGTGATGATCAAAAAGAATTAGACGATTTTCAATTTATGCTCGATGAACAGCCTATTGCTCCGCCAGAGGATGTTAAGTTATTAATGAAGTCTATCATACAAGACCTAGGTGAAATTCCTGACGATTATTTAGTGGCGGCCGGTGATGGTGAGTATGATGATACATTTTTAAAATCAGATGAATTAAGCCCGGATGATGTCTGGTCGGGAACGTATCATGAAGAAGGTGCATTTTTGTATAACGAATGGGATTTTTTAAGACAACATTATCGAAAAAATTGGTGTGCGGTTCGAGAGAAAAGCATTAAGCCGGTGTATGATGATTTTGTCGAACAGACAAAATTAAAATACAGTGGTTTGATTAAACATTTGAGAAAAGTATTTGAAGCCATGCGTGATGAAGATCGATTGTTAAAACGTCAAGCTAATGGTGATGGTATTGATATCGATGCACTTGTTGAAGCACTTGCCGATAGCCTTGATGGCAGTGAAATGAGTGAACGTTTATATACCCGTATGCACCGTACTGAAAGAAATATTGCGGTGGTGTTTATGGTTGATATGAGTGGTTCAACCAAGGGTTGGATAAACGATGCCGAACGTGAATCGTTAATTATGTTGGCGGAAACATTGGAAACACTCGGTGATCGTTATGCAATATATGGCTTTTCGGGTATTGCTAGAAAACGTTGTGAGATTTATAAAATAAAAGAATTTGATGAATGTTATGATGATGAGATTAAAGCACGTATTTCGGGCATTGAACCTCAGGATTATACCCGGATGGGGTTTGCGATTCGTCATTTAAGTAAAATTCTAAATGAAGTTGATGCGAAGACTCGAATTCTAATTACCATTTCAGATGGTAAGCCGGACGACTATGATAATTATCGTGGCGAATATGGAATTGAAGACACCCGCCGAGCGTTAATCGAATCCAAACGCGATGGCATTCATCCGTATTGCATCACAATTGATACTCAAGCTAAAGATTATTTATCGTATATGTATGGTGCAGCAGCTTATACGGTTATTGATGATGTTAAACAATTACCGTTAAAAGTAACGGATATCTATCGACGTTTAACAACGTAATAATCATGGGTTACGAGATTGATCATATCTTTATTATGGTGTCCAAAGATGCGCCGCAAGCTCAATTATTAATTGATTTTGGTTTAACCCAAGGCCCTTCACGCATTCATCACGGACAAGGCACGGCTAATCGCAGTTTCTTTTTTAATAATGTGATGCTGGAATTACTTTGGGTTTATGATGCCACCGAGGCACAAAATGAAGCGACGTTAGCAACAACATTGTGGCCTCGTTGGAATCAAGCGAGCCATTCTCAATCGGCTTGCGCGTTTGGTTTATGTTTACGGCCAAGTGATGCACAAAGTAAAGTTGCGCCCTTTAAAGCGTGGAAATATCAACCGGATTTATTTCCAAAAGGCATGTTCGTTTGCATTGCAGATTCGGTAACCGTATTAGATGAACCTTTTATTTTTTTTGGTCCATCAGGCCAAAGACAGGATAGTTACATCGATGTAACGGCAAGGACGCATGAGATTGGTTTTAAAGAATTAACGGCTATTCGGTTATGTTCAAAAAATACGGTTAAATCCGATGCTTATACTGCATTGCTAGAGCATAATATAATCAGTCTAAAATCGTCACTCAATACTAAAATAGAATTGCAATTTGACAATGGTGCGGCAGGAAAAGTAAAGGACTTTTTCCCTGATTTACCATTGGTTTTTAAATGGTGATATATTAAAATTAGGCTCAGATTAAAACTAAAAAATTAGAATAGGGAAATTGACTCATGAAATTAAATAGATATAAAATAAACCTGTTATTAGTATTGTCCTATTTTATAGTTTCTTGCGCTAGTCAAAATAGTAATTCAGCCGAAGAAGATTGTGGTCATTACGATTCGCGTTCGAGAGAATGTATTAAACAAGTTTTTCAAAAAAACCAATCAAAAATAACAACCTTGTATTATACAGAGTTAAAGCATGAACCAAGTCTTATTGGGCGCGTGGTTTTTAATATCCATATTGATTCAACAGGTAAGGTGAATCAAGTTTTTGTGACGGAAAATGAATCAAACTCCGTTCATCTTGCCAATCAACTTGCTGATGTTATAAAACAGTTTCAATTTTATGATGGTGTTGAATATAGTTTTAGTTATCCAATTGAATTAGCACCATAAAATTATCGAGCCGGTTTTACCGGCTCAATATAGATTACTCAATATTTTACTGTCCGAATTTTTTCATTAATTCTTGGCTAAAAGCTTCTTTCATTAGTTCCATCATGGTTTTAACTTTATAACCCTTGGGAAACGCCAAATAGTTTTTGGGTGCTTTTACATTGGTTTTAAATTCCAGTACCTCATATTGCACTATGCCTTTTGCATTGGTTGCTTTAACAGGGTAACCATATTGAGCCATTTTATCGTCGTCCATTTGATTTTCAACCTGTTCACAAATATCATCACTATTGTTGTAATCATCATTATTGTGGTGGCCATCATCATCCCCTGATTGAACGGAATCGAGTCGTTTCATAACAAGATTAAATGCTTTATTTTTACTCATTAAAATTTCAAAACACTTTTTACCTTGGGCGATGACGTGGTATTTTGTCGTTTTTATACCCGCAACCTTTTTACCTGCACCTATCTTTTTGTATGTGTAGTTAGTTGTCTCAGCTTCTTGATGTGATGATTCTGCCTTTGGTAAACCGCCAAATAATGCTTCAGGATTAGATACGTCTACGATTATTTTTTCTTTATCGTTAATCATATAGGTTTTTCCTGAACGCAAATCGGCTAACATCTCGCCACTAGACATAGGAGAGTTAGTGGATTCTTTGTCTTTTGGTATTTTCATTCTAAAATATTTATCGTTCGACCAATAGGTTAGTTTGTCTTCTGTAGTTTTAAAAACTAGCCGAGAATCGGCTAAAGCAAGTTGTTGCATTAAGCTACTAATGAGTACAATAAAAAATATTTTTTTCATGGTTTTATTCCTTAATTTTAGTTTAGTGTATATAAGTTATTTTGTTGCGATTAATTTTGGGTTTATGATGAGTTAATTTATTGTTGATTCGATAACTTGGTATTAAATTTAATAAAATTCCAATTTGTTTTAAGCAGGCATTATTATTGCTACAAAAATTACAGGATTTAAGGTGCGAGTTAATCAATTGAATATGACTGCTCGGAATATCCAGTAAATAAAATTGATGTGTTAATATTAAATAGTGCTGACATTGTTTTCTGATATTAATATGATAATTTTTCATGCTGTTGATTATCATTGATTCTAATACTATTTGGGCATGATACAAATTGATTTTCACATCAAGCACCAAGCGCTGTGTGATGGCTGCTATTTCAATAATGGACATGTTTTCGATGAAGTAAAGAATCAGCAATTCCTTTGCGGTTATTTTCATTTTATTCAATGAGTTTTCAACATTCGATTGTATTAGTTTAAACACATTATTTGTGGTTGAAAAACGATTATGTTCATTAAAATAATTCAATTCGATGCTTTGATCAATTTTATCAAATTGAATATGGTTTTTATTAATAGCTTGCTGACGATGATGCTGATGCGCTATTTTAAGTAAACCAAATTGGGTTAAACCAATTTGTATATTATCGTCTAACACTTTTAAAAATGTTTGTTGTGTTATGTCCATTGCCATCTCATGATCATTGGTTAATATAAAAATAGTATTATAAATTAGCTTTTTATATTTAAAATATGAATTTTCAATGTGTAATTTACTTGGCATTGTATTACTCATAATTTAAAGCACTAGCATCGATACGTACATTCGGTGGCGCAGAAAATATGCTATCGGCTATCGTGATGTCTTTTTCAAATAAGATCGCCTTGGTGGTTGATTTGCCAAACATTTCGCTGCTACTGTTTGTTAAGTCGACAATCGTTTCTAAAATAATGCTGCGTTTTACTGTCGCTGGGTAGTCGTGCATGGTTTTCCAATAGCAAATTTGTGTTTTCGTTTGTTTTCCTAAAACCGTGTATTCACAGGTTTCACCCGCGATGATTTTGCTGCCCGCCACTTGGGTGAGTTTGTTTAACTCGTTAATCGCATTTACCGATTGTTGTCGTTGTACACTGCCATCTTTGCCGAGCATGGCTTCACCTAACATTTGTCCTAAAAATGGGCTGTTTTTTGCAACGTTTTTATACATTTGTTGTACTTCTTTTTCTAACACAACTTTGCTTTGATATTTTTGAGCGACTTTTCCGATGAAATCAACCTCATAACCGAATTCACCGTCGTCTATTTCGGCTCGGTTGTAGTCAGTTTTATCTAATTTACAACTACCATCATCGGATACTTCATAGCGGCTGCCTTTTTCATAGAGTGCGTATTTTTCGCCTGAAAAATATTCGTCTTCATAATTTTGGGTTAGGGTTTTCCAACTGGGCTCAGGCGCAAGCCCCCGATCAAGATTAAAATTTGGGTTTGATTCTTTGAGTATTTTTTCCTGCATGGGCCACATCTCTGGGTATTTTGCACGACTTTCTTTATAGAGTTCAATACTCGTGACACAAAGATCCCAAGCGACTTTTAGTGGGTTGGATTCATGCGTGCCAGTTTGTAGGCGCCGAATATGAATTGTGGGTAGCTTGATTTTTGCAACTGGAGCTGTTTTAGCGTTGCTTGGATTAGAGAAAGACAACTCAATGTTCAATTCATTATCGTCTTTAACGGTAAATTTTGATTCAATGGTTTTACCTTGATAGCTGACTTTAGCGAGGTAATAACCAGATTCCAATATGGCGCTAAAGTTTGCATTGGTGCTGGATTGAACTAACTCAGGATTACTGGATGTTGTTTTTCCTTGGTTATCGGCGCTGTGATAAATATCCCATTTTAAACCTTGGAAAATATAACTGCCGGTTTTATTTTGTCGTGCTTTAAAGTTAACCATGGCTGTTGCACCAGGATCGATTTTAACCGGAGCAGCGGTATTTTGGTTTGCTGCTGCTGGGCTGGTATTGTTGTTGTTTGCTGAAATGGCTGTTGCAGTGTTGACTATTAGGGGTTCATCTTCTTTTGGAGACGTGAGTAATATTAAACCCACTATTCCCGTCACTACCACCACAGTTGATATTAAAGCAATTTTAGTTGATATTAATTTGCTGGTAACGGTTTTTGATATTGATGATGTTGTCGCACTGCTGCTATTCGTTTTTGTATTTGTTGCTAAGAAATTAAATTCGGATGCCATGGCATCACTCATCATTTTGTCAAAAATATACGGTGCGCTGATGAGTGCGCCAAGATTGAATAATATTCTTGAGCGCTTTAATTGTTCAGCATCGTCAGAACAAATTTTACATTTGTTGATATGTTTATCAACAATTTGCAGTTGTTGTTCCGGGATATCGTTATTGGCATGAGGTGCTAATAGGCTTGTCAGGGTATCACATTGGGCGCGCGATATTGCAACCTTGGCATACATTTCATTGGTGAATGATGATTCAAATTTAATCCGGGCTCGGTGTAAATTGACTTTTACGTCCGATAACGTTCTGCCGGTGATAGCGGAAATTTCTTTTATGCTTAAATCTTCGGTATAGCGTAATATCATTAATTCTTTAGTTTTTGCCGGCATGCGTTTAATTGATTGTTCTACTTTTGCCTGCAAGTCGTGTAACTCGGTTTTGTCATGCACTTGCTCATTTTCATCAATGGCTTCGAAATCACTTGCGTCTTCGATGGCATCGAGTGAGGTGGCTTTTTTCCTTTTAAATTCGTTGAATAGTGTATTTCGAGCTATGGTAAATAGGTAGGCCTTAGGGTTTTCGATTTGTGTTAGATTTTTATCGCTTAATGCTTTAACAAAGGTTTGTTGTGTTACGTCCATGGCTAGCTCAGGATCGTTTGCCATTCGCGCTATAAAGTTATAAACGTGGTCTTTATGTTCGCGGTATAAGCGTTCGATTATGGTGTTTTTGTCCATTTATATTCCCTATTAAAATTTGCGTGTGTTACTGATAAAGACAACTGGGTGCTAATTTTGGTTACACAAAATAACGATTTATTTTTAATAATATTTACAGCTTAAACACCGTTGTGATAAATTTAAAGTAAAATCAAGCAGTAATGACACTATTTGTCATGATAATGGTGTTTTCGATGGTTATTTGAAGTGAAACTAGTTGTTTGTAAAATTGAAAAACTGTAATGAAATG
>VAPL010936759.1_pt1 | contig 15264 bp, 10 predicted proteins | sample 3395061 | NCBI WGS metagenome assembly VAPL01 (sample SAMN08290444, study PRJNA428436) | hydrothermal vent metagenome | isolation source: Deep-sea hydrothermal vent chimney 2 | place: Pacific Ocean: Juan De Fuca Ridge | depth 2182 m m | reverse complement strand
TGCCGATTGATTTTACTTTGTACGAACGACAACACTTTGATTTAGATGATTGCCTATTAATGGCCGATGGCGTGGTGCGGCAAAGCTGTCTCTTGGCGGTGACATGGCAGTTGATTACCCGCACTGATCAGCCGGTGCATTGTGATACTCAGTTTGCTAACGATGTCACACTCAAGCAGACCTGTGAAATTTTACAAGCCCGCCAGCAACGTTATAAAAAATCTGATTTGCAAGGCGCCATTGCACAAGATAATCGTAATCTGTTGTATCAATATCAAAATGGTCGTTTTGTGAATATGAATCAGTTGCAGCCCGATAGTTTTCGACATCCCGGTGGTTGGACCTGGAATGCACGCATCGCTGATTTTGATAATGATGGTTGGCAAGATGTGTTTAATGTTGAAGGATCTCTGCGTCAACAGGGGACAGGCTGGAATGTATTTATGCATAATCAGCAGGGAAAAGGTTTTGAGGAGAAATCATTCAGCTTTCATCTCGATGATAAGTTTAATCAATTTTCGTTTACCCTGATGGATTATGATCACGATGGTGATATTGATATTATCGCTAATTCTGCCCAAGGACCCATCCGTGTTTTTCGAAATGATTTGACGGATAATAATGCCATCGTATTGAGCCTAAAGGATCAACTCGGCAATCCATATGCCATTGGCGCTAAGATCGTTATCCATGACGAGCTGGGCAGGCAACAGATGCGCGAAATAAAAGCCAGTGGCGGTTACCAAAGTTTTGATTCACCACGGGTTTATTTTGGCTTAGGTCAAAGTCAAGGGGTACGCTATATTGCCATTACCTGGCCGGACCAAACCAAAACGGAACTTCACGATTTTCTACCGGGGGGGCATTTTTATCGTATTGAACGTCACAGGCCTGGTCTGGAGGTTAAATAGACGGAATAGATCGTGGTCTTTTAGGGCGTAAGTTTAAATTGATTTCAGAGAAAAATAGAGGGGCAGCGTGGATTAAGCGTAGCGAATCCATCATGAACACTGGCACGTTATTACATCGCTCATGGCGGATGTGGATTCGCTACGCTTAATCCACACTACCCGAGGAAAAGAAGATGACACGGTATTTTTTAATGATTTTTTCTGAAGCCAGTCTAAACTTACCGTGGTTTTTCATCGCTATTCTAGACAAGCGGCTATTGTCCATTAGATAATACCGCCTCTGTGTAAATAAAAATGGCAATATAATTTCAATGGCTTCTGCACATCATCGGCAATTTAGCCAATCGTTACTTATTTCATCTCCTTTTTGGCGGGCAAAACTTGAGCAGCTGTCCCATCCATCCGCGATTCGCATGGCTGAGGTGCTTGAACCGGCGGAGCCTTTAGGGATTGGCCGGGGGGATGATGCTTTCTGGAAAGGTTTTAAACACAGTTATGGGGAAAAAGATTCCAATATCGATTATTTATTGCGCGTCAAAACACAACACCCTGAAAAAATTGCCTTGGTGCAAATTGGTGAGTTTTATGAAACTTGGGGCATTGATTCGGTGTTTTTGGTGGAATATTGTGGTCTCAATCGGATGGGAAAACGTGGGCCAAGGGCCGGTCTGCCATTGGCCAATATTCAGACCGTGTTGAACAAACTCACGGCCGCCAATTTTGCGGTGGTCGTTTGTGAACAAGCCGAGGATGTCAACAAGAATGGCCGAAAAACGCGTTTTATTGCCGAAGTGATTACGCCTTCTTCGCCGATTTATACCTATGGACTCGCCATGGATAAACACCGGGGTGAGACTTTTTTTCCTGATTGCCCACCCGAATTCGGATTCGCGAAGAACAAAAGTGGTATCATTGTGGTTGAAGTGAATCCTGATTTGCGCACGGTATTTACCCTCGATGCACTGACCCCTGAAGCGGCATTTATGCGCTTGTCGCGTTATGCGGGTCGTTTGGCGCGTATTTTTTATCATGAAAATTTCCCTAACGATTTTTTTGATGTAAGCTATCTTCATCATGTTAATCTCATCAATGTGAGTGGTTATTTGCCGCAAGATTTTCCACGCCGTATCGAAGAATTAATTAAAATTGATTTGGCTTTGAGTACAGAAATACCCTTTACTCGCATTGCTCCAGCAGACACGGTCATGGAAAATTCACCGCGACCGCTTTATCTGGGCACAGCGCAACAAATTGGATTGTTATCTGAGCGTGGTGTGCCAAGTCTAATCGATCATATGCTGCCTAAAGGTAGTCCTGCCACTTGTCAAAATTTACTTCGTCATTTTTTATTGAATCCACCACCTCAATCGATTGCTACTCATTTGCGCCAAACATTGCAACGGTTAATCTCAACAGCGTTGGTTTGTGTGACAACTTTTCCGGTATCTAATCCTGCGCGTTATATTAAAGTACTCCAGAAACATGAAGCCAACCCGGATATCCTGCAAGATTTATTTCAAATGACTGAAGCCTATCTTGCGTGTTATGACTCGCCTTTCGCACCCGCCATTGCTCAGGCGTTACAAGTGGTTTCACATCGATTGAATATGTGTTTGAGCGAACAAGTGTTGCGTGAGAGTAGCGAATTTATCATTGAAAAACTCACGCCTATCTTGCCGCATGAGGATGACCAGGCGCGTCAACCGACACATGCACAAATTTCCAAATATTTATTTGAAAATATTGATGAGGCATTTCGAGGGCGGGTGGCTAAAACATCGAATAAGGATATTTTACGGCATTACAATACGGTGGCTAAAGCCGCGTTACGTTATGAAAAGGCATTGACGGAAGATTTAATTCCCTGGATTGAGCGTCGCGAAAAAGAGCGGCGGGATAATAAAAAGCTTAAACCGTTTGCATTGTCCTATGATGTTCATAATAAAGCAATCTGGATGCGTGGCCCGGTGAATAAAGTTGAGCCGGGTTATCAAAAACTTTGCCATCCGATGGATCGCTACGGAAAAGAAGTCTCGGATCGCTGGACAACGCACAAAGTCGAAAAATATTTACGTGAATACAAAGCCGCCGCTGAGCAAGCGCGTTTAAGTGTGGTCGCGTTGTTAACCGATATCGCTAAAACATTGTTACCCCATAGTCTATCCATTGTACATTTAGCCACTTTTTCTAATCTGTTGCGAACCTTGATATTGCATGTCAAAGAATGTCAAACCAAGCAATGGAGTTTAGCTTATCGGCAACATTCGCACTCTCGCCATCGACTTGAAATGAGCGAATGTTTCCCTTATTGGATGTTACCTCATGTCGCTGTTAAAAACTCATTAAGCTTACAGAATGTCGCGCTGTTAACCGGCCATAATATGGCCGGTAAATCAACCATTCTTCGCACCTCGGCGGTTGTTACCTTATTAGCCTCGGCTGGGTTTATGTTTCCAGCACAACACGTCTCTGTTAAAGAACCCATTGATGGTTGGTTTGTCAGAACGGGTGCCTCGGATGACCCTGAAGCTGGGCTTTCGGCCTTTGCGGTAGAAATGCATGATATCAAAATTGCCTTGCGTGATGCCTCGGAAAATACCTTGATATTAATCGATGAACTCGGTAAAGGCACGGAGTCTAAAGCCGGACATGCCATTGCTGGCAGTGTGTTAGAATATTTATATCAAAACAATATCCAATCCATTTTTTCTACCCATTGGCATGAGTTATTTTTCAATTCAGCGATTGACCTTGATTCCATACAAAAAATTTGCATGGAAAATCAACAAGGAAAAGCCACTTACAAAGTGGTGTCAGGACGATGCACAAGTTCCTTTGCGTTTGAAACCGCCTTGCAACTCGGCATTGAAGCTTCGTTAATTGATCGCGCTAAAACCATTGCTAAACATTATGAGTTAAACAACCGTTATCAGACTACGCCCAGTCCTGCCCCTTTCTTCATCGCCGAAAATATTGGTGGTTATGTCACTCATAGCTTAATCCGTGCAGGTAAGGTATTATGTGAAGTGACAGGCATGGCTGAAGTCAGTATCACTTACCTCAGCTCAGACGCTTATCCGTTACTCAAAGATAGCAATTCAAGTGCGGTTTATATTTTAAGAACCGCCGAGGGTTTTTATTATACCGGTGAAACTGACAATATTCATACGCGCATCGAAACCCATCGGCAAAGTGACACTAAAAAGTTTTGTGAAGTGATTTATATCCTCGTTGCTGAAGGAAAAAGTAAAGCCCGAAAATATGAAACTCAGATCACCCTCAAATTACAGTCACTCGGTTTTCCCATGTTATCGGTTAACGATGCTAAGCATCGGCATTTTGGTTCGGCATGAGTGATTGCGTCACCCATTCCTTAACACGGATGATTGTTCTCTTCGTGATATTGCGCACTCGTGAACGAGTACGCAGCATCAATGAGGTTTTAGCGATGTGCATCAAACCCAAATTGTTTGTCGTGGACATACACAAGCTTGCAGTTTTCGATGTATTTAGCCTCGTGAATTCGTTCTGCTTTGATATAGCCCGTATCGCCTTTGTTCAAGATGATTTTTTCTCCATCAGGGATTAGCGTCCCCGCTTGTTCAATATAAAATTGCACAGACATTTGTCCTTCAACAACAATGGTCATATCATCGCCAGGATGTGAATGAGGTGGCTCTTCGCTGCCGGCCTCCCATTGTTCTAGCATGACTTCGGCGCCATCGGGATTCGTTGGGTAGGTTGTTCTCAATGTAAAGCCTTCGGGCGTGTCAGGAATAGCCACATGGTTGTGCCATATGGCACTGGTTTCTGAGGTGACTATTTTATTTTCGTTTGTGTTAATTGGGGGCATAAATCTTCTCAAATTTGGTGATTTGTCTCAACTGACAAGCGCTATAATATACTCGATACCGTGATGAAAAAACAGGTGAAAAGCAGGCTAGAAAATTACCTAGGAGGCTGTCCGAGAATGGGCGCTATTTAGGGATTATACCGATTCTCTATCATTTTTAGGTGTTGGCGGGATCGGGGTGATTTTGTCGGTCAGTGTTGTTGCTGTTTATTGGTTTAAACTTGTGTTACGCTCGTCGGTATTGGTTTGTGCTTTTCTGCGTATAATAAAACATCAAAACGATCACTGACTTGCCAATAAGCTGTTCTTTCCTAAGTTTTCCGTTGTATCGTTCCACTAATCAAATATAGCTGTACAAATTGGATGCTTCTTTATTAGAGCATGATAAATTGTCAGAATCATAGGGAGGTATGGATGATGGAGATGTTGTCTGTGAGCAATAGACAATGGTATAAAAGTAACAAGCATGAGCAGGGCAGGGCGAGTAAATTTGTATGCCATTGGCTTTGTTTGTCTCGGCTTGGGGGGCTTGGGGGCATTTCGTTTCTTTTGATGGCAATGGTTTTTTTAACGGCCTGTCTCGAAATTAACATCGATAAAAATGCGGCGGACACCAGTAAAAAATCACCACCTTCACCGCTTAATGAGGTTAGCGCCGATGGTAATAATGATTTATTGCCATCGACGGATGATGTTTTTGATGCGGCTGATCATAATAGTCAGTGGCAACCGCCAGGAACGGTTCATACCGCGATACTCAATCAACGAGATCGAATCATGGTGGTCGATTCGGCGATTTTTCCGACGGGCAAAGATCAAGGTTTTATGGTGATTGAATTGGAGGTTGTTAGCGCTATCAATGACGAACGAGAACGCAAACAACAGGTTTTCCGATTTGAAGAAGACACAAACTGGTATGAAATGAGCCCGTTGGGTGATGTCGATATTGATTCGAACATCAGTATATTGACGAATCAGCAAGGCCTCACTTATGCGCTCTGGAAAAGTCAGGATGGGTTCTTGTGGGTAAATGATTTTACTCCGATCACAGGTTGGCAGGTACCTCAAGCGGTTAATCAAGATAATAGGGTACATCTGTATCAGATGATATTTAACGCTGATGGTCAATTGATAGTGCTTTGGACTGAACAATCATTGGAGAAAGGGGCGTTACTTTATGCGCGGCGTTTTTCTGCTGCAGTCGATTTATCGGATGAAGTGATTAGCCTTGCTATCGCAGCGGCTCATGAAATGTCGTTTCCGGTGCGATTAGCCGAGGGTTCATTATTGCTGGCGCTGGGGGTAACCAATGCACAGGGCAGCGCCATTCACATGGCAAGAGTCACCCCTGAGTTTACTTGGCAAGAAAGCTTATGGACAGTAAATCTTGGTGAATATACTTTGCTGGAGGAGGTATCGGATCAAGGGATATTGTTATCCTATCATGAGGCGCGATCGATGATAAATGCTTATGCATTGACTTCGGTGGCGGATGCACAAACATTGTTGAAATTAGCCTTTGGCGTTGACAATGGTTGGGGCGATATGGCGGTTGTCGATTTCGCTGAGCCGACGGATAAGCCAGATCAGATCTCAATTTTACAAGCCACGGTGAATAAAGCGGGTGATATGGTGTTAGTTTGGCATAATATGGGCGATGATTTGCAATATCACAGCCAAATTATTTCCCACGATAATAAACGATACCGGATGAGATTTCGACCATTTGCAAGTGCGTCCAAGCAAATGAAAGGATTCACGGTTCGTTATGCAGAGAGCACCTTATTGGCCAGTTGGCTGGAGAGTGATCGTTTTGGACGGCAGCGGCTCGTATTTAAGCAAAGCTATCCCTTGAGTGGCCACAATATCACCGAGTTAGTGCATGGATTTGCTGCGGGTGAATCTGTGTTGCAATCTCCGGGGTTGACGTTTTCTGGGTCTCAGCCACCGTATTTAAGTTGGGTGGTTATGAGTCCCCTCAATGAGGGTATGTATCGCCTCGATTGGATGGTATCACTACGCCAGATGGTGGCGGTAGGCGTGGCTGCGAATCTGGGGACAACTTATCGAATAACTACCCGGAGCGAATAAGGAATTTAATTTTCCTAAGGAAAGCCCACCGCGATGAGAGCGATGGGACTTTTTTGTTAAAATTGTATATTTGCGCGTATGGCGCCAGGGGTGTTTATCGAAAAATTGAAACCTTTGCTTTCAGGGTCGACCATGAAAAGTAAATCAATCGCAATTTTTTCAGTGGGCATCCAGCGTGTGCCTAGCGCGATGCCAATGTTAGTTTGATCGCGATTGCTAAAATACAATTCAACACCGGGTTTGAGGTGGCCAATGCCTTCAATTTCCTCCAGGTTCAAATAGGCGCTGCCACTGAGGGTGATGGTTGCATTATTGTTTTCTATGCCCAGTGTGCTATTCGCGGTGACGAAAACAAAATTTGCGATATAACCAAAGGCTAAACCGACTAGCGCATCATTATTTGTATTGAATAAAAAATCACTATTAGCATCCCATTGGGTATCTAAGCCCAACATGGCGAATGCCGCTAAACTCATTTCTTCAGCATTAAAATCAATGACATTCGGTGTTAGCGGAATTTTAAATCCAATCGAGGTGTTGCCGGTCGAAGAGCCACAAATAAGTGAACAGTTATTGTACCGGGTGCCATTGATTGTCACTGCTCTTGCTTCGGATAAAATAATTTCGCCATCAAATGCCCCGAAGCGAATTTGGCGACTCCGGCTAATTGAGTTGATGAGATCGATTGAGAATTGTTTATCAGGAGCGATGGCTGTGGTTTCTAGGGCAAACGTGCGTGTCGGTTCTGAGACAGCGATTGATGCATTAATTAGCATTCCCATTGAAAGTATCATTCGTATTGTTTTTCTCATGGATTCCTCTCTCTTCAGTGAGTTGTTTGAATGGCGATTAAATAGGGTCTGCATTAGGGGAGTTGCTTAGTTGAATGCTGGGTTTTTCCTATATTCTATTCAATGCGCCTTTTCTACAACAATTCTATTTTTGTGTATACACCAAAGTCACGACATGTTTAATAATTACACAAAAAAAACTGATGCCGGTTAGTAAATGATCTTTTTAAGGTTTTTGTATTAAGAGCTATCTGTCTTGTGAATCGCTGTCGCATTCACTCGGTGGTAACGCCATAGTTTGTCATGATTGGTCACTGTCTTAGCAGATTTTGGTGTCTTTGATGCCAGCTTTCTGCGGTTTAATAGATCCTAGCAAAACGGCTCTATTGATACATGAGCCTTCGTGTTTAATAACCCCCAAGTAGGAGAATTATGATGTTTGAACAAGGCCGCTACCCGTTTAAATTAACGTTATTACCCCTTTGTATTGTCATGGTGACCGGATGTGCCATCACACCATTGAGTACCGATCAAACCTTGGCCTTATCGTCTGAGTCTAAGCGAAGTGAGATTGATGTAGTGACCGCTCGTACTGAAACAGCAACGGTGCCGGATTTTGATACGCGAGTGCCTTTACATTTTGAGGTGCCAGCGTTAACCCATCAGCCATCGGTGGTGGCTGAACAAGTCAATGAAACTCAACCTGATTCCGAATTAATCGCCGATAATTTGACTGCCGATGAATCCTCTGCGTACCGCGAAGCGCTTATTGATGTTGAAACCTATCAAATACAAGAGACGGGCTTGATAAGGCTGGCGGCGGTTGATTTGGCGGAAGTGTCACCTCCGATGATGATGAATGATGACGTGAGCCAAGCGCTAACGCAGTGGCCACCGTCCGCGCAAGTATTGGCAAGCGCGAGTGAGTTTACCGATGTTCTGCCTATCGCTGAGCTAGAGGATGAGCTAACAAACGAGACCTCGACAGAGCAAAATGTCGTTGTTGCCGAAGATCAATCAATAGATGAAACTTTGCTGGCACACAACAAGTTTCAATTTGATACCGATAAGTCTCAATTGGCTGACCAGGAGAGTTTATATTTAGCAAGTCATGCCGCCTATTTGTTAGCGAACCCGCATAAAGTGGTTCTCATTAAAGGACATACGGATACTCGTGGTGCTGAAAAATATAACCAGAAACTCAGTGAAAATCGGGCAAATAACATCGCTGAAAAATTGCTTGAATTTGGGGTATCAAAAAACCAAATGAAGGTGATGGGTTTCGGTGATCAATACCCGCTAAATAATGCAGAAAGTTATGCGCAAAACCGAAGAGTGGAATTAGAATATGTGGATAATCTGGTGTTAAATGAAGAGGTGGCAAATATCGAGTAGTTGTCGATTTATTCGGGTCCATATATATGGATGTTGTTACTGGGATCTAGTTCATATTTGATAAGGAATGGGCATGCAATAACTTCCCAGTTTCGCATCTTGGCCCTCAGCTTTGTTGCTCCGCCTCGCTAAGAACAAAGATTGACACACTCTCAATACTTAAATTCATAACGCTATGTATATAGACATTCAGAAATTAAATTTCGTCCGGAAAGACTGGTAGGGTGGATTCGTTGCGCTTAATCCACCCTACATGGCTAAAAAGTATCATCGACTCAGGTATCAAGTCATGTTAAAAGGGACAGATGTTAAATACTCATACGTACGTATTGCTAAAAATTAAAAAGGTGTTTAATTATCTTATGTCAAACAGCTACTTTCTCAAATTGAATATATTATTTTTTATACTTTTGTTCAGCCTTATTTTGTCGGGGTGCAGTTTTCCTAAAAGAGGTGACGGAAAATTGCCGGAAATGCCTTATATGGAAAAAGGCATTGTGCTGGATGTTTCTGCAACGCCAGATTTGAATATGTTTAATGAGCAACCACATACCTTGGTTTTGGTATTGTACCAATTAGCTGACCCCAATGCGTTTAATCAAATGTTGGGTAATTTCGCCACCTTAGAACAGATGCTAGACGGGAATGATTTTGATCGAAGTGTATTGACTTGGCAAAGGCTGGTGATCCAACCTGGAGAAAAACAAAAGTTCACTCTGGATAGAGTGGCGGGTGTTCGCTATTTAGGGATTGTTACTGGCTATTTTTCACAAAGTGTGGCGGCCATTAGTCGCTTAGTTTCAGTGGAAGGCGCACAAAAGAAGAAACGTTTTTTTTGGACGAAAACCGTACCGCAAACGGTAGAAACGAGAGTACAGCTCATGTTAGGCCGATCAGCTATTGAGTTGTAATCAACGTGTGAGCATAGATTGAGTTCATCACCGTCGTATTTGCCCGTAGAAAAATGTCTAACTGCTTGATCTGGATATTGATGTTCTCATGGCAAAGCTTTTGTTCTCACGTTCAAGATGACAAATCGTCGCCGATTTCGAGGGGGGATGCTAGGAGGCTGTCTGAGAATGGAAATCCCACCACTCCAGCCCCATTTTTCGCCTATTTCCCGATCCTTTTCACCCATTTGTTCCTTGATTCACACTCAATCTGACATATTCTAAAACAGTTACTTCGGTATATATCCGGCATTGGGCCGCTTAGCGTTTGAAAAATGATAGTTCGTGGTTATTGAGCTTAAATCTACTCGATTAATGGCCGCTAACTGGTAATGTGCAGAAATTATTATCCTCAAGTAATTTTTTAGATGACGAATAACACAAGGGTGAGCATTAGTTTAAACATTATTCTATCAACGAGGGTTTAACTTTGCACCTTATTAAACGGAGTTTGAGTGTATATAGTGCACTCAAATTAAGAATTGATAGGGAATAATCAATGTGGAAACCCTTTTGGATGATAGGTGCTAAATCTTTTTGTTCTGCGTAGCGGGTTAAAACGTTTTGAAATTTAGATGATGACTACTTAAATTAATTGATAAAGGTGAAAAATATGGAAGCAGGGTTAGTGGAAGGTCAAAGAAATGTTCTTTTTGTTGATGATGAATCTTTAGTGGTTGATTCGTTGAAAATGGTGTTTCGGCGAGATAAAACGATTTGTACTTATACGACGACTTGTCAATCTGAAGCGTTAGAAATGATAGAAAAAGAACCCTTTCATGTCGTAGTCTCTGATATGAGAATGCCTGGTATGAATGGTGCTGAATTATTATCAAAAATTAAAATAGTATCACCCAATACGTTGCGTATTTTACTCACCGGTTATGCTGAAATGGACAGTATTTTAAAAAGTATTAATCAAGGTGAAGTGTATCGATTTCTTGAAAAGCCTTGGGTCAATCGAGATCTAAAAAATAAAGTGTTAAAAGCTGCCGATATTTCTGCCTCTTTATGGGAGGCGAATAAGATACATCTGTCCGCGGGTTTAAACAATGATGATATTCAAATTGTCGTTGATAAACCGGACGAATTTGGAAAAAATCAAGAAATATTATTTATCGGCCATACGGAGAGTGGTGTATTTAAGTTATTGGGTAGCCAGCTTGAACTGCCAGTGCATCCGGCATCAAATGTGCAAAAAGCCATGCTGATGCTATCAACGCACCCAGAAATTAGCGTCATTTTAGTTCACATTGATGCTAAATATCGAGAACGTAATAATTATTCACATTTTAGAGATAGTACTGCGCTATTAAAAACACTTAAAGCCTTATTTCCTTCGGTGATATGTTTAGTTGTTAGTAATGAACGTGATGCTAAAACCGCCATTGAGTTAGTTAATGAAGCTCAGGTTTTTCGTTATTTATCGCCACCTGTTAGCGATGAAAAAATCGTTCAAGACACCCGTGATGCGTTGCAATATGCCAGAATGATTCAAGTTGACCCGACATTGGCCGAGCTCCATCATGTTGATGAAATGAATAGCCAGGAAAAAATAGAATTTATGGAGAAGGTTAATATTTCTTTGTTCGATAAAGTTAAAGGTCGTTTTAGTAAGTTATTTAGCTTTAATTCTTAAACTAATTTCCGTGTCTGTATACACTATACATCTGATTATTTTTTGGAAATAATGATATGAAAAATCACTATTTATTTATCCTCACTTTATTAATATTTTCTAGCTATTCGTTAACTCTCGTTGCCGAAGATACACCAGTCGGAGGCAGTAAATTAGAGACACAACTAAATAGCCGGCCTTCGGTGAGTGCTTTTGCTTATATCCAAACGATTCAAACACTTCTAAAACAATCAGGATATAATGTGGGTGCGATTGATGGTTTGTATGGTAATGCGACAGCTAATGGGCTAAAGAGATATCAAACTGATAATGGCTTAGCCGTCAATGGGCAGCCAAATACTGAAACGTGGAATCACCTTAGCAGGCAAAATCAACTATTACAAAATAAAGCTTCGATTGAAAAAGTTGTTAATCAGGTGCTAGATAATCAATTAAACGATATTAAATCGATACTTAAAGAAAGCACACCCGATTTTTCTGTGCCTGTTGCGACGAGTACACCGGTCGTATTGAACCCTGTTCAGGTTCCCATTAGCAAGGATATTAGTAACCAACAATTTACCGCGATTAATACGGCACCAGGAAAATATCAGCCTCAACCCGGCGATAAAAAAATAATCGTTGGCACCATCGCTAAACGTGGTAAAGAGAAAGCACTGAAAAAATGGGGGCCTTTATTAGATTATCTATCGACAAATATGGATGGTTATTATTTTGAGCTAAAACCCGGTACGCTAGATGAGTTAGCACAATGGGGTGAAAGCCTGCATTATCTATTAACCAATCCAAAAATGTTCGTTGAGTTTGATCTCAATCACGGATTTCGTCCTGTTGCGACACTGCGCAACTTACGTTTAGGGAAATCATATGATCGATTTGGCTCGGTCATTTTCACTCGTCAAGATAGGTCCATTAACTCGTTGGAGGAAGCCAAAGGAAATTCCATTGGCATTGTCGGGCATGCCGCCTGGGGTGGCTGGATTTTAGGATGGCATACTTTTTATCAAGCGGGCATTGACCCCTATGCTGAAATGACAATAAAACCACTGGGGATGTCGCAAGATAAGATTGTACAGGCCGTATTAGACAAACAGGTGGATATCGGGGTGGTACGTACCGACACCATTGAACGCATGGTGCAAGAAGGTAAAATAAGCAAAAACGCGCTCAAGCTTATACACAAAAATACTCAATATGGTAAATCTTTTCCGTTTTGGTTAAGTTCCAAGCTTTATCCTGAATGGACGTTTGCAGCTGGAAGCAATATCAGTGAACATACCAATAAAAAGGTGGCGGGATTGCTATTGCATTTAGATAAGAATTCGCTGGTCTCTAAAATTGGTAAAAATGATGGCTGGAATATTCCATCCAGTTACCAAGGTGTTCATGATGTGTTGCGTGATTTACACATTTCACCATATGAAAATTATGGAAAGATAAGCATGAGTGATGTATTGCGAAAATACTGGGCATTAGTTTTCTCCGTTTTAATTGTATTCATGGCTGCGGTTTTCTTTTCACTGTATTTTCGTAAACTCAATGGGCGTTTATCTTATACGAATACTCAATTAATTGATGCTCAAACTCAACTCGTTCAGTCAGAGAAAATGGCCGGTATTGGCATGATGGCTGCTGGGATTACTCATGAAATCAATACACCTCTGGCTTATGCGAAAAGTAATACAGAAATGCTCAGAGATGAAATTGAAGATACCACCGATCTATTTAGACAATTACATATGCAAATGACGGAATGCAATGATCACCTCAGCGACACTGGGCGTGAACTGTTGCAAGAGGCGAAAGAGCGTCTTGACGATACCACCGGTTTTGAAATGCTAAATTATGTTGATAAAGGTTTAAGCAGTATTGCTGAGCTAGTGATTAGTCTGAAAAATTATAGTCGGCTTGATTGTGCAGAGTTCGATATCGTTGATGTTCACGAAGGACTTGAGAGTACATTATTAATTGCAAAAAATAGCATTAAAGATAAAGTTATCGTCAATAAGCATTATGATGATTTACCTAAAATTGAGTGTCGACCTAGCCAAATCAATCAAGTGATTGTCAATTTATTAACCAATGCAGTGCAGGCCACGGAAGAAAAGAAAGTGATGTTGCCTGAGAACGAAGCGGAAACATATCAAGGCTGCATTGATATCAAGACCCATGTTAATAACGGTTATGTTTATATCAATTTAATAGATAATGGTAAAGGTATTGCTAAAGAGAATAAAAAGCAAATTTTCACGCCCATGTTTACCACCAAAAAACAAGGCAGTGGCATGGGGATGGGCTTAACATTGAGCGAGCAAATTATCAGTAATCATTATGGTAAGCTTTCCTTTGAATCTGAATATATGCGTGGTACTACCTTTACGATTAAATTGCCTATTACTCAGCCGAGAAAGAAAGCGGCATAGTATATTTTTCTATAGATTGGCGTTGTTGAAAAATGTGCTTTATAAATGGGGGCGCAAAACTTAATGGTTTTTCGGCTCCGTTTTATCTCTTGAGTTGCCTTGCTTCCTGCATCCATTTTCCTCTATCAGGAATGGGCGACGCAATAACTTCCCATTTTGGCATCTTATTTTAGCCTGTCTTCGCCTAAAGCGCCTACGGTTGGTGCTCTATACCTCCTGTTTCCATGCTATCGTCAATCAGAACGAACAAGTACAAATTCAATCTAACCGAAAAACAGGGAAGTGATTCCATGCCCATTCCTAACTAACAACTGGGATTTGTATGACACGAGACATGTTGTGTATAAAACCAAAAATATGACCAGCGACAGAAAAAATTTAGTTAAAGGACGTTGAAGCCTTTAACTTATGGATGGGCCTGAATCGATTAGCATTAATAGAGGCTCGTGATCAACATCAATATTTGGTACTAAATAAATGAATCGCCCAATTTTTTTTTGCTCATTGTCTTTTATTTACTGCCCGTGAGTTCTTATTCTTCGGAATGCGTCGTATTGCTTCATGGCTTGGCGAGAACCGCAAGCTCAATGGATAAGCTTGGGAATGCGTTGGCTCATATCGGTTATTATGTAGTTAATATTGATTATCCTTCAAGAAAAATGCCAATAAAGGCACTTGCTGAAATAGCCGTAGGAGAGGGCTTAAATAAATGTAGCGAAGGTAATGCAATCCCTGTAAATTTTGTTACCCATTCTTTGGGTGGTATTTTAGTCCGTCAGTATTATTATCAGCATAAGTCTAAGGCTGTGAAGCGAGTCGTTATGCTCGGCCCGCCTAATCAGGGGAGTGAGGTGGTCGATAATTTAAAAAATATTCCAGGTTTTAAATTGCTAAATGGACCGGCGGGTATGCAGCTTGGTACAGGAGACAAAGACATACCTAAAAGTCTTGGTCCCGTTAATTTTGAGCTTGGGGTGATTGCCGGAACACAATCCATTAATTTGATACTATCTGCCTTTTTACCAAACCCTAATGATGGAAAAGTATCAGTAGCAAGTGCGAAGGTCTTAGGCATGTGTGGCTTTATAACGTTACCGACGACTCATCCTTTCATGATGAAAAATAAGCAAGTTATTGGTGAGGTCATTAATTTTTTGAAAGATGGCAAGTTTAAAGATGAGTCAGCCATCACACATTGTTGAATGTGCCTA
>VAPL010408255.1_pt1 | contig 15274 bp, 12 predicted proteins | sample 3395061 | NCBI WGS metagenome assembly VAPL01 (sample SAMN08290444, study PRJNA428436) | hydrothermal vent metagenome | isolation source: Deep-sea hydrothermal vent chimney 2 | place: Pacific Ocean: Juan De Fuca Ridge | depth 2182 m m | reverse complement strand
ACTCCCATCGCAATATCACTGAGCCCATACTCACCTTCAAGCGGCACCACGCAAGGAAGAATACGCCGCCGCCTGTGACTGATGGCATCCACCATCGAAGCCACAGAAGCCGCAGGCGCATTATAAGCACTGCTATTTTGTTTCAACGCAAGAATTTCTGCTCCGCCTTGACGCGTGCGTTTCACAATACGATCAATCGTATCCTGATCCATAAACTGAGAAATGGGAATGCCACGAATACAAGTGTAATCAGGCAGTGGCACCATGCTGTCGCCATGGCCACCCAATACCATTGCTGTAATATCCTTGGTAGAAAAATTGGTTTCCAACGCAATAAAGCCCGCCATACGCGCCGAGTCCAGCACACCCGACAAACCAAAGACACGGCTTCGATCCCAGCCCGTCTGCTTCCACGCATGGTAAGTTAATACATCCACCGGATTGCTGACAATCAATAGACTCGAATCAGGCGCATAACGCAACACATCATCCACAACGCTGGTTAACACCTGAAGGTTTGCATCCAGCACATCGGAGCGTGACATGCCCGGCTTGCGCGGCAAGCCGGCGGTGATAATCACCAGATCAGACCCTGCCATGGCGGCAGGGTCAATGGCTCCGGTCACTTTGACATCAAACCGAAAAAGAGGAGATGATTCATGAATATCCAACGCCACCCCTTGAGGTACGCCATCACGCCGCCCGAGTAAAACAAGCTCTTGACACAACTCATCTTGCGCCAAAATTTGAGCCGTAGACTCTCCGACTCGCCCAACACCTACAATGGTAATTTTTTTCATTACCCACCTCCGTATTGAATTTTGATATACCCAATAACAGCGGCTAAAGTATTTTTAGACTTTAGCCCGAGCTTAACGTTTGTAGCCACGCTTTAATGTTCTATCCTTAAAAACAGTGTCTTTCAAACCCACGTTAATATCGACATCTTTAACTGTAAAGATGGAGGTATGGCCATTTTGAACGTTCACTACATCCACTTTGTCCCACACCCAAGCCTTATCAACCTGTTGCCATTCGATAAATTGTTTTTTTAGCAGCTCACCTTTTACATCATAATAGTCAATTCTGTTTTTGACGCAACCATCAGGATTTTCTGCTTTTTTAAACCAGGAGATACGTTTACTGTACAGTGGATTACTCTCTTTAGGCGTACTTTCTACGACGTAATACTCCTGTTTGTCCCGCTCATCCATTCGCAAAAAAGTGTGCTGATCTTCTTCCGGTTTTCTCAAGCTGATATCACTATAAGTCAGGTCGGACCCCATAAACGCATCCCCTGGATCACGGATTGAGACACGACGAATTTTACGCAGTGCGGGTAGGTAAATCCATTGATCTGCGTTTTTACCAGCATCCGAATCGTATGCCCAACGCATAAAAGCAGCGCCTTTAGCATCGGCTGGATATTCTGTAAAAAGTACCATTTTTTCAAGAATATTATCTTCACCATGATAATCTTTCCACAGCCTTAAAAAAACTTTCTTTTTTTCATTACCATTCTTATCTTTCAGGATAATGGTCAATTGGGTACGTTGATCCGCACCGGGGTATTTATAATTACATTGCTCTACAATTTGTTCGCCACTCAGAGAATTTTTAACCGTTTTTTCTTCCTGCGCGACTGCATTATTTCCTAATAAACCCAATAGTAAAAAAGATAAAAAATATTTTATGCCGTCCATTACACTAAACCTCCTGGATAATTCAACAACCAAAATGATTGCTTTCCCTAAGATACCAAAAGTAAGAAAAAAGTTTCATTTATAAATTAATTTAAAAAACACTTCCAAAAAAAAAGAGAAGGCGAACCTTCTCTTTTTTATACAGAAAATTTGATTGAACTCAATCAGATTTTATTAGCTTCCGGCATTATCATGAGGAGCAGTCGCACCAGGCAGTTGAGGAGCTGTGCCAAACTCAGCATTCAGATCACTCGTTGTACTCCAGTCCCATGTTTGAACAGAAAAGCTATATTCATCAACTTTTGTACCGCTCTGATTAATCACTGATTCATATGAAAAATCAGCGGCTGCAGTGCCTAGCGTACCGCCTAGATCAACTGTTTGACCAATCCACACAACGGTTAACTCTTCACTTGCCCCCCAACTAATACCACTATCCAACGCATTCGCCGATCCGGTTGCACCTGTTGATGGCTTTTGCTCATAGATAAAAGACTGCTCAAACTCCGAGCCCGAAGTATTGTCATCAATAGTCTGAATAATATCGATTTCTACACCACCTGCGGCTCCAGCTCCCCAGCCCGTATTCACATCGACTGTTGAGATAAAATCACCGTCGGCCACACTGGAGCTATTCGTCACCTGACGACTCGCAATCCCGTTTGGCCCACCGTCTTTCACAAAATTTTCCATCCAGAAATCCTGGCCACTTGAAGCACCGGAAGACGTTTGAGCTATTTCATCGGTGATAATAGTCCAGAAGTAATTGTCTGTACCATCATTGGCGGTCATCTGGAGAAATCCGTCACCTGACACGATCACGGAACACGAAGAAAATGCGGCAGGACAAGGAGCAGCGCTTGTTGAAGTTGCACTTGTACCATCCCACCCGTTAATAGCACCATCGGCTTCCAGAAACCATTGCCCATAGCCCGTGGGTGGATTCGCCATCACTGAATACGGCAAGACAAGAGCCACTGAACCTAATAGAGACAGTGCTTTGATTTTCTTAATTAACATTATAGTAAACCTCCTATAACCTTCAAATTACAAAATAAATAACAACAAAGAGTTTTCCGTAACTTAATGGTAAATACTACGGATGCCTACAATAAAAATAATGACACCAGTGTTATCAAGCTACCATATTTGAACTGAAAAAGTCAAAGTCCACATTCACAAAAAAATACAATTTCAATCACGATAAAACCGCCTTAATGTTTTTTATCGGCCAACGCTGAAAAAGCCTTAACGTTACCTCCTATGAACAAAGCACCCAATAGCCCAACATGGGCATTCAATACCAATTTCACCGGAATATTCGCTAACAAGCCTGCCATTTTACTTTTATTATTAAACACTTGAATAAACACACCCTGACGCATCCAGTCAATAATTTTGGGGGCGATTCCACCTGCAATATAAAGCCCTCCAAACGGCAATGTTGTTAATGCGAAATTACCCGCAACAGCGCCATAAACCTCAACAAAAAGCCTCAGTGATTTTTCCGCCAAAATATCCTGATGTTCTTTTGCAAAACGGGTAATTGCTGCCGCAGGATCACTATTTTTTATCTCTTCACGTAATTCCAGACTCTCTTTTTCTGGCTCCAGATCACGTATAAAGCAATAAATATTGAACAATCCCTTACCCGAGCACACTGATTCAATAGAGACTCGCTCACCCTTTTGCAACAGATAATTTAATAATTGGGCCTGAATCAGGCTGCCAGGTGCAAAATCAGCATGTCCACCTTCTGCCGGCAATATATGACATTTACCTTCATACGAAACGATCTGCCCCATTCCCAACCCTGTTCCTGCGCCAATCACGGCTTGATGGGCATTAGGAGATGATTTCCCTTGTTGAAGCACAAACACATCCTTCTCCGCCAAAAGGTCAACCCCATGGCAAACGGCCACAAAATCATTCACCAAATAGACAGGCGCACCATTAAAAAACTTGCTCAGATCAATGCTGTTCAAATTCCAGGATAAGTTAGTAACCTGAGCTGTTTGCCCTTTACCATCATCATAAACAGGCCCCGCCACCGCAATACACACCGACTCTATAGAGTTTCGAACATGACCATTTAAGGAGTTAAGAAAGGTCGATAGCAAAGCATCAAAAGTGGCGTAACGGGATGACTCAAAAGATTGCGTGTTAATTTCCCAGCCTTGAACAACATCATAAACCTGCAATAATGTTTTGGTTCCCCCAATATCCCCTGCCAGAACAATCATTCTCACCCCCTTGCCTACTTATTGACTATTTCAATAATTCCGCTGCCGCCTGATCAATCAACCACAATTGCTGCTTATTCTTGATCTGTTGTACAGGATACACTGCTTCATTTATAGCATCCCCTAATACTTCACTGATAATTTTTGCTTTACTATCACCTGCCACCAAAAACAGTAACTGCCTCGCCTGATTCAATACAGGAAACGTCAAGCTCACCCGCCATGTAGCTTTATCCTCCACATAAACAGCGGAAACCAATGCTTTATGCTCATGCAAAATATCTGTTTTGGGAAACAGAGATGCGGTATGTCCATCAGGCCCAATACCTAACAAAATCAAATCAAACTCAACCTGCCCATCCACTCCTGAAGGCAGATGCTCACCAAGTAATTGTGAATAATCATCCGCAGCACTATGTGCATCACTCAACTCCGCTTTAATGCGATGAATTTGTGATTCAGGAATGGGGACATGACGGAGTAACGCATCACACGCCATTCTGTAATTACTCTCATCGTGATCAGGTGGCACGCTGCGCTCATCCCCGAAATAGATATGCACCTTCTCCCATGGAACGATTTCAGCGTACTCTGGCGTTGCCAACAATTCATAAAGCGCTTGCGGCGTAGAGCCCCCAGCCAGAGCGACATGAAAAGCCCCTTGTCTGGTCACCGCTGTTTTCGCTGAAATTAAAAAGAAATCAGCCGCTGCCCGATTGAGAGCCTGTAACCCTGAATATTTTTTTATTTCCATTTCTATTTCACCAAAAAAATCATTTCAAAGAAGTTATATCGTATTACGAAATAAAAAAGTTTATAAGCTTATCGCATGGCATGTCGATATATAAGTAGAAAAATTGATCAGGAAAACCGTTATTCATGGATATATTGGCTGCCAAAAAGCGCTTTATGGCATTAAATCGTGCACGATTAGTACGCGCCAATGCCTGCCTAAATCAAAAGCAACAATCTTTTCTTGGTATTTTGCCTTTGCTTTTCCACACCAACCACCCTGCCTTTCCCGGTTTTATATCAAAATCCACCCCCAAAGGTATTTCTGATTATTCACCCACTAAAAAAACTCTTGATATTGCAAAAAATCTGGCACGAAGCTTTGACTATAAAAAAAGAGCATTATCTCACTATGAAATCCACTCTCTTTTTCTCATGGGCAGTAGTGGCACCGTCGCCTACTCAAAAAAAAGCGATTTCGATATCTGGATTTGCCACAGCAGCGAAATCAAAGCCGAAAAGCTTGATGAATTACAAAAAAAAGCCAAGACACTCGAAGAGTGGGCCATTACCTTTGACCTTGATGTGCACTTTTTTCTGGTCGAACCTCAAGCCTTTCGTCAGGGTCGTATCGAACAACTCTCCTCTGAGAGCAGTGGCAGCGCCCAATACCATCTACTGTTAGAAGAATTTTACCGTACCAGCCTGCTTTTGGCCGGTCGTTACCCTATTTGGTGGCTGATTCCTCCAGACAAAGAACATGAATACGACAAACAAGTTCAACACCTGATCAAGCAACGATTTGTTACTGATAACGAGTGCATTAATCTGGGTGGCGTTAATATCATTCCATCAGAAGAGTTTTTTGGTGCGACACTATGGCAGTTATATAAGGGAATTGATTCACCTTATAAGTCCGTTCTCAAAATTTTATTAATGGAAGTCTATGCCAGTGAATACCCCAAAACCGACCTCCTTTCCATGCGATTTAAAAGTGCTATTTACAATGGCCTGACACAGCTTGATGACATAGACCCTTATGTCATTTTAATCAACAAAATTGAAGAATACCTCGGTCAGCGTGGAGAAAAGGAGCGATTACAACTGGCTCGCCGCTGTTTTTATTTCAAAGCTAACGAAGAGCTAAGCAAAACCAGCCCGTCCAGACAGGAAGGTTGGCGCTACCAACTCTTGCATAATCTGGTCACAACATGGGGTTGGACACAACAAGAGATTAAGGTACTTGACGAACGAAGCACCTGGAAAATAAAAAAAGTTCAGAAGGAACGTGAACTTCTGGTGGGCGAACTCACCAGAAGCTATCAATTTCTCTCTGAATTCGCGCGTGAACATGCAAAAGAGGCAAATATCAGCCAGCAGGATATGACTATTCTGGGGCGCAAACTGTATGCAGCATTTGAACGCAAAGCCGGAAAAGTCGAAATCATCAATCGAGGCATTGCTCCAAACCTTTGGGAAAAGCAATTAAGTTTTTATCAGGCAAACGGACAAAATCAGCAGTCGCAATGGCTACTTTTCCTAGGTCAAATCACAGCTACAGAGATTGAAATCACTCCACCCATAAAACGAGGACGAAATCTTTTTGAACTCATCAGCTGGTGTTTTTTTAATCGTTTGCTGGATACCCGAACCGATATCACACTCAACGCCCCCAACAATCCAATAACCACTAAAGAGCTGCAACTTATTATTAACGCATTTGAAGAGTGTTTTTCCGGCAACGCCTTAACAGATGCCTCTTTTGAAGCATTAGCGCAACCGGCAAAAATAAAAAAATCACTTTTATTTATTAATCTGGGCATCGATCCAATGGAGTCACGTACACGCGAAGGCATTCATCTGACCAGCGGCCGAACGGACTCTCTGAGTTATGGTGGACTTCATGAAAATTTGGCGATTCATTTTGATCAAGTGACACTGACAAGCTGGAAAGAGGTTTTAGTCACTTGTCATCGTACAAAAGAGTCCGGTCTGCTCGACAGCTTATGTCAATACATTAATCAAGGCATTCCTTCAAAAAAAGAGGCTCCGCCTTCAATCGAAACATACTGTTTCACACCCACAAGAGGCGTCGCCATCAGCCAGCGAGTCAAGAGTTTATTTGATGATGTCGTTCAGTGCTTTTATGGCCCGCAAGCTCGGATTGCACGTTATTTATTCATTGTCAGCCAAACCTACTATGTACTCAAACTCAAAAATAACACACTGAAGTATGAAGTATTAGAAAGCCCCGTGGCACTGCTCCCATTCCTTGAACAAGAGTCCAGCCACTTCAGCCCTGTTGTTTTTGATCGCCACATACTCTCAAACAGCCCGTTGTCTCTCCTCTATCGACTAAACGAACCCGGCACTGTACAGCTGTTTTTCCAAGAAAATGGAAGTGAAATTACGGTATTTATTCTGGATGAACGAGGCAGTTTATATCAGCAACGTGAGAGTTATTACAGCCTTAAAAGTATGTTGTGCCAATACAAACTTTTTATCGACTCAGTTATTGATCGGCAACGCTTCCAATACTCTGAAAATGAGATTGAAGATATCGCAACCACATTAAAGTGTTATCAGATAAATAGAGCCAAAGAAAACAAATTCCAACTTATTCCACGCAACATCAGCCACTTAAATCGTGCCCAAGGCTACTTCAACATGCAGGTGATTGTTGAAGCTGATGATCAAGGGCGGGCAAGCTTTACCTTCTATTGTGATGGACAAGAGTTCAGCTCACTGGAATTTGGTCAGTCGCTGTATGATGAAGTCGCTGCTTATGTACTTAAAAAACGCCAAAGTGGCATTGCTTACCCCATTTACATTACCGACCTTGATGTTCCCAGATCATTATTGGGTGGGCACGCTGAATATGCTCAAACCATTCACTTTTTAAACTACAAAAAACAGGTTGAAAGTAAACTTAACAACGCTATGGAACAGGTCTTTACACCACCTGACATATAAATAATCAGAGCCTACACATTCTCATTAATATTACTCTGCTCCAGAGTAACGAGCCAAGTCTATACTTAATGGCAGAGTTGCTTTTTCGGTTTACCACAAGCACATACCTGACTTAGTTCCTCTTTATACCCGTCTACTTTTTCTTACCTTTTTTCTTATTTTTTTTGGCCTGTTTAATCCCTTTTTTTTGTGCTGACTTTAGCGCACTATTTTTTTTTGCAACCTTATCAGCTTCCAGTTTCTTGAGTTGACCTATGGCTTTTTTCAAACGCTCTTCAGCTTTCATGACTGAATCTCGAGCTTCGCGGGCGTATATGGCAGCCTTACTAGCGCGATTTTCTGCTTTTTTAGCATTAACTGCTGCTTCTGCAATATCACGGTGAGATTTCTTAATGATCTTTTTGATCTTTTTGGTCCTCTGTTTTTTTTGCTCTTTGCTCATGGATATACTCCTATTTATGCATATTGCCTAAAAAAACTTTTTACAGCACGGTTATATTTATCAATCGTTTTTTGATTGTAGTGAATCAGTAGATTCATCTTTCTCATGAATATCTTTCGCCAACCCAGCAATAAGGTGATCCAGTTTTCCAACCACCTCATGATCCTTGTCAGGGTAATCCAGCCGACTCAAAAAATGGCGCATACAGTTAATACGGCCACGTTTTTTGTCATCTGATTTGATCACTGTCCAAGGAGCATCCTTAGTATCCGTATGGAAAAACATCACATCTTTGGCCCTGCTGTAATCATGCCATTTACCAAGGGAGGCCATATCCACCGGGCTTAATTTCCAATGTTTAAGGGGATCTTGTTGGCGTGATTTAAAACGGCGGAATTGCTCTTCACGACTGACAGAAAACCAATATTTATAAAAAATCAAGCCAGCGTTGACCAGCATCCTTTCCAGTTCCGGAGCTTGGCGCAAAAACTCAAGATGCTCGCGGTCATCGCAAAAACCCATCACCTTTTCAACACCTGCGCGGTTGTACCAAGAGCGGTCGAATAACACAATTTCGCCTTTGGATGGAAGATGATGGATGTAACGCTGGAAATACCATTGATTTCGCTCTTGAGCATTGGGTTTTTCCAGGGCTACCACCTTGGCACCCCGTGGATTGAGGTGTTCCATAAAGCGCTTGATCGTGCCACCTTTGCCGGCAGCATCACGGCCTTCAAAAATAATCACTACTCGTTGCTTGGTCTCCTTAATCCAACTTTGAACCTTAAGCAACTCAATTTGGAGTAAGTGCTTTTCCCGTTCATAGGTAACTACATCCATTTTAGTCTTGTAAGGAAAGGAGCCATCTTCATTCCAGGCAATTTTAGGACCTTTAACATTCAGGTCGAAGATGATTTTTTTCTTCCCCTTAGCTTTGATCGCAGTTTCATTCTTATTAGTTTTTGACTGTTTTTTCATGGGTTCGCGCACCAAGTTATACGGCCTTAGAGAGACCTCTGATAATATTTATTATTATATACCTATACCCAAGTTATTTAAACTCTTTCACGCCGTACTTTAGATAGGAAAATACACCCTAAATATGCAAGTTTATTGCACCCCTTTAATAAAGCGGATAGAGGTACCAAGAAGTTTTTCCAGCGGGCGCTTTTCTTCACGCCCACTCCATATACAGACTTCGTGGGATAGCCACCATTGCGCATCGAAACACCAACGGAGACCACGCTTTGAATTTACCACGACAGGCTGGGCTGGCAGCCCTCGTTTTGTTCTGTTCAATGCGGTGGCCAACCGTAATATGGCTGCCAGCCCAAAGACCCTTTTCACATCATCACTGCTCATACCTTGCAACTCCCTGTGTTGGCATCGAGGCTTTGCCTTGCGGTGGTAACGGATGGTGGCTGACAATATTTGTTGCTGTCGCAGGGTGAAACCAGTCAGATCAGCATGTCGCACCATATATCCACCGTGGATATGCATGCGTTTATGGCTGACACACTGCCCAATCTCATGCAACCCGCAAGCGGATTGCAGCAGCTCCAAGTCTTCATCACTCAAATTTAGCGGCTGACAACAGAGGCCAAATATCTGTTTTGCCGTACTGGTAACCCGCTCAATCTGGCGTACATCCAGGTTAAACCGCTCTACCATTGCAACCATTGCAGCCTGCATTGGTTGAGTGGGAAAATCAGCAAAAGATTCCATTCTGTCGAAAATAATGCCTTCACGCAGAGCGCTCTGGCACAGCTCCAGTTCATTGATACCAAGCGCAATCATCACTTCCTGTAAAATCAAATTACCAGGAACCAAAGTTGGCAGGCGCTCTGCATCCACGCCAGGAGACGATTCACCTCGCTGCATCCTGTCAACCAGCAGTGGCAACATAGCACGAAGCTCTTTCAGCCGAATACTGTGTGATTGGCGGACACCTGCCAGCTTCTTCAGCAAAGCAGCCTGAGCTCGTATCGTGCCGGAGGTTCCAATGGTGAGTGAGACCTCCCATTTCTGTAACGCTGAGGTTACTGACTGTATTCTGCCAGAAGCATCCTGTCGGCATGACTTGATGTGGCGATTCGTATATTTGCCATCTGAAAAATATTTATGTGCAAATCGGCGTGCTCCCATATCCAGGCTTTCTACTGCCAGCACTCCGCTGCGGGTACCTACGACAATTTCCGTGCTGCCACCACCGATATCGACAACCTGAATCGGCGCTTCGCCCATATGCCCCTCTGAACGCACACCCTGAAAGATAAGACGTGCCTCCTCTTGACCACTCACTACATCCAGACGCAAATCCAGTTGCTCCTTTACCTCAGCAATAATCTCTGCCTGGTTAACGGCATCCCGCAGGGCAGAGGTAGCAATACAGATCAGTGGTGCATGGTAAGTTTCTGCTAATTGTTTAAAATAGCTCAAGCTCTTCAGTAAACGCTCTATAGCAGGTCGGTCAATTCTGCCTTTTTTATTCAACCCATCACCAAGCCTAATCCAATGCTTTAAACGATCAACAACCTTGAAAGCACCTCCACCAGAAAGATTTACGATAATCATGTGTGAGGAGTTGGTGCCCACATCTACCGCCGCCAAGTTAATTTCAGCACTCGTCTTACTATTTGGCACAAACCCTCCTTATGAGTTCCATCCATACTTCATAATAGTACCATTACACATCGCTCCAAACGGGCAGGGCAATTTGGAGCTCACCACCTGTTATTAAGAGCCCAATTTGCCTAATGACGATTCAAAACGTAGCATAAGCATTTTTCGAGCAAAGTCGCCAAGAATTATGTCAACAAATACGATCAAAATCGCCACACGCAAAAGCCCTTTGGCACTCTGGCAAGCTGAACACGTAAAATCACTTCTTCTAAAAGCACACCCTGAATTAAAAGTAGAGCTGCTAGGAATGAGCACGCAAGGCGATAAAATTCTTGACAGCCCGTTAGCCAAAATTGGTGGCAAAGGACTTTTTGTTAAAGAGTTAGAACAAAGTATGCTTGAGGGGATTGCTGATATTGCGGTGCACTCCATGAAAGATGTACCCGTGGAACTTCCTGAAGGTCTGCATCTGCCTGTCATCTGTGAACGTGAAGATCCACATGATGCTTTTGTCTCCAATCATTATGCGAACCTTGATGAACTGCCTCAAGGTTCACGCGTTGGCACATCCAGCTTGCGCCGCCAATGCCAATTAAAAGCGCGCCGTCCTGATCTGAAAATTCTTGATCTGCGCGGCAACGTAAATACACGCCTGGCCAAACTCGACCGTGGTGACTACGATGCCATCATACTGGCTGCTGCCGGTTTGATTCGTCTGGAATTTGAGAACAGAATCACTTATTGCCTGACCAGTGAAGAGAGCCTACCGGCCATTGGCCAAGGCGCTGTAGGCATTGAATGTCGAACGGATGATGTGCGGGTGAATCAACTGATTGCTGCACTGAATCACAAAGAAACACACATCCGAATTGTTGCAGAACGCGCAATGAATCACCGTCTTGAAGGCGGATGTCAGGTTCCTATTGCCGGTTTTGCAGAGCTGAAAGGTGATCGGCTTAATATGCGAGGGCTTGTTGGTCAGCCCGATGGTTCCACTATTTTTCGTGCGGCCATTGAAGGCGCTGCTTCTGATGCAGACAAGCTCGGCGTACAATTGGCTGATGATTTGCTCTCCCAAGGTGCTGGGGAGATTCTAAAATCTCTTTACAATGAATAAAAATGAACCGACAACCTAATTTAAAAGGGCTAGACGTGTTAATTACACGCCCAGCCCACCAGTCAGAAGCCATTTGCAATTTAATAGAACAGCATGGAGGAGTTGCACATCGATTTCCTGCACTGGAAATTTTGCCAACACAAAACCCTGATGCGGCCAAAGCGACAATCTCCCGCCTTAACGATTTTGATATCGCAATATTTATCAGCCCAAATGCTGTAACCTATGCTTGCAAAATGATGGTTCATCCACCCGAGGCATTTCACTCCACCAAATTAGCCGCCGTTGGGAAAGGCACTAAGAATACGCTTTTACAGTTTGGGCTCAACACTGATATATCGCCTATTGACGAATATCACAGCGAAGCACTGTTGGCGACACCGGCTCTCCAGTCCGTTACCGACGAAAAAATTATTATTTTTCGTGGAGAGGGAGGCCGAACACTCATCGCAGACACTTTGCGCCAGCGCGGTGCATGGGTAGAATATGCCGAAGTTTATCGGCGCACCCAACCCACAGGAAATACACATTGCCTGCTTGGTCTGAAAATCGATATGATAGTGATTACCAGCAATGAAAGCTTACGTAATATTTTCAATATGACAACAGATGCTGATAAAAAATGGCTACTTAATATACCACTTGTTGTATTCAGCCAAAGAACCGCCAAACTGGCGCAGTCGCTTGGATTTATACACTCAGCCAAAATAACAAAAGTCGCAAGTGACGAAGGACTTCTTGAAACATTAGGTCACGAGTGACAAAATACTATAAAGACACAAGGACAGTAATAAAAAGGCAGCCCTATGAATAATCACAAAGACAAAGACAAAAAACCAAAGACACCGCCATCAAATCCAGCACCTGAAAAGCCTTCAATCCCACCAAACAAACCAGTAACAACGACGCAAGAAAAAAAACCGGAAAAAAGTAAGGCAAAATCAAATGCTTCTGGCAAAGAAGCCACCAAGGTTGATACAAAAACCACAAAACAACCTGAAAGCAAAAGCAGCAGTGGCACTGTTATTGGCATATTGGCACTACTGGTAGCACTAGCTGTAGCGGCCGCCTGCTATATGCTATGGCAACAATTCATGAAAGTGAATTCTCAGCTGAATGAAACTCAAAGTATTGCTCAAAATGCCAGCAACACTGTCACTGATGCAGCATCAACGTCCAGTGAAATACAGGGTGTCATCACTCAATTACAAAACCAGGTGCAAACACTGGAAAACAAACTGTCCCAATCAGTAGAAGCTGAAAAAGCACTCCAACAGCAACAAGAAGCGCTGCAAAACCAACAACAGACCCTTCAAACATCTGTGGGCAATTTACAAACAACCGCTACCAACAATAGCCATCCATCAGGCTGGAATGTGTCCGAAGCCCTTTATCTGGTCAATATTGCCAACCACAGACTAAACCTTGAAGGCGATATTGATACCGCGATTGCTGCATTAAAAGCCGCTGATTTGCGACTCAAGCAAACCGGAGACCCTGGCTTGCTTGGTGCTCGTCGCATACTCGCCAATGAGATCAATGCACTGAGTTCAGTAGAACTCCCGGACCTGAATGGCATCGCTCTATCGCTGGCGAGCCTTGAAAAAAATACTGAATCACTCATTATTCCAGACATAGAGCCGTCGGATACTTTCAAGTCTGGCATTAACGTTGATAACCAATCCAGTAACGACTGGAAAGCTACCGCAAATTCAATCTGGAACGAAGTGAAAAGTCTGGTTTCAGTCCGCCGTAACGACAATAGCTCCAGCCCGCCTTCATTGGCTCCGGATCAACGCTTTTATCTACGACAAAACTTGCGTTTTAAACTGGAAGCTGCACGTATCGCCCTGTTACGCAAAGATACCATCGCCTTTCGCCAAAACCTGAACGTCGCTCGTGACTGGATTCAAAATTACTTTGTCAGTGACAATGCTGCCGCTAAAAACATTCTGGACGCACTGGATCAAATGCAAAGCATTGAACTAAAACCTGCGCACCCTGATATATCAGCGTCACATAAAATGCTGCGGGCCTTGAACAAAGGGAGGGATACATAAATGAAAATCCTGCTCTATATCACCATTGCCCTCACCGCTGCAGTCGGTGCCACCTGGATTCTCTCCGACGGCCCTGGGTACGTACGCATTGACGTACATTCCTGGGTTATTGAAACGTCCTTTGCAGTTTTTTCAGCACTGCTAATTGCGCTGTTTATCGCCTGTTATCTTTTGGTTCGCCTCGTAGGTGGCACACTGCGTGCCCCTAAAAAAATCAGTCAATGGAGTAAAACACGCAAAACCAAAAAATCACAAGAACAAACAACCAAAGGACTCATTGCATTAACAGAAGGCCGGTGGAAGAAAGCTGAAAAACTGTTAACCACAGGCGCTCGCAATAGCGAAACTCCTCAACTTAATTTTTTAGGCGCCGCACAAGCGGCAGAGGCCAAAGGTTTATCCTCTCGCCAGGAAAATTATCTGGATAAAGCACAGGATTGTGATGAAAACAGAGGCGCAGCCGCAGGCATTGCTCATGCGCAACAACAGATCAAACAGCAAGAATATGAACCCGCGCTGACAACATTGATGGAGCTGAAAAAATCTTTCCCCAAGCACCCACGGATATTCAACTTGCTGGCAACACTCTATGTAGAAACGGGCCAGTGGAACAATGCACTGACACTCATGCCTAAACTCAAAAAGTATGAATCATTCGCACCCAATAAACTGGCGGCATTAGAAACGGACATCTGGCATAACTTACTGGAAAGTGCAGCACTTCAGGATCTCAAAACGCTCAATGACACCTGGAAGCAGATGCCCTCTCGCCTGCATCAGCAAGAAGAGCTTGTTTTCATTTACGCGCATCGCTTAGGAGCTCTTGATGCCGGCCATGAAGCTGAAACACTACTGCGTAAAGGTTTACGTAATAACTGGAGTGTTTCACTGATGTACGCCTATGGTTTTGTCGAAGGTGCGAATCCTGAAAAACAGCTGGCGTATGCTGAAAGCTGGTTATCCAGACACCCAAGTGATGCCACACTATTCTTGACACTAGGCAGGCTTTGCCTGAAAACCAAATCACCGGAGCAAGCGCTAAAATACTTTCATTCCAGCCTGCAAATGGATGAACGCCCTGAAACCTATCAGGAATTGGGTAATTTGTTACTTCAGCAGATGGGTGAAAACAGCGAAGCTATGGAATGTTTCAGAAAAGGCCTTGCACTCACAACAAGTACTGTTGCACAGTCTGAAATATTGACCAAAACAGAACCAGTACTACAAAAACCATCCTGGGAACTCCTTCCCCAAGCCTGAGGTATAACCCCTGTCAGGGAACGGATCAACAATTCAAGTGACCAATAAGTACTATTGAGTTCTTTCGGAGTAAACATGACGCTTTTTTTCCGTTTCAGCACTGTTTTTTTAGCTTTAGCTTT
>VAPL010324091.1_pt1 | contig 15275 bp, 11 predicted proteins | sample 3395061 | NCBI WGS metagenome assembly VAPL01 (sample SAMN08290444, study PRJNA428436) | hydrothermal vent metagenome | isolation source: Deep-sea hydrothermal vent chimney 2 | place: Pacific Ocean: Juan De Fuca Ridge | depth 2182 m m | reverse complement strand
TTTTTTCATTTTTTTCATTTTTTTCATTTTTTTCTGCATTTTTTTCATTTTTAATGCGTTCATAAATTTCTTCACGATGAACGGATATTTCTTTGGGTGCATTCACACCAATACGTACCTGGTTACCTTTTACACCGAGAACGGTTACTGTTACTTCGTCTCCGATCATTAATGTCTCACCGACACGTCTTGTTAAAATTAGCATTTAAGCTCTCTCCTTCAATAATCTGATTACCTGCACGAGTGCTGCGTTCCATGCCGCAACTTAATTCGTTGTCCCTGTTTATCGACAAGATAATCCAAAACTTTAAAAATTTCATCTAATTATATTAAATATTATAAAAATCAATTACTTGCTGTTTCAGCAAGTCCAAAGGCGGTATGCAACGTACGCACACCTAATTCCAGATATTTTTCATCGATGACCACTGAAATTTTAATTTCCGATGTCGATATCATACGTATATTAATAGCTTCGTCCGATAGAGCCTTGAACATTTTACTTGCAATACCGGCATGAGAGCGCATACCTACGCCAACAATGGATACTTTCACAATAGCAGGGTCACCTGCCACTTCACGTGCGTTTACGGCAGTAGCAATTTCCTGCAATATTTTTAGTGCTTTGTCATAGTCATTTCTATGTACAGTAAAGGTAAAATCGGTTGTGCTGTCGGCACCCACATTCTGGATAATCATATCCACTTCGATATTCGCATCACTAATAGGACCTAATATCTGATAAGCAACACCGGGTGTATCGGGCACACCTAAAATCGTTAGTTTAGCTTCGTCACGATTAAATGCGATACCTGAAATGACAGGCTGTTCCATTATTTTACCCTCAGTTCTTTGTTCATAGCTAATTAATGTGCCAGGGCCTTCTTCAAATGAAGACAGCACCCGTAAAGGAACATTGTATTTCCCGGCAAACTCTACCGCCCGAATCTGTAACACTTTCGAGCCTAAACTGGCCATTTCCAACATTTCTTCAAACGTAATGCGGTCTAAACGGTGTGCATTCGGCTCTACTCTTGGATCAGTAGTATAAACCCCGTCCACATCTGTAAAAATCTGACATTCGTCGGCTTTTAAGGCCGCCGCTAATGCAACAGCAGTTGTATCGGAACCACCACGACCTAAAGTTGTGATATTGCCTTGCTGATCGACACCCTGAAAACCGGCCACAACAATAACACGGCCATGCTCAAGGTCAGACTGCATCGATGCATCATCAATTTCCATAATACGTGCTTTGGTATGCGAAGTGTCGGTTAATATTTTAACCTGTGCTCCGGTGTAAGAGCGTGCATCAACACCGCGTGCATGCAATGCCATGCTAAGTAGTGCGATTGTTACCTGCTCACCTGTGGATACCAATACATCATATTCGCGCGCATTGGGTTCCGGGGAAACTTGCCTGGCCAACTCAATAAGACGGTTGGTTTCACCACTCATCGCCGAGACAACAGCAACCACGCTATTACCTGCCTTTTGAGATTCGAGCAATTTATCGGCTATTTTTTCGATTTTATCAACCGTACCGACCGACGTCCCACCAAATTTTTGCACTAATAAAGCCATGCCCCTCCCCTGAAAAGGCGCAAGTTACCGTTTACTTTAATGAAATTAAAGAAGAATTGGACACATTCTACCGAAATTGGCGAAAAAATGCACCATAAACGCGCTATTATCCTGTATTTAAAGCAGATTATGTCCCTATCTGCTGTTTTATCCATTCTGGTACCAATTTCAATGCCGCATCCAAACCAGCTGGGTTATTACCACCGGCTTGCGCCATATCCGGTCTACCTCCTCCACGGCCACCGACTTGTTCGGCAACCACGTTGACCAGATCCCCCGCCTTAATCATATCCATTTTATCTTTTGAAACACCGGCGACAATGCTTACTTTTTCACCATTCACTGTGGCTAAGACAACCGCTGCTGAGCCCAGTTTGTTTTTAAGCTGGTCGAGTGTTTCACGTAGAACTTTTACATCCGCACCGTCTAATTTTGCGGCCAAAACTTTAATGCCGGCAATATCTTCTGCCTGACTCGCAAGATCACTGCCCTGACTACTGGCCATTTTTGCCTTTAGTTTTTCCAGCTCTTTTTCAAGTTTACGGTTTTGTGAGAGGAGTTGCTCAACTTTTTGCGCCGCGTCGTCACGATTACTTTTTACCAAATCGGCAACGTGCGTTAGTGTTTGTTCGCCTTGCTCCACCCATTCCAGTGCTTTGGCACCGGCAACCGCTTCAATACGACGAACACCGGCCGCAACCCCGGTTTCACTGGTAATCTTGAAAATACCAATATCACCCGTTCGTTGCACATGTGTACCGCCACAGAGCTCAATTGAAAAGTCACCCATGTTTAAAACCCGAACACTGTCGCCGTATTTTTCACCGAACAGCGCCATGGCACCCGATGCAATGGCATCATCCTGCGTCATTATTTTTGTTTCTACGTCATGGTTACAACGAATATGAGTGTTTACCAGCGCTTCAATCTGGGCAAGTTGCTCTGCGGTAATCGGTTCAAAATGTGAAAAGTCGAAACGTAATTTTTCTGCGTCCACCAGTGAGCCTTTTTGCTGAACGTGTTCGCCCAGTACATCACGTAAAGCGGCATGCATTAAGTGGGTTGCGGAGTGATGTTCGGCTATTTGCTGCCGTTCAGACTCGTCAACAAACGCTTCTAAAGAATCCCCTAGCTTCAAACTACCCTGAGTAACACTACCAATATGCACAAACACGTCACCTTGTTTTTGTGTGTCGCTAACGTTAAAGATGCTATTACCGGAATCTGTATCCACCAACTCGCCATGGTCACCAACCTGTCCACCGGACTCAGCATAAAAAGGTGTTTGATCCATGATCAACATACCTTGCTCACCCTCAGTTAACTGTTCAACCGCTTCGCCGTCTTTCAGCAAGGCGATAATTTTACCGCTATCTTCTAATAAGGAATAACCGGTAAATTCGGTTGCACCATCAATATTAATTGACTGGCTGTAGTCTGCCGAAAATGATTTTGCCGAACGCGCGCGTTCACGCTGTGCATCCATTGCTTTGTCAAAACCTTTTTTATCAACTTTTAAACCACGTTCACGCGCAATATCTGCAGTAAGGTCATAAGGAAAGCCATAGGTGTCATAAAGTTTAAACACCATTTCACCGGGGATTTTCTTGCCAGTAAGATCAGCAATGGTTTGCTCTAAAATCACCATGCCCTGATCCAGCGTTTCTGCAAAACGCAACTCTTCCTGCTTTAATACTTTTTCAACCTGTGTATGCATTTTTGTTAATTCAGGATAGGCTTCGCCCATTTGTTCTACAAGTGCCGAAACAAGCTTATAAAAGAAGGTTTCACGCATGCCCAGCTTATGGCCATGACGAATCGCGCGACGGATAATACGGCGCAAGACATAACCACGGCCTTCATTTGACGGGACAACTCCGTCTACAATCATAAAACTACAGGAGCGAATATGGTCAGCGATAACTTTTAACGAGTTATTATCTAAATCTTTACAGTTTGCGAGCTTTGCAATGGTTTTAATCAAAGCCTGGAATAAGTCAATGTCATAATTGCTGTGACCATTTTGCATAATGGCAGCGAGCCGTTCCAGTCCCATACCGGTATCCACTGATGGCCTGGGTAAAGGCGTTAGTTTGCCTTCGCTATCACGATCGTATTGCATGAAAACAAGGTTCCAGATTTCGATATAGCGATCGCCATCTTCTTCGGGTGTACCGGGTGGACCACCAGGAATATCCTCACCATGATCATAAAAAATTTCGGAGCAAGGTCCGCAAGGTCCAGTATCGCCCATTGACCAGAAGTTATCCTTTGCGCCAATACGACTGAAGCGAGCAGGATCCACCTTTATTTCCTTTAACCAGATATCAGCCGCTTCATCATCTTCATCAAAAACGGTTATCCAGAGCTTGTCCGCGGGCAGCGCCATCACTTCGGTTAAAAATTCCCATGCATACTGAATGGCTTCACGCTTGAAATAATCACCAAAACTAAAATTACCCAGCATTTCAAAAAAAGTATGATGACGCGCAGTGTAACCAACATTTTCCAGATCATTATGCTTGCCACCTGCACGAACACAACGTTGTGATGAGGCTGCGCGTGTATAAGAGCGCTTATCCTGCCCCAGAAAAACATCTTTAAACTGCACCATCCCCGCATTGGTAAATAACAGGGTAGGATCACTGGCTGGAACCAAAGAGCTTGAAGCTACAATTTCATGTTGCCTGGAGTGGAAAAAATCAAGGAAGGCTTTTCGGATATCTGCGCTGGTTTTCATAAAATTTATTTTTTAACTATTAGTTTCAATCATTTGGAGTATTTATTAAGCACGCAATTATATGCTATTTCAAGGTGTGAAACAGCGCAAAATTAGTGCAATTCTTTAAAAACAGGTGGTAAAACTATCTATTCGGCACCTATATTAACAAGCCCCATCCGTAAAGCCTCCATTGTTGCCTCGGCACGCGTTGATACATTCAATTTGTTGTAAACACGTTTTAGGTGTGCAGCAACAGTATTTGGGCTAAGCTCCAGCAAGCTGGCCACTTCATTTCGCTTTAACCCCTTGGCGATTAAAGTCAGTATTTCCGTTTCACGTTCAGAAAGTTTGCTTGGTTTGTCGTCTGCTCCATCTGCAGAGAAATAAGACATCATTTTGCGTGCAATTGCTGGTGACAAAGGTGGTTCACCTTTGATAATACCTTGCAAAGCACTAATAAAATCACTGGTACTTTGTTCTTTTAATAAATAACCCTGAGCTCCAGCCCTTAATGCGGGGAAAATATGCTTATCATCATCAAAAATAGTTGCCATAACACAATATGTTTCAGGGGAAACACGTATCACGTCAACAACAAACTCAACGCCATTGCCATCGGGCAGACTTATATCAACCAGGGCCAAATCAATCTTTTCATTTTTTAGAATAATCCGGGCTTGCTCCAGGGTTGCAGCTTCAAATATTTTAATTTCATCAAAAGCCGCCCGAACAATACACGCTAACCAGGTTCGTGTTTCTTCAAAATCTTCTAACAACAAAGCCGTTTTCATTTATTCATCCTTAATTTACCAACACCTTCAATTAAACATACTAAATTGGAATAGCAATATCAACACAAGTACCGGCTAACTGTTCTTCCACTATGCGCTGATTCCAGCGCACGGTGCCACCCGACTCTTTTATGCGTGTACGAATGTTATTAATACCACGCCCATTCACCCAGTCTTTCATTAGCCTGGTATTGCCATCATCACAAATTGAAAGTGAAAATAGATCCGCAACAAAACTGGTTTCTATTCTAACTGAACTGGCATTTGCATGCTTAAGAATATTGCTAACAAGTTCCTGACCAACACGTTTAAAGTTTGTTGCCTGTCGTGAGGATAACGTTCTTTTGTATAAGCGTCTGTCCTGCTCCCAGTATAACTTAATATCTGCAGCGGCCAACCTGAATTTAACGTCTACTTGCAGCTCTCGCAGCAATTCATCCAGAGATTGATCTTTTTGCCCACCCAGTGAATTAATCGACTCACGCAAGGTAACCAGTGCTTCTCTTGCTAGTGGTTCCTGTGGTGTACCTTCTGTTTTATGAATAAGGGTGAGCAATCTTGCAGCAACATCATCGTGCAAATCTCGCGCTATTCTTATTCGTTCCTCATGCACACCACGCTCATACTCACCTTTAAAGACCTGTGCATTCTTAAATAAAGTCATCATACTGCTTAAAAAGCTCACATCATTGACATTAAATAAACGGCTACCATGTTCGACACCTGCCAGTCCAAGAGCAGGAATACCTTCAAACCCGGGCACATGCAATACTGCACCACTTTCTTTAATAAGAATTTCATCAGCGTCATCAGTATCATGCATAACCAGCACTGGCTCAAACACCTGACGTAACAAAAATTCCCATTGCTCTTTTGTACCACGCACAGCTTTAGGAGAAAGAATAATTTCCAGTAACTCGGGGAGGCGTTCCTGATAATGCGTGCGATTAAAGCCAAAGGCATAATTTTCCCATAGCCAATGCCGTAACGGAAAATACAACCAGCCAACAACTAAAATAGCAAACAATAATGCGACAACCGTACTCACATCAAACGCCGTCATTAACAGCACGGCAAGACCCAGCACAACCAAACCACCAAACATCCAGACCCATGAATACAGTGCCCATAATTCCAGTTTAAAGAGCTTGTATTTTTTAAGCCCTAATGCAATGCCGATATAAACACAAAGCACCGCAACCCAGTAGAAAAATTGCTTATGTATTAATTCAAGGCTGGTAATAACAGGGATAATACTAATAATAAAAAATAAAACATCGCCTGTTATTAATGCATACACTAACCAGCGCAATGAGGCACGCTCAACGATAAATCCACGCGTATATTTATACTGCAAAATAATAAAAAATATTCCAATCGCACCGATAACATAAAAAAGCAGATACACACTAAAAAGCAGGAACTCAAAAACCTGGAATATATGAAGCAGCGAGAATAAACTCAGGCTAAACAACCCTGATATTAACACCCTGGATTGTTTGATTTTCATTGGGTAAAAACAGAAAATAGATATAAAAAACAAAACAAAGGCCAGTGAGGCATAATACTGAATAATAGATAACAGATAAAAAAACTGCCCATCTAAAGCTATTTCTCTATTAGTATAAACAGCAACCACACTGGACAGTATTAGAAAGCTCACCCCTGCTAGAGAAAAACAAACATTAACTGCGTCAACCCTGTTTGTTCCAAAAGCCAAAACGCTCATACTTACAAAAAAGATTCCACCGCCAACTAACAATTGCAACCAGAACATTAAAGGCAAGGAACTAACAGGACGTGTCTTATCTGGTATTACTTCAAATAAAATATTATCTCCATTCTCAAAAATAACTTTACTTGAACTTAAAATAGTTCCAGCCTGTGACTGAATACTGAAAAAGTAATTAAACTCTTTATAAGTATTAAAATTATAAGGCATTCCCTGTATCAGTTCCTTGCTTAGCCTGACCACACTGGTTGCATTATGTACCGCAACCAGTTGTTCGCCGGGGGAAATGATATTAAATGCAGGGCTGTTTATATCAATGGAAGCAACATGAATTTCATCTGACACAGGTTCCACCTGCAATTCGATACCTAACCAGGGAGTTGACGTTGAAAATTTAAGACTCAATAACACAACCAGTACATAAAAGACAAAGCTACTAAAAAATATTATTTTAGGCGGTAAAGTTGGCTTCATTCAATTATCACTGGCATTCAATCATCAAAGACATTACTTACAATGACACTCATTATTTGTTTTTGTGTGAAACCACGTTGTTGTAAAAAACGTATTTGCCTTGCTTTTTCATTCAGCTCTTCAGGCAGGTTTTCTCCAAAACGTTTACAGCGGACTTCCATTGCACGTTCAAACCACTCAGGTTGATTAAAATCAAGATACGCATCTATTAACGACTCGTCAATACTTCGTTGCTGTAATTCAAGACGAATTCTAATTGGGCCAACACCACGATTACTTTTTGAACGAATAAATATTTCGGTAAAACGTGATTCATTAAGGTATTTATCCTGAACAAGCTGCTCAATGACTTCATCTATATCAGTCGCATTATGTCCTTTATTTTTTAATTTAGTCTTTAGTTCAAAACAGGAATGCTCGCGTCCTGCGAGCATTCTTATTGCAGATGCATAAATTTTGTCAACCATGACGTGAACCTTATACTTTTACCGGCTCTTTATCTTCCATGCCTTCTATATCTTTAACGGCATCGGCTTCATTTTTCTTTTTAGATCCCTTACCTGTTGCCTCTTCTTCCTTAGCGGACAGATCCGGCAATAAAATGCCACGGATCTGTTCTTCCAGACCAAAAGCAATGTCCGGGTTTTCTTTTAGAAAATTACGCACATTGTCTTTACCTTGTCCGATGCGGTCACCATTATAGCTATACCATGAACCGGCTTTATCAATTAAACCATGCGTCACACCCAGCTCAATGATTTCACCTTCGCGGGATATACCTTCACCGTATAGAAGATCAAAAACAACCTGTTTAAACGGTGGTGCCACTTTGTTCTTAACAACTTTAACCCGTGTTTCATTACCCAGAATTTCGTCGCCCTTTTTAATGGCACCAATACGACGAATATCCAAACGCACTGATGAATAGAACTTTAATGCATTACCACCGGTTGTTGTTTCCGGGTTACCAAACATGACACCAATCTTCATACGTAGCTGGTTAATAAAAATAACCATGGTGTTTGATTTTTTGATATTAGCCGTTAGCTTACGCAAAGCCTGACTTAAAAGCCGTGCTTGTAAACCCATGTGTGAGTCGCCCATATCACCTTCAATTTCAGCCCGAGGCGTTAAAGCGGCAACCGAATCAATCACGATCACGCTGACGGCACTTGAACGCACCAGCATATCGGTAATTTCCAGTGCTTGCTCACCCGTATCGGGTTGAGACACCAGTAACTCATCGACATCCACACCCAGTTTTTCGGCATAAGTTGGATCGAGCGCATGCTCAGCATCAACAAAAGCCGCCGTGCCACCAGTTTTTTGACATTCGGCAATCACTTGCAATGTGAGTGTTGTTTTACCGGATGATTCCGGTCCATATATTTCGACGACACGTCCTTTTGGCAAACCACCCACACCCAGAGCAACATCAAGCCCCAAAGAACCGGTTGATATTGTTTCTATGTTACGCATTGCACTGGAATCACCCAGACGCATCACACTGCCCTTGCCAAACTGCTTGTCTATTTGTGCCAGTGCATTTGCTAATGCTTGTTGTTTTTGATTCTCGCCTTTGTCCGCCATTGGTGTTTCTCCTGTTATGGTTATATTCCATTATTTAGTTCATTGGTTGTTTGGCCAGAAGGTTTAATTTCCATCTCGATTAAACCTTCACCTCACTCTGTAACGAACAATAGCTAATACTTTTTTTAATGTCAATACTTTTTACTACCTATTTACTTTTTATTCTGTAGTATTTTTTATGGTGTAGTATAATGTAGTTAGATATACTCTAAACATAGGATAAATAAGGTTAATTCCCCCTGTGAATAACGACAAGAATAAAGATAAGAACAGCCAGGCTCAGGCCATTAGCCGATTAAAATGGGCAAACCGGCAACGACTGCAATACATTGAAATCATGGCCTTTTATACCGGCGTGGTCACTCGCAGTGACGTGTCAAAGACATTTGGCCTGTCCGACGCAGCCGCCACCAAGGATTTAAACTTATATAACCAAATCGCGCCGAATAACCTTATATATAGGCACGCTGTATTCGGCTTTGTTCCCGGCGAGCATTTTGAAGCCATTATTGCCGATTTGTCGCCCAATACAGCATTGCCGATGATTGCCAATAACTTAACCATGGTGGGTAGTGCACAGCCGCAGCATCTGGTTTACGGCATTCCGGTTGAGCCCCTGCCCTTGCCGACACGCTTACCAAGTAAAGAAATACTCGCGCAAATCATTCGCGCAACCAAACACCATAAAAAGCTGCAACTGAATTACCTGTCGTTATCAGACCGGCATGATGATGCGTCCAAAGCAGAAAATAAGCGGATTATTGAACCGCATGCTCTGGTGAATACGGGCTTACGCTGGCATATTCGTGCTTATAACGAGGAAACCTTTGATTTTAGAGACTTTGTGTTGTCTCGGGTTAGCGATGCAACCGTACTCGATACCAATGCAGAATCGAGCCCTGAATTTGATGATAGTTGGGTCGAATTTATCAACGTAAAATTAAGACCCCACCCAAAACTCAACGAGAGAAAACGCAACAGTTTGCTACTCGATTACGCAGCCAATGATGGAATCATTGAACTTCAGGTTCGTGGTGCCCTGCTCGCTTATTTATTACAACGTCTGTCGGTGGATACCACAGAAGACTTTTCGATGAACCCCAATGCCTATCAGCTGGTGATTGTGAATCGTGACGAAATAGAACCTTTTGCCGAATGGATTTTTAGCTAAACATATGGCGCGCCTGGAGCGATTCGAACGCCCGACCGCCTGGTTCGTAGCCATACAACCTATAAAAATCGTGTCAACTTTGTCACAAGTATTTAACCTAAAACACTGAAAGTAAACACGTTTATCAATATTTCGGAATTCATGATAATTCCACTCCTGCCTCAAACGACATCAAATATGGTACATCGTGGCACATTTTCGGCACACGGGATTTTATTACTTCCAGGATTTTGGTGCTTGCCAGAGCGCGGGGGGCTCTGTGTTTAAGAGGATTAATGTTTCTAATTAAGTATTCTTGTATCTATAAGCTCAAGTGTCAAGCCCATTACATGAGGCAGTTTTTACATTCAAAATAGTATTAACTCTAGGTAAGGTTTCATCACCTTTTCAACTCGGCAAATTTTTGCATATTCAACAAGCTTATCCAACTGAAAAGTCTTTTGTGATTGATACAACTTGAGCGCTTCCAAAACCACATCCATTCCAAGTTTATTACGGTACTTGAAACAATTGCGTATTCTGGTGAACGTGAACACCCATTCTGGTCATCGTGAACACGTGTTGTCTCCACGCATTGGGCTGAGCTATTTTTAACCTAAGTGTTCACCATCCGTCAAATTTATTGTTGTTTTTCGCATGGATTCGCCTTTTAAGTTAATTCGATGTGCGTTGTGCATGAGGCGATCTAAAATGGCATCGGCCAACGTGTTGTCGCCGATGGATTGATACCATTGATCGGTGGGCAGTTGGCTGATCACTATCGTCGATGAACTGCCATGTCGGTCATCCATGATTTCCATCAAGTCATTGCGTTGTGCTGCGGTTAACGGTTCAAGTCCCCAGTCATCCAATATCAAGCAATCGAGTTTTGCGATGGCTTGCAATGCTTTGGCGTAACTGCCATCGGCTTTTGTCTGACTCAATTCCAACAGGAGTCTCGATAACCGATAGTATTTCACCCGATAGCCTTTCATGCAGGCGGTGTGTCCCAGGGCACAGGCGAGATAGGTTTTGCCGCTGCCGCAAGGGCCGGTTAAAAGCAGGTTTTGAGTTTTACTTAACCAGTCGCACAGCAACAGCGATGCCACCAAGGCTTGTTTTAAGCCTCGGGGGTGTTGGTAATCAATGTCTTTGGCATGGGCGGCAAGTTTAAATTTAGCCGCTTTAAGTAAGCGCTGTTGTGTGCGCTGTTCTCTATCCTGCACTTCATTGTTGGTGAGCAGTTGCAGTCGTTCTTCAAACGATAATCCTTCATAGGTACCGGGTTGTTCTATTTGAGTGGTTAACGCATGTGCCATACCACTGAGGCGCAGTTGTTTAAGTTGAGTTATGGTTTGTTCTAACATGGTATTTCCTTTTTTTTGTTTTGGTTAATGAAAGCTTTTAGGGCCGCGGATGTTTTCGTGAGTCTGTGGTAACAAGGCTTGTTGTTCCGGTTGTACTTGTACTTGCGGTAATTTGTCCTGGTTGCTCAGTAAAATAGATTTAATGTGCTTGAGTTGATAAAGATGATGTTTGCTGGCAATGGCGCAGGCCGTGTTCAATCGTTTAGCCGGGTAGTTTCTGGATAAATTCAACAAGCCTAAACACACTCGATAGGCTTGCTCTTCATGCTGCTTTTGTTTGAGTAAGGTTTGCACCCAGACTAAAACATCATCGCCGATGTCTTTTGCCCAGTTCATTAATCGTGCGGCGGTCCATCGATGATGTTTCTCATGTTTAACCGGCATGTGCTCGGGGACGGTGGTCATACCGGGACGGTGTTTTCTAACATGACTGGTAACACGTTGGTTGTGAAAATACAGTTCTATTAAGTTATCGGTGGCATGCAGCTCAATCTTTTCGCCCACCAGATGATGCGGCACCGAATATAAATGCTTGTCGTACTGGATGTGGTAATCGATATTGACCTTAACGGTTTTGATGTCGGTGTAGTGATAAGCGTGTTTTGGTAAAGGTGCCAGTGCCGGTTTATCGAGTGAGTCAAACCATTGTTGCCGTGTGCCTTTGAGTTGTTTAAACGGTTTGTTGTTCACCTCAATCAGCAAGGCGCTAATGCAGTGATTGAGTTCAGCGAGTGAGAAGAAGGTTTGATGACGCAACCGTGCCAGGATCCAACGTTCAATAATTTGCACACCCACTTCAGCCTTGGCTTTATCTTTGGGCTTGAGCGGTCTGGCGGGCACAATCGCAACACCGTAATGCGCGGCCAGTTGGTTGTAACTGGGGTTAATATCGGGATCGTAACGACAGGCTTTGGTGACAGCGCTTTTTAAATTATCCGGTACCACGATTGTCGGTACACCGCCTAAAAAAGCAAAGGCGCGAGCATGGCTGCCGAGCCAGTCGGGTAAACGTTGACTCCAGGTGGCTTCACAAAAAACATAATTGGATGCGCCCATGACCGCAACAAAGATTTGCGCGAAGCGTACTTCACCAGTGTTGCCACAGACAATCGGCATCGTCTGACCGGCGTAATCCACAAACAGTTTTTTACCGGCTTTGTGCGTTTGTCGCATGGAACGTTTTTGTTTTTTCAACCAATCTTTATACAAAAAACAATATTGGGAATAGCTGTAGCAACTGTTGGGATAGGCTTGAGTGTATTCTTCCCACAACAGATGTTTGGTCACGCCTTTGCGTTTAAGTTCCTGATGCACCTCCACCCAGTCAGGCAAGATTAACTGTTTTGATACTCGGTTGTCTGAAGCGGGATAAAAATGTTGGGCAAGTTGCCCGTCATCAAGTTTTTCAATCGCCTCCCAATCAAAGCCAAGTTCGGCTACTTTGTGAGTGACTTTTTGTATAGCGCCCAGGCTGAGCCGAAGGGTGTTTCTGATTTGACGTATACTGAGTTCAGCCTTCAGGCGAAGCCGCAGTACTTCTCGTAGTTGTCGCATTGATATTCTCTTTGTTGGCATAACCTTCCCCAAAATAAATGAGGTAGGTTAGCAGTGAGTTAATCAATGCGTGGAAAGGATTCTGGCATCGTGAACACCTATTCTGGTGAACGTGCAAAAGTGTTCACGTTCAACCAGAATGAGTGTTCACGATGGAACAGAATAGGCGTTCACGTTCCGCCAGAATGGGTGTTCACGATGGGCCAGAATATGCAACAATGAAGTCTTACCTACGCGTTTTTGTCCCGTTATATATGATGATTGCATTCTAGGTTTAAGTAGTCTTTTTGCCAAGACTGCTACTTTTTTCTTTCTACCAACAAATTCATCACCCTCAGCAATTTCTGTACTATATGGCTCTTTATATTCAAGTGATCCCCAATTCACATTAGGATCTTGCGATTGGATGTTACATTGAAATGTTAAAGCCTTTTCTTCCACTTGCCCCATAATATTCCAATGTATTGCCACATCAAAAGAAATTTCATTAACAGGTTCAATGATTAAAACATTTAAAGTAAATGGGAATTCGCCTGGTCTCATATCACCCAAATTTAATTCATCATCAACCACAACCAATTCAGAATTGCATATAATGGTAGAGGTAACATTATATGCAATTCCAGGTCCACCATTAATCAATGGGATTGTAATCTTTATCTCACGTTCAACTTCATATAATGGGTATTTTTTTTCAGCTTTGTAGGTACTAGATTTTGCGGGTCTTAGAGTACAATCTAAGATTTTATTTGAATCCTCATCTAATTTTTTTAGTGCAACTGAAAAGGTATTTAAAAAAGGTACATAAAAGAAATTCAGAAGTTCACCATATAATTCCTTAGAATGTTTTATTTTTTCTGCAACCAGGTCTTTGAGTTCGTTAAGTTGAATTCCAAACTGTTCATCTTTGATTTCAAGTAGCTTATCAGAACGTTCATAAAAAAACTTTAACATCACTTATCATTTTATCATAGTCGTAATATCTAAGATAAGACTTCACTTGCTTATTATTAATAGCTTTAAACACACTCTCTTTTTGTTTTACAATATCTTTCAATATATGTGGAATATTTTTTAATATGATAATTTTATCCATAATATGCGAATGAACAGACTCCATTAAAATAATTTTATCAAATGTTTGCTTTTTATCTGAAAATTTAAATTTTTTATCAAAATCAGGTAGTGCAGTTTCAACCAACTGAGAAACATTTTGCTCGATACTTTTATCATCATCGCTATTCTTCAACAATCCTTCAACATTAAGAGTACGCAACATCAATAAAGCGGCGAACCTTTTAACTTTTGGATTTTTACTTGCTGATTTTAAAACATTACTAAAAGAAATATTAGAGTCAATCACTCCATTAGAATATAAAATAATAGTATCCTTCGCCAAACTTCTAAGTTCATTGCATGCTCGCTCGCTAAATAATCCCCCTTCAAAATCATTCAAACATACTTCTAGTTCTAATAATTTTTCTTGCCAATCATTCAATACACTTTCATTATTATAAGACATGTAAACCTCAGGATTATGTATGTATATACAATAAATATTTATAACAATAAGTTAACGGAACAATTAATTATTCCGCCAACTTCAACAAATCAAACACTACCCTAGCAAAGCCCTTAGCTTTTTCTGGATCAGATAACAATTGCATCATTTGATTTTGATGTGATTCACTACTATCTAATACCGCATCGTCAATGGCTTTGGGGAAATCACCTAGCATTGCTTGTTCTGGTGAGTTATTAGCAATCTGGCTCATGACTGCTTTATTTTCAGTTACTTTATCTCTTATCGTATAGGCGTAGTTCACTAAATCTTTAGTAGTAAGCTGATCGACTATAAATATTTCGTTTAAGCGAGTAATGATTTGAGATAAAAATTCTTCCTCTCTATTTTTCCCTTTACCCGAACCTAGTTCATCGCCTGGGGTTAAGTATTCTTCAGCATCTTCTTGAAGGTTTAAGTCTTGTTGTCTTATTTTAGAAAGTCGATAATGGCTTAATACAACACTGTCTAAATCTATATCATCTTCATCGAGTATTGTCTCTCGCAACATTGGGCGTAGGTTACGCGCATACAAGCTCAACTTTTCTAAATCTTTATTATCGTAATCTACAATTTGAGACATAAACTCATAAAACCGTACAAAGGTACCTAAGTCCTTTTTAAATATTTCGAGTGTATCTTTTTCTTCTTTACATTCTTTCAAGCTATTTTCTGCATTCGCTATCAATACGGCATCACCACTTTTCTTGGTGCGTTCAAACATATCTTTAGCAAGTTTGTATGCATCTA
>VAPL011086380.1_pt1 | contig 15276 bp, 14 predicted proteins | sample 3395061 | NCBI WGS metagenome assembly VAPL01 (sample SAMN08290444, study PRJNA428436) | hydrothermal vent metagenome | isolation source: Deep-sea hydrothermal vent chimney 2 | place: Pacific Ocean: Juan De Fuca Ridge | depth 2182 m m | reverse complement strand
AAGGGTAGTTATTTGAAGTTTGCCAAGGTCTTTCGAAGAGAAGACGAAAGTTGTCATCGATGTGGCCAAAAAATACGAAAAATTAAGGTTGCTGGGCGGGGCACTCATTTCTGCGCAACATGCCAAAAACCGCCAAAAGATACATAAGCAATTTCATTTAATCCCGCAAGCCAATACAATACTCATACGTATGTCAGTATTACTTATCCACGGCGAAAACGAGTTCGGTGCAAATGAATTTTATATGGCTGCACTAAAAGACTTTGTGGCGGCTAACTCCAAGCAGACACTTCAGGTTTTTGATGGTCAAAATGCAGCTGTCGATACAGTGGAGGAATCACTGAGCGCACAATCACTTTTTAGTACTGGCGACCAAATGATTGCCATAAAAAGGTTTGGTAAAAATAACGAGCTCAGAGACAGGCTAGCAGATTTAATCAAAACTATTCCAAGCGAAACACAACTAATAATCTACGAACCAAAGATAGATAAACGCTCGAAGCTGTACAAGATTATAAAGAAACATAGCTCGACGAAGGAGTTTAATAATCTCAGCGAGCCTGAGCTCATCAAGTGGATGATAGAGCGGGCAGGTGAGAAGATGGCAAACTTCGCACCAGGCAGTGCGAAATTACTTATAGAAATGACCAAAGGTAATCAACTCAAGATTGCATCGGAGTTAGACAAATTAGTTGGCTACGACAAAACGATTACTAGAGAGTCAGTCAAGCTGCTTGTGGATAGGGCACCCGACGATAATATCTTTGATTTACTAGATTTTGTAGCACGTGACGACAAAAAGGGTGCACTCAAAAAATATGAAGAATTGTCCGAAGCTCAGGTTGATGCACACTACATATTGGTAATGTTGTGCTGGCAGGTTGCAAACTTTCTGGCAGTAAAATCTGGCAACAAGAAGTCTGACAGAGAGATAGCCTCAGAACTTGGTATGAACCCGTACGCCATCAGTAAAACCCGACAAATAGTTAAGCAATTTTCCTTTTCGCGGATTAAACAAATGGCTTTGTTGACTCTTGAATACGATATAGAGCTAAAGACTAAATCTGTCGACCCAGATCAACTGGTCAGACAATTAATCGTAAAGTTGTAGTAGTTTATTTTGCAGTAACTTTTTTTGTGACAGATTTCTTAACCGGTGTTTTCTTGGTCTTGGCGGTAGACGCTGACTTTACCAAATCAGAATAACTAGATTTTTTTCTAGCTGCCTTGTTTTTATGAATCAAATTCTTTTTTACGGCCGTATCGTAAGCGCCGTAGATATTAGCAAGAAGTTCGTCTAATTTCTTCTTAGGCTGCTTCTCGGCAACGGCTGCCTCTAGCGATTTAGTGCTTTCGCGAAGAGAACGCTTGAATTGCAAATTACGCTTTTGTCGTTTTTCAGCTTGTCTAACTCTTTTGGCGGCTGATTTTATGATGGGCATCTACTAGAACTCCATTAATCAATTGTTGAATCGGTGGGTTACTATAGCTGATTTGTTATCAGTGGTCAACAGATGTCTGGATAACTTAGCAGCCTAACGATTTTGCTACGCAACAGCATCAAGTGGTTTGGCAGATAATTCAACTTGACTGACATCTGTTATTGTGCTAACGTTATTTACAGCAAACACCATTAAAACAAAAAGATAAAATGACATACGAAGAAGAAGACATTATCGCCGCAGTGCTTGATAGGTCGAAAACCCTTATAAAAGGTCTACTCGAAGACATTACTTAAGGGAATTTTATGGATCAAACTGCAAAACAACAGGCTGTAGAGAGCATTAAACAGGCAACGAATGTTCTAGTTACTGTTAGTTCAAACCCCTCCGTGGATCAACTTTCTGCGGCTCTAGGGCTGACATTAATGCTTTCAAAGTTAGAAAAACACGCCACGGCCGTTTTTAGCGGTATGGTTCCAGAGGCAATTAAATTTCTCGAACCTGACAAGACACTAGAAAGTAACGTAGACAGCTTACGAGATTTCATAATCGCACTCGACAAGGAGAAAGCCGATAAGCTTAGGTATAAAGTTGAAGATGACGTCGTCAGAATATTCATCACGCCCTACAGGACAAAAATTACCAAAGACGATTTTCAATTTTCACAGGGCGATTTCAACGTTGATGTAGTAGTTGCTCTTGGTGTAGAGGAGCGTGAAGATTTAGATAATGCGATTAAAGCGCATGGACGAATACTGCACGATTCGACAGTAGTGACAGTGAACACTGGAGCTACAAAAAGTAAACTCGGTGCAGTGAACTGGTCTGACGATGCGGCTAGCTCGCTCTGCGAGATGTTAGTTAGTGTTAGTGAGTCGTTTGGCTCTGGGCTGCTCGATCAGCAGATAAGTACAGCCTACTTAACGGGGATTGTTGCAGCTACAGAACGGTTTAGTAACAACAAAACATCTCCTAAGGTTATGACGATGTCAGCTCAGTTAATGGCGGCAGGTGCCAACCAGCAATTAATCGCAAATGAACTGCAAATAGTGCCCAAGGTTCAATCAGAAACAGAAGTAAGTTTAAAGACGGGTGTTTCTAACCAGCCATCAAAAGAGCAGGCGAATGAAGTAAAGTTAAGACCAAATGTCGCTTCATCAGCTCCGTTGCCACCTACTCCTGTAGCCAGTGACATTCCTGCCTCTATAGACTCGTCATCGAGGGTAGTACCGGAGCCAGGAATTAATACTAGTAAGTTAACAGACGAACAATCGCATAAATCCCTAAAAGACTTAGAGAACGAAATTGCAGCCATAAGTGGCAGTGCAAAAGCTCCGCCCGAGCCGAATCCGACGAAGCAAGAGTTATCTTTGCCATCTATTCAACCGTCTGAGTCTGAAGGTGTCAGTTCAGCCATGCCGCTGGCTACAGACACACCTCAAATCAACGATGTTAAGGGTCAGGGTAATATCATAGAACAGGAAGAAAAACCATTGATGGGTGGAACATTTAATGCGACATCATCAGATGCACATGATGAGACGGAAAAACAAAGACAAAAAGAACTAAGAAGCACAATTTTGCACCATTCGGACGGAGACACGCAAGAACCAGCAAGCCCGACAGCACAAGCGCCGTCGATACAGCCCAGAAACGGCTATCTGCAGGAAGAGGGAGCTGGTGCAGCTAATGTCGATGCCGCGAGAAATGCAGTAAGCAATGCCGTAAATAGCCAGCCGTTTAACCCGTCGAATAATCCAGCAGAGAACATCGGTTCCCAACCTATGCCACTAGAGGAACAATCTCAACAAATCAACATAGACGATAATGGCATGGTTAGTATGCCGGGTGCTCCAGGGCAGCCACCAGAAGACCCAAATACACCAACCGTTCTTTAGTAATGGAACAAACAATAGTGCCAAGTGGGTTCTTGCTTGCAGACAAGCCAGTTGATTGGACTTCGTTCGACGTAGTAAACAAAGTTCGACACACGCTTGCTGGCGGTTTAGGCGTGAGAGCAAAATCGATTAAAGTTGGCCACAGCGGTACGCTAGATCCGAAGGCGACAGGCTTGCTTGTCCTAGCGATCGGTAGTGCGACTAAAAAACTTGAGAAAATTGTTAAGAACGACAAGACATACGAAGTTGGTTCATTATTCGGAGCTACTAGCACTACCGGTGATAGCGAGGGCGATATCACTATTAATCAATCTGCCGAGCAGCCGTCCTTAAGCGAAGTACAAGACGTGGTAGCCAAGTTTGTCGGCGAAATAGATCAGACGCCGCACAAATTCTCAGCGGTTAAAGTAGATGGAACCAGGGCGTACAAGTTAGCTAGGGCTGGTAAAAAAGTGGAGCTAAGCTCACGCAAGGTGACTATTTATGAAATTAAAGATCTGTCTTATCGGTGGCCACAGCTGAATTTTGACGCGAAAGTATCCAGTGGTACCTACATTAGGTCACTAGTCGAGGACATCGGCAGAGACTTGGGTGTGGGTGCCTACATGAGTAGTCTTCGACGAACTGAAATAGGTAAATTTAACGTTATCGATGCTGTTTCGGTTGAGGACATTGATTTCCAGACGATTATAGACGGCCTATCACCCCTTGATTAAAGGGTTAAACTTTGCTACAGTTGGACACCGTATGATAAGCACTGAGGAAAAATCAAAGGTTATTAAAGACCTGCAAAAAGGTAAAAACGACACTGGATCAACAGAGGTTCAGATTGGTATTCTTACTGCACGAATAACTGAACTTACCGAGCATCTCAAGACGCACAAGAAAGACAACCATTCACGCCGTGGATTACTGCAGATGGTGGGTAAACGAAAGAGATTACTCAGCTACTTAAAAGAAAACGATTTCGCTGCACACGAAAAGCTCACAAAGAAGCTTAAGCTGCGCGGATAGATACTAGTAGCCGCCCTTTTACGGTAGAATAAAGGTCAGGTAGTAGTATTTAGCTACGAATAACAACTAGAGTTATAAGCGGTAGAGATTCAGTTAGGAAAGAACAAGAAATCTTCTCTGATTGACCCCTGTCTCTTATGGCTCGAAAGGAGAACAATGAGTCAAACAATAAACCCCTTCGGGAAGGATATTATCCGTGTCGAAACGCAGTTTGCAGGACGCACGCTTACAATGGAAACTGGACGCCTGGCGTTCCTAGCTCAGGGAGCAGTAATGGTTACCTGCGGCAATACCGTAATTATGGGTGTTGCAGGAGTCTCTGAAGACACGCCAAACCTAGGCTATTTCCCGCTGTCTATAGATTATGAAGAAAAAATGTATGCAGCTGGAAAAATCTCTGGCAGCCGTTTCATAAAACGAGAAGGTCGTCCTTCGGACGATGCTGTGCTTACGTCTAGATTAATCGATCGGCCAATCCGACCCCTGTTCCCAGACAGTTACATGAATGAAGTTCAGGGTATCGCAACCGTGCTTTCCGTTGACAAAGAGGTGAAGCCAGACATCATTGCTATGATTGCTGTTTCAGCTGCACTTAACTTAACAAAAGCTCCTTTCCGGGGCCCAATTGGTAGTATGCGAATTGGCCTTATTGACGACAAACTCATTGCTAATCCGACAAAAGCTCAATTGGAAGAGAGTAAGTTGGATCTAGTAGTTGCCGGAACAGCCGAAGCGGTGATGATGGTAGAAGCCGGAGCCGATGAAGTTGACGAAGCAAAGATAGTGGAAGCCCTGGAGTTGGCCCATAAAGAGATGCAACCAGCTATTGCCCTACAGGTAGAGCTCGCCAAAAAAATGAAAATCGTCAAAGATGAATACGAAGAACCAGAGGTAGACAATACTATCGCTGAAGAAGTCGACGAATTCTTGAAAGGTAAGCTAGGCGACAAGGTGCGTGGCAAGAACAAACTAGAGCGCGACGAGAAAGTGGCAACCTTAAGAGAGGCTATGCTTGAAGAATTAGTCGGGGACGACGAAGAGAAAGATGCTAGAGCTTACAAAGAAGCTTTTGGCGCAGCTATTAAGAAAGAACTCAGACGAGCAATCTTAGAAGAAGGTATAAGACCAGATGAGCGTGACGCTACAACAATTCGACCACTGAGCTCAGAGGTAGGAGTATTGCCAAACGTTCACGGCTCCTCAATATTTACCAGAGGTTCCACCCAGGCACTCAATATTGCAACACTAGCCCCCCTAAGTTACGCACAAATGGTGGATACAATGGAACGAGACGAGGAAAAAACATTTATGCACCACTACAACATGCCAGGCTTCACGGTCGGTGAAGTTAGACGACCACGCAGTCCGGGGCGACGAGAAATTGGACATGGATATCTGGCAGAGCGAGCAGTTCGACCGATGCTACCTAACACAGAAGATTTTCCGTATACGATTCGACTGGTTTCTGAGTTAATGACATCTAACGGTTCGACATCTATGGCCTCGGTTTGTTCTAGCGTTTTGACGCTTATGGACGCTGGTGTGCCAATCAAACGACCAGTATCTGGCATAGCCATGGGGCTCATGAGTGACGGCAAAGGAAAAATGGTAGTTCTGTCTGATATTCAGGGAGCAGAAGACTTTGCGGGCGATATGGATTTTAAGGTAGCAGGTTCGCCCAAGGGTATTACTGCTATGCAGATGGATATTAAAGTGGATGGTCTTAGCACGAAGACGCTCAAAGAGGCTCTTGAACAAGCGCGCGAGGGTCGTATCCATATACTAAAGAGTATGCTCGAGACCCTCAGTGGCCCACGCAAAGAACTTGCACCAACCGCGCCAAGAATAGTAACCATCGAAGTTCCTGAAGAGAAAGTCCGAGATATCATCGGCAAGGGCGGTGAGATGATAAACAAAATCATCGACGAAACCGGTGCTGAAATCGATATTCGTGACGGTGGAATAGTCAACGTTTCTGCCGTAGATAAGAAATCAATCGACGCAGCTCTTAAATGGATAAAAGACCTAACCGCAGTTCCTGAAGTAGGTAAGACTTACCCAGGCAAAGTAGTTAAACTGATGGAATTTGGTGCATTCGTGCAAATACTTCCTGGACAGGACGGACTGGTACATATTTCAGAGATGGGCGAAGGAAGAGTCGAGAAAGTGTCAGACATAGTTAGCGAAGGTGATGCAGTTGATGTTAAACTAACAGCAATAGACGATCGAGGGCGATTAAATCTCTCGATGAAAGACGCTAAAAAGTAACTAACAGAAAGGGTTTAATAACCCCTTGAGTGCAAAAAAAGAAGCAGCTTTGAACCAGCTTGCGGCAGACATTGTGAAAGATAATGTCTGTCCAGAATTGGCTCAATCAGCCAAGCAACTTGTAATGGGCGACGGAAACGTCGATGCCGATGTAGTTTTCATTGGCGAAGCCCCTGGAAAGAAAGAAGATGAAACCGGTAAGCCGTTTGTTGGTGCCGCAGGTAAATTTCTAGATGAAATGCTGGCCGAAGCAGGTCTTGAACGCTCAGACGTTTACATCACAAATATCGTGAAATATAGGCCGCCAAATAATCGAGACCCACTACCCGCCGAGAAAGAGGCGTTCAATCCGTACTTAGATAAGCAGCTGGCAATCATTGAGCCGAAAATTATCGTCACACTAGGCAGACACTCAATGGAACACTTCCTGCCGGGCATGCGAATATCCGAAGTTCACGGGCAACCAAGACGTAAAAAGGGAATAGTGTATTTACCGCTCTATCACCCAGCAGCAGCGCTTTACAACGGCGGGCTACGAAGCACTCTGATAGACGATTTCAAAAAGATACCAGCTATTCTCAAGTTAATTTAATTAGTTTATAAAAAATAATTCTCATAAGTACTTATTAGAAAGGTAATATGGAAAAAAAGAATAACAGCAACAATAACAACAAAGACTCCAGGTATAAGCAGGGAGCAAACAAACAACATAAACGTAAAAAGCCAGACACTTCAATCATGGCAGCAACTAACACGCGTCGCGGCGAGGTGTTCAGGGCGGCTAGACGAAACAGTGATTTAGTAAATCAGATGGCATCACAGCACATCGTGGATGTTCCGGTAAATAAATCCATTTATAATGGCTACAAGGGTCATCAGTTTACAACTGGCGATATGAGACGAGCCAACAAGCTACCAATCACCAAGGAAAAGACTTTAAAAGTTATACCATTGGGTGGTTTGGGTGAAATGGGGATTGGCAAAAATATGGCAGCCCTAGAATACGGCAACGATATTATCGTTATCGACATGGGTATGCTTTTTCCGGGAGACGATTACCCAGGAATCAACTATATGATTCCAGATGTATCGTACCTTGAAGCTAGAAAACACAAGATTCGTGGGCATATATTTACTCACGGCCACCTGGATCATATCGGCGCTGCAAAACACATTATTAAGAAACTACCAGCTCCAATTTATGGTTCTAAATTTACTTTAGGTATGTTGGAACGACAGATGTCAGAAGATCCTTCTGGCTACGTACCGCAGTACAACGTCATGAGCCCAGAGAAGCACGAGAGAGTGCAACTCGGCGACTCATTTAGCCTGGAATTTGTACGAGTAAACCACTCAATACCAGACGCAACAGCTGTTGTTATTCGTACACCGGTTGGTGTGGTTATCGATAGTGGAGACTGGAGGTTTGAAGAAAAACCTTCCGATGGTTTAAAGTTCGATTTTGATCGCTTTAAAGAAATTGCCGACAAAGAGGGTGTATTACTCTTTATGAATGAGAGCACTAACTGTGAAAATAAAAAACCTATTGAATTTGGTGAACCAGAGATTGCTGACACCTTTGATAAACTTATCGGTAGTTCGAAAGGCCGGGTTATAATCTCCGCTTTTTCATCACAGATTCATCGAATACAATCCGTTTTGGACATGTCCAAGAAGCATGATAGAAAAGTGGCTTTCGCTGGCTACAGCATGCTTCAGAATCTTGAAGTAGCGCTGCGTGCGGGTGTAATTAAGGTTCCCAAAGATACTATCGTTCGTATGGACGACATTATTAAGCTTCCGGACAATAAGATTGTGGTGGTTGGTACTGGATCGCAGGGTGAACTCAACGCGGTTTTAGCACGCATGGCTACTGGCTCACATAGGCACATTAAGGTGAAACCAAGTGATACTGTAGTGTTTAGTTCCAACCCAATCCCTGGTAACGAGAAAAATGTAGTACGAACAGTCGATGGGTTAATGCGCGAAGGCTCAAAAGTAATTGAAAATCGCACTAGAGAGCTTGATGGTTGCGGCCCGCTTCATATTAGTGGACACGGTAATTACGACGACCACGTAAAGTTGTTGAAGATTATTAAACCAAAATTCTACATGCCTATTCATGGTGAGTACCATATGCTAGTTCGTAACGCCGAGCTTGCAGTTAAAGATGGTGGCGTGAAACTTGAAAACGCTTTTGTTATGGATGGTGGCGACGTGCTTGAACTTACAGCAAACGCTGCTGCAAAGACTGGCAGAGTTAAAGTTGGTAGTATCATGATTGATGACTCGGGGAGTGAAGTTTCAGAGGTGGTGCTAAAAGATAGGCTTCATATGTCTACAGAGGGGATCTTCACGGTTATCCTAACTATAGACAAAAAGACTGGCCGTCTAGCGTCTAGCCCAGACATAATTTCTCGCGGGTTCATCTACCTCAAAGACAGCGAAAAACTGATGGGCAAAATTCGTCAGTATCTCAAGCAAAAAGCCGCCAGAGCCTACAGCAAAGGCGCTCCTAAAGACCTAGATGTTCTAAAAAAAGAGATACGAGAAGACGTAGCGCATATTCTGTTCGATGAGACTAAAGGTACTCCAGTGGTTATCTCTGTGGTGAACGAAATAGGTGCTGGCGGGGTGCGACCGAAACCAAACAGTTTAAAATCAACGGCGTAACCTTTATACTCTAGGGGTATGGCTAAGAAGAAAAAATCAAAAAAGAAGTCAACCAAAGAATCTAAGGCCACTGACTCCACGCATGACTTACCCTCGGGTTTTTGGCCTCAGGCACTGTCTGTGTTGCTTGGTCTGATAGTTGCACCGCTTATTGCTCTAGGCTTACTGGGCATTGGTGGCACACTTCCAGTAGCGCTTTCAGATGCCGCTTCGTATCTTTTCGGTGCAGGAGCAATTTTCGTGCCGATTATTCTGGCAGTCATGGCGCTTCGTCTGTTCAAAAGCGAAAATCATCGCCTGCAAGCTAGGGTGTATTTTGGAATGTTCTTGTTGCTTAGCTCAATCGGTGCGCTGCAGGAAGTCTTTTCGACAAACAATGATTCAGCGGGCGGCATCTTCGGGGGACTACTGGGTGGAGTTATTGACAGTGTGCTAATTACGCCACTAGCAGTATTAGTTTTGCTGTTCATCATAATCTTGTCGACGCTTTTTATATTCAAAGTTTCGTTCAAAGATTTACTTGCAAAATTTGGCATTGGAAAAACCAAAGTCATCGAGGGAGACTTGCAAACTGCGAAGGCTGAAACGCCAGCCAAGGGCGAGTTTAAGCTAAATGAAGGTGTGCCTATTCAAAAAGGCGGCAGCAAAGAAAAGAAAAAAGAAGTTAGCGGTAAAGCACTAACGACATTGGCTGATCCGAACTGGAAACTACCAGGGCTTGATTTGCTGAACGACAAACAAGATAAGGCAGACCCTGGTGACATCAACAACAATGCCGACATAATCAAAAGCACACTTCAAGATTTCAATATTGAAGTGAACATGGAGGGTGCCAACGTTGGCCCGAAAGTCACCCAGTACACCCTTCAGCCACCAAGCGGGGTTCGTCTGTCTAAGATAACTGCGCTTGAGAGCAATATTGCACTTAATTTAGCGGCTTCAAATATTCGTATCGAGGCGCCAATACCAGGCAAGAAAGCAGTTGGCATAGAGGTTCCTAATGTTAAAGCTGCGACAGTTCGAATGCACTCGCTCCTCAGTTCTAAGCAGTGGGACGCAGAGGGGTCGCCACTAGCATTTACTGTCGGCAAAGATATTGCCGGAGAGCCGGTTATTGCTGATCTCGATAATATGCCGCATTTACTTATTGCTGGAGCCACCGGTTCTGGTAAATCTGTCATGATTAATACGCTTCTGACCAGTTTTTTATACCGCAACTCACCCGCAGATCTAAAGTTGATACTAGTGGACCCTAAGCAAGTTGAGCTGAAACTATATGACGGTATGCCTCACCTGCTAACGCCTGTGATTACAGAGCCGGACAGATGTATCTCAGCGTTAAAATGGGCAGTCGCAGAAATGGAACGCCGATACGACAAGCTTTCAGAAGCCGGCAAGAGGAATATTGGCGCCTACAACAAACTCAAAAAAGAAGAAGGCATGCCTTATATCGTAATCGTTATCGATGAGCTAGCAGACCTAATGAGTGTTGCAGCTCGCGACGTAGAAGCCCTTATCGTTCGTTTGGCGCAGAAATCCCGTGCGGTGGGTATTCACTTGGTTCTAGCAACGCAACGGCCTTCTGTAGACGTAATAACTGGATTAATCAAAGCTAACATACCTGCTCGAATTGCTTTTACGGTGGCGCAACAAGTCGACTCACGAACCATACTTGACCAAGGCGGCGCTGAGAAACTTCTGGGGCAGGGGGATATGCTATTTATGACGCCAAGACTACCCAAGCCTAAACGTATCCAAGGTGCGTTTATAGATGAGAACGAAGTCGACGCCGTAACAAATCACATCCGAATGCAGAGCGCTCCTGAATACGACGAAGAAGTGGTTACGCAGCCAGTACAGATGCCTGGCGGTGGTGGCATAGCTGGTGCTAGCGATGGTGCAGACGATAGCTTGTATAAAGACGCTGTCAGAGTTGTTGTTGAGAGCGGCAAAGCCTCAGCATCGTTGCTACAGAGGCGCCTAAGAGTCGGCTACGGCCGCGCAGCGCGTTTAATCGATTACATGGAAGAAGCTGGAATTGTCGGCCCAGCCAAAGGTTCAAGACCGCGCGAAGTTCTTATCAGTAGTCTCGACGAGGCATTCGGCTCAGAAGAGTGACCCTTTACAAACAGGGGTGAGTGGGTTATAGTTTTTGACTACAAATAATAATTATTCCTCAGCTTATTGCTGAAGACGTAAATAGGCCAGACCACAACGGTTTGTCCAAGGAGGAAATAACATATGAGAGACTACGAATTGGTAGTACTTCTACATCCAGATCTAGAACTTAATCTAGACAGTCCACTGAAAAAAGTTTCAGAGGTAATTACAGGCAGTGGTGGTAAAGTAATCAACCAAGACATTTGGGGCAAGAGAAAGCTTGCCTACCCAATTGCAAAAGAGAATTTTGCGGTTTATGTCTACTTTGATATACAGTTACCACCAGAGGCGGTAGCCAAGGTTGAAGGCCTTTTCAATATTACCGACGAGGTTATTCGGTATCTAATTACTGCACCTGTACCTGTTGAGGAAGACGAGGAAGAATCGGAAGATGATAAATCAAAAGACAGCCCCAAAAAGACAGTGAAAAAAACTGACGAAGAACCCAAAGAAGATAAAAAAGCTACTGAAACAAAAGCCAAAGAATCTAAGGACGACAAGTCCACCGAGAAAGAAGGTTAAGATGGCTAAAGGATTTAACAAAGTAACTTTGCTTGGGAATCTTACAAGAGACCCAGAGCTCAGAACAACTCCAAGTGGACGATCTGTTTGCTCATTTTCACTAGCTGTAAATCGTACATGGAACAACCAACAGGGCGAGAAACAAGAAGATGTCAGCTTTTTCGACTGTACTGCATGGGGTAAGGCTGGTGAAATAATCAACCAGTACACCCAAAAAGGCCAAGCCCTGCTAATCTCTGGTCGCTTAAACCAGCGCACCTGGGAACAGGATGGTCAAAAACGCTCCAAAGTGGACGTCGTAGTGGAAGATTTCAATTTTATTAGCGACGGTACTCGCGGTAGTGGTAGCAGGGACGAGCAGACCAAGTCAGCTCCAGCAAAAACCAGCTCCCCTCCAGCAGACAACAAGAAATCAGACGACGTAGTCATCGAAGACATAGATGACGAGCCGGTAGACCTGAGTGACATACCATTCTAATTCTTGAGTATTTTTATGGTAAATTTCTTTGTTAAAACCTCCGATACTCCCTCGCAGTGCCGTAGCGCACAGCTCAGTAAGTTTCTCGGATTTTCCTCGAACTTTACTCATGAAAAAACACAAGAACTTACATCCATAATATTAACAACCGATAAATAAGTTAGGAAGGATATTCCATGGCATACTACAGACGAAAAAATGAGATTAAATATTTTGACTACAAAGACTTCAAGACTCTCCAGCGCTATATCACACCACTAGGTAGAATTGAATCACGCAAGAAAACTGGGTTACAGGAAAAGCAGCAAAAACAACTAGCGTCAGCTATTAAAAAGGCTCGACACCTAGGGCTCCTGCCGTTCGTAGTTAAATAGACGACAGACGACCGACAACTGACGTCAGACAATTTAGCAACAAAGGCGAAAAAGGAGCAACAGGAAAAGATGTCAGAACAGGATGAGCCGAAAAATAAAATCAGAGATTTCACCGACTTAATCGCTTGGCAAAAGAGTCACGAACTGGTTGTTTTAATCTATGAAATGACTAAGAAGTTTCCCGACAAGGAAAAGTTTGGCTTAATATCGCAACTAGAGCGAGCATCAGTGTCGGTTACCTCGAATATAGCAGAAGGTTTTGGCAGGAGCTACAATAAAGAAAAAGACCAGTTCTTCTCCATTGCTTCAGGCTCTCTTAGTGAAGTTGAGAACCAGCTAATGATAGCTCGAGACGTCAATTATATCGATACAGAATTATTTGACCAACTGTACAGCCGAGCTACAGAAGCTCATAAAGTACTGAACGGTCTAAGAAAAGCTAATAGAACGAAAGGAGTTTGACTCTGGAATCTGTCATCTAGAGTCTATTATCTAAGCCATGTACGGAGTTACAGATTTAAAAAAGGGAACCTTAATTCAGCTAGACGGTAAACCATATAAAGTTGTTGATTACGCTCAAAAACAGATGGGTCGTGGTGGTTCTATTGTAAATACCAAGCTCAAAAATCTTCTGGACGGCTCAGTAATTCCGAAGACATTTAAGGGACAAGACAAGGTTGAACCTGCTGACGTAAGCAATAGTAAATTGCAGTTTCTATACAAAGACGGAGCTACGCTACATTTCATGGACGAATCCTCTTACGAGCAGTTTGAACTTGGGAGCGAAGATGTTATAGGTGAGAAATTCCTAAAAGACGGCATGAGCGTTACAGCGCAGCTGTTTGGTGGTCAGGTCATCAACATCGAATTACCAGTTAAAATCTCGTTAAAAGTACTCAGCACGCCTGATGTGGTCAAGGGAGACACCCAGTCAACCGTTATGAAACAAGCTGATTTGGAAACAGGCACAATCGTCCAGGTACCAATCTTTATCAAGACAGGCGACAATGTAATTGTAGACACTAGGGATGGATCATATGTCGAAAGAGAAAAGCGCTAAGTACGTATCAAGGGCGGGTGACAAGCTTGCCTCTGTAGCAGCTGACTTAAAGTTGAATCTTAAAAACAAGGCAGTTCTGGATGTCGGATCATCGACTGGTGGGTTTACAGATTACTCCCTGCAAAGCGGCGCAATAAAAGTTGTTGGAGTAGAGCTTGGAACCAACCAATTACACCCAAAATTACGTGATAATCCACGAGTAGAACTGCACGAAAAGACAGATATTTTGAATTACAAACCGACAGAAAACTTTGATGTGATTTTGATGGATTTATCGTTTATCTCACTACGCAAAGTTTTACCGAGAATTGCTAAAATTGCCAACAAAAATACAGAAATCGTTGTATTGTTCAAACCTCAGTTCGAAGCTAAAGAATCTCAGAAGAACAGAGGTGTGATTAAAAATAATTCGATTCGCAGAGAGTTGATGAAGGACTTTGAAGCTTGGGTAAAAAACTTGTTCAATATCGTAAACAAAGCTGATTCAAAAATCGTCGGTAACAAAGGCAATAGAGAGCGTTTTTATAAGTTAAAAGTTATATGATTAATCATATAACTCAGTTGCTAAACTTAAACTCCACAACATCGCCGTCTTGCATAACATAATCCTTGCCTTCCATGCGGAGCTTGCCGGCGGTTTTGGCATCATTCCAACTTCCGGCAGCTACTAAATCGGCGTAGCTTACGATATCAGCCATAATGAAACCCTTTTCGAAGTCGCCGTGAATAACACCTGCTGCTTGCGGGGCAGTGGAGCCTTGTTTTATCGTCCAGGCGCGGGATTCTTTCTCGCCTGCAGTTAGATAACTCTGCAGCTTAAGTGTTTCGTAGCCAACGTGGCTTAATCGCTCTAGACCTGATTTGTTGATACTATACTCCTTCATAAGTTCTGTTGCGTCAGATTCATCTAGTTCACTGAGCTCAGCTTCTAATTTGGCACTGACAAAGACCACGTTATTTGTAGGAGCTAAAGATGCCAACTCTTTCTTCTTTTCTAAGTTGCCGATAGTCTCTTCGTCGACGTTGAAAACATAAATAAATGGCTTGGCAGTCAGTAGGCTCAGGTGATTCAATAAACCTAGGTCAACAGTAGTGTTTATAGCTAATTTGCCAGCTTCAAGTTCGACTTTTAAGTCTTCGAGTGCCTGAAGTGCAGGTTTCATTTTAGGGTCGCCTTTGGCTTGCTTTATGAGCTTCGGCATATGAGTTTCGAGTGTCTGAAGATCGGCTAGGATGAGTTCGGTGTTAATGGTGTCGATGTCACTTTTAGGGTCGAGTTTTTCATGAACGTGCTGGATGTCGTCGTCTTCAAAAGCACGAACAACTTGTGCTATAGCATCGGTCTCGCGGATGTGCGATAGAAATGCATTGCCCATACCCTCGCCTT
>VAPL010170354.1_pt1 | contig 15282 bp, 17 predicted proteins | sample 3395061 | NCBI WGS metagenome assembly VAPL01 (sample SAMN08290444, study PRJNA428436) | hydrothermal vent metagenome | isolation source: Deep-sea hydrothermal vent chimney 2 | place: Pacific Ocean: Juan De Fuca Ridge | depth 2182 m m | reverse complement strand
TGTTAATGAAGGTGTACACGTTCATATTATGGCACTGGCTGCTTTGTAGCTAATCCACGTAGGACGGAGATCGGCTCCCTTAAGGGGGAATCATTATGTCTTGTTCGGACGTTCACTACGCTGCGCTTCGTTCACGCCGCACAGCTTGATCGTTATGCGTAAATAAAAATGTCCAGAACAACACTAAATGAAGAGAAACATGCTCAGCTATGCACTGAAGCAGTATCACTAGCCAAATCAATATTGGCTGAAGATGGTGATTATCTGCATAATGTTTCTAAACTTAATTCTCTTCGCTTTGAGCTGGGAAAGAATGAATGTGACGAAGAGTTTACAATATTTATTGAAGTATGCTCAGAAACAGACTATATCCCTTATGGCAAAGCCAGAGAAAACTGCTCAACTAAGTGGTTAAAACAGTGCGATAATGAGCTTTCTGAAATAAAAACCTATTACAGGAATAAAATTGAAAATTCGTGTAAATCAATTATTGGGCGTTTTAGTAAAAATGCATAAGGTGCTCGTTCGGACACAAACTACGCTGTGCTTCGTTTGCCCCTCATTGTTGACGTTAGATGCATTAAAGAAATCACTACATTTTCCGATAAACAATGATACATACATAACATATAAATCAGGAGAACAATATGAGTACTAAAGATGCTATTACAAAGGGTATTGGTGCACATGGAATGTGGAAACAACGACTAATCGATGCCATAAAAACCGGACAAAGTGAGTGGACACCTTCTGTGGTTTGTCAAGATAACCAATGTGACTTTGGAAAATGGTTATATTCATGTTCTGCTAGTGAAAAAACATCAGAGCATTACGAAACAATTAAAAATTTACATGCAAATTTCCACAAAACTGCAGCAGACGTACTTAGTTTAGCTTTAGCGGGTAAAAAAACTGAGGCTGAAGTAGCAATTGGGAATGATAGTGAATATAAATCAATTTCATCTTCACTAACAAAAGAAATGATAAAGTGGAAATCAAGTGCATCTTAATTAAGCATCTATAAGGCGCTCGTTTGCGCCGCACAGCTTGGTCGTTAGGTGTAAAGAAGCATGAGTTTTAAGACTAAAACACAAGCTATCTATAAACTGGTTATATCAATAATTATTGTTTTAACCACCAGCAGAAGAGACAGAAGCCTTATGCGATGGACATATTTTATTTTTCTTCAATTCCTGATTGTTGCCATTGTTGCTGGCATTATCTATATCCATAAGGATCGGGTAATCGTAATAAAAAGCCCTCCTGCATCACTGGCTCAATGGTATAAACCCGAAAATAAGCGTCAGGTTTGGTTGCACAATATGTTTAAACTGCGACGTGAAATACAGGCAGTAAGGTTTTATTCCAACAACGTAGATCCAAAAAACATGGAAAAATGGGCCATGCGGTTAAGTAAACATTACCTGAAAATTGCTGAGATGGTTCCAGAGTGGAAGAACAAACTCAATACAGAAATTATTAACCATTTGCAAAAGAGTATCAAAAATAATAACTATCATGATGTATCTATTGCACTTGATGATTTAAATAAAAATTGTGATTCCTGTCATTCGAATTACCGTGTTATCACTGCTATAAAATATCGTGCTCCCGATTTTTCTTCAATGGAACTCAACACATCAATCCCACTTAATAAACACATGAAAAAACTTACCCAACAGGTAAACATGATTAAAATAGCGACTAAAGACGGAATGAAGGACATCGCACTATCTTCCTTATCGGAGCTAACGAAAGGCATGAATGCATTAGGCGAAACCTGTTCTACTTGCCATAAAAAAGATAGCCGTGAGTACCCCGGCAATAAAATTAAACTAACAATAAAACGTCTGGAGAAAAGTTTAAGGACGGGTACTCTTAAAGAACAGGGAGAAAACCTGGGTACATTAGCTGTTCTTGCTTGTGCTCGCTGCCATGGCACGCATCGATTAGCTTATGATAGCCGAAAAATATTTACCGATAAACCGAACTGGCTTAAGTTAATAAAGCATTAACACGATAAATAGGGGCAGAGTAAAAGCTCATAGTTAAGCATCTTTGGTAAAATATTTTTTACTCTAACCTCAAACGATATTGAATGTAAAAATGTCTAACAAGTACATTAATTCGTTCGCTTTGCTCTCTTGGATAACCAATAGGCCGTGTGCGCCGCACGTTTTTGGTTGCCAATTATGGTAATTATTAGACAGAATAACTATACCTATTGACTTAAATCTAAATGAGAAGTATTATCATTTAGATTTAAGTCAATAGGTATAGTTATGAAAAAAATAGTTTTTGTATCAATGGCAATTCTGCTATCAGGATGTAACGAACAATCAAATTCATCAAAAGAAGATTTGGGTCGTAAGCTTTTTAATGATGTATCGTTATCTAGAGATGGAACTCAATCCTGCGCTAGCTGCCATGATAGTCAACATGCATTTATAGATTCGACAATAAATATAACGAGCAACAATGGTACAAGCCCTGGTTCGGTATCAACAGGGCAAGATCAAATCTCGCTCGGTGATATTAATGCGCCATCTGCAATGTATACTGCCTTCAATCCAGATTTTCATTTTGATGAAGCAGAACAACTATTTGTAGGTGGTGCTTTTCTTGATGGGAGAGCGACCAATATCATTGAGCAGGCTAAACAGCCTTTCATAAGCCCAGTTGAAATGCAGAATACAAAGGAAGGTGTTGTTTTAACTGTTATGAACAAGTATGCAAACTCCATGCAAGTAATCTATGGTAATGACATATTTTCTGAAACAGATAAAGCATTTGATGCCATTGCAGATGCGATAGCAGCTTTTGAACGTACAGAAGAGTTTTCTCCATTCAATTCAAAATTTGATAAGTTTCTTCGGGGAGAGGTTGTTTTATCAGATATTGAACAACGGGGAATGGAGCTTTTTATAGCCGAAAATAAAGGTAATTGTGTAGCCTGTCACCCTGTGCCATCAAAAGATAGCAGTAAGTCGGACAGTTTATTCACTGATTTTACTTACGACAATTTAGGTGTTCCTAAAAATAACCTAGCTCGCTCCAATAATGGCAAAGGCAACGACTTTATTGATAATGGATTGTTTAATAATAAGGATGTAGAGGATGAAGGGCTAAAAGGTGCTTTTCGTGTTTCAAGCTTAAGAAATGTTGCAGTAACTTCACCCTATATGCATAACGGGGTTTTTAATGAGCTATCAACGGTTGTGAATTTCTATAATAGTAGAGATGTTGCGGGAGCAATAAATCCAGAAACAGGAAATACTTGGGATTCTGCAGAAGTGGATGTAACAAAAAATACTGATGAGCTTGGGAATCTGGGGCTTAGTGAACTTGAAATTAACGATATAGTTGCTTTCCTAAAGACGCTAACCGATAAGAAATATGAGCATTTAATAAAATAAAAAATTGGGGAAATTGGGGTCAGTACCTGACGGATCCCCACAAAATCATGCATAACACTGCGCCTGAAATTGTTGTCGAGGAGTTCTCAATGCTTGCTTAAAATCTTCTCTCCGAAAGATAATCGCTTGCTTATTTAAAATACGACAACTGTAGTGGCATAGTTAATTTGGCTACCTATCATGTTACGAGGTGTATAATATCACCTCTTGTTAGGTGGCCAAATTAACTATGCCACTACACAGACCTAAAAAAATATTAGAAATAAACGAGTGCAGTGTGTTTTATGGGGTTGGATGATTAAATAAATCTGCTCCGTGCCATTAGAGAAAGCGATGTTTCTTATAGAAAGTTGTAGTTCAAGGCCTGAACCTCAGCACATTTAGCACAAATAAATAATCATGCTTAAAATTGCCAGTTATTGCTGACGTTATATTTTAAAGCTCTAATTAGAAATCCAATTTTCAACGACAAGATTTGGTACTCGATTAAACTCTCGAACATTGTTTGTAACAAGTACAGCATCAATGCTGCGAGCATGAGCTGCAATTAAAAGATCATTATTACCAATAGGTGTACCATCTTTTTTAAGCTGAGCCCTAATTGAACCATAGTGTTTACCTGAGTTTTCATCTAAAGGATCTATTAATAATCTTTGTGTAAAAATTCCAAGTTGTCGCCATCGCTCTTCTTTTAAATTATCACTCCCATTCTCTATACCAAAGCACAGCTCTGCGTATGTAACTGAAGAAATGCAAATATCTTTTGTCACTTTAAATTTATGCCTTAATTTATCAGAGTGATTTTTTAAAACATAAATACAAATATTGGTATCAAGCATATACATCAATCAAAATCTCTTTCTTGTGGCTGCTCATCGAGTCGTTCTTGTAAAAAGTCATCACCGAAAGCAGTCTTAGAATCAAAAAATTCATCCCAGGTTGGTTCCTTTGCTGAAATAATGATGTTATCCCCTTGCTTCGTAATATAAACCTCGTCAGTATCAAAGCGGAATTCTTTAGGTAAACGGACAGCTTGGCTACGCCCGTTCATAAATATTTTAGCTATTTGTGCGCTCATATTACGACCTTGTTATATTGGTATATATTTAATAGTATATACCAATTACGCATAATAACAATATACTTTATAATTGAATGGAATTAAAAGAAAATATAGCAATTCGTTCAACTTTGCCGCTTTTACACACTTGCCATTGTGTTCAGCTCTGGAAAATGACCCTCAGTTTAGCCCCATATTTATCGCACAAAAAACTAGAGTAAAAAACATGAATGTGCGTTATGTTTTAGAGCCTGAATCGATGAAGCAAGCACTTCTGGAAATGTATGTTTCAGTCAGTTTGGCAACACCGCATAATGATTTTGATAATCACTAATGCCATGACAAGGTAATTTAATTCTGGCGATAAAAAGCGCCGCGTACATAAAGGTGCTGCTAGATTTGCATCTCATGAGGTTTACGGTAAAATTATCTTTTTAAATCAACATTGATGGTATTAGGAAAAAACATGGCTCCAATAGATAAAAAATGGAAAATGAAGCCTGATTTTGGGAAAGCTTTTATGCTTGCCCAGCGAGAAGTTGCTGTGTTTGTCTGTGACGCGGTAAATCTTGAAGGTATTGCCATGACACTACCCGAAGTACAAACATTACTCGATGGAATTACAGTTGGTGGCCATAAAGTAAATGATTAGCAAATCACCATCAATCAAGGCAAAGCCTGGGATCATCTTTTATCATCAATTAAGGAAGATAGCTTTATTCTTAGCGCTGAGTACGCTTGCAAACTATATTCAATAGCAGCAAAGGAAGAAGCATTGGAATGGGGCGCATTCCGCTCAGGAGGAGTTAATATTGGAGGCACTGAATATACGCCTCCTGACAGCAAACATCTTCCAAAATTATTTGAAGAAATGGAAGATAATGCTCAATTAATTAATGATATTTATGATAAAGCTATTTTTGTTTTTTTAGAGATGTCAAAAAAACAATTTTTTTACGATGTTAATAAAAGAATGGGGGGGTTTATGATGAACGCCATACTGTTAGATGAAGGGTATCCAGCCATTAATTTACCCGCTAAGCGACAACTTGAATTTAATCAATTAATGCTTGAATTTTATAATACTGAGGACATGAAGCCGATGAATGACTTTATGCGCTCATGTCTTGATAATAAAATTATTAAAATAATGCTTGAAGATCGTTCCCATAGATTAAAAAGGTAAGATGCAACGCCAAAGGTAGAGTGACTATTTTTGCTTTTAAGGTTGCAGAAAATTTCTTTTGTAAGACAATTCCCTGTAATTCACAATAAACTACAGGAATTATAAAGTTAAAGATTAATGCAGCAACATCTTTATGTACTGCCTTGCGTTTCGCCCAGATTTTTATTGACTGTGATTGCGACCAAGCCTCGTATTACTAATCTTTTTTCAAGCCCCAACAGCTACAACGAAGCCGATAATTTTCTGATATAATCACGTTTTATCTTGGCTACTTGCACATTGGCTATGACACATTCTGTTTTACGAACTCGAATTAAATTCTGCGGTATCACTCGTTTAGAGGATGCCCTCGAAGCCGTGCGCCTTGGAGTGGATGCGCTGGGCTTTGTGTTTTACCCACCAAGCCCACGAAATATCGAAATAGACAAGGCGGCTGAAATTATGGCGCAGTTGCCGGCCTTTGTTTCCTGTGTTGGCTTGTTTGTAAATTCGTCTCAGGAGTTGATTCAACAGGTGTTACAATCCACAAACATCGACACCTTGCAGTTTCACGGTGACGAAACCGCTGAGCAATGTGCCTTATACGGCATGCCTTATTTAAAGGCGGTTAGAATGAAGCCGGGCACCGAGCTGCAAGCTGTTGCCGATACGTATCAAGGTGCGTCGGCGCTTTTATTAGACAGCTACGAAAAAGGCACCCCTGGTGGAACCGGCTCGAGCTTTGACTGGGCGCGTGTTCCGGCTTCGTTATCTACGCCCATTATTTTAGCGGGCGGCTTATCCAGCGATAATGTTGCCAGTGCCATTAAACAGGTAAACCCTTATGCAGTGGATGTCAGTGGTGGCATCGAGCGAGTTGTTGATCAAATTCAACAAAAGGGCATTAAAGACGCGGCCAAAATGGCGGCATTTGTAAAAGAGGTAGTAAACGCGTGACACAAGATAGTAAACAGAACGCGAAATATAATTTGCCCGATGCAAAAGGGCACTTCGGAACCTATGGGGGCAAGTTTGTTGCCGAAACCTTAATGGTGCCATTAGAAGAATTACAGCAAGCGTATGACAAATATATTCAGGATCCTGAATTTTTAAAAGAACTCGATTTTGAACTACAGCAATATGTTGGTCGCCCGTCGCCACTTTATTATGCACAGGGTTGGTCGGAGCGTCTTGGTGGCGCGAAGATATATTTAAAACGTGAAGACTTAAACCATACCGGTGCACACAAGGTGAATAACACCGTTGGCCAGGCCTTGCTGGCGAAACGCATGGGTAAAAAACGTATTATCGCCGAAACCGGTGCCGGGCAGCATGGCGTTGCTTCTGCCACGGTGGCGGCAAAACTGGGCATGGAATGCGTGGTGTATATGGGCGCGGAAGATATCCAACGTCAGGCGATGAATGTGTATCGCATGAAGTTACTCGGTGCCACGGTTGTGCCGGTTACCTCGGGTTCGCAAACGCTTAAAGATGCGCTTAATGAAGCGATGCGTGACTGGGTAACGAATATCGACGATACCTTTTATATTATTGGCACAGTAGCTGGGCCCCACCCATACCCGGCGATGGTGCGAGATTTTCAGGCGATTTTAGGCCGCGAAGCACGCGAGCAAATACTGCAACACGAAGGCCGCTTACCCGATGCTTTAGTCGCCTGTATTGGCGGTGGCTCCAATGCCATTGGCCTGTTTTACCCCTTTATAGACGACGCCGATGTGCAAATGTACGGCGTGGAAGCGGCCGGTGATGGCATTGAAACGGGGCGTCATGCCGCAGCCCTGTGTGCCGGTGATCCGGGTGTATTACACGGCAACCGTACCTATTTAATTGAAGACAGTAATGGCCAGATCATCCCAACCCATTCTATTTCAGCCGGTTTAGATTACCCTGGCGTTGGCCCTGAGCATGCCTGGTTAAAAGATATTGGTCGGGCAGAATATGTTTCGGTCACCGATACCGAAGCGCTGCAAGGGTTTCACGATTTAACCCGCATTGAAGGCATTTTACCGGCTTTAGAGTCGAGTCATGCCGTGGCCTATACCTCTAAATTGGCCGCAAGCATGTCTAAAGATCAAATTATTATTATGAATCTATCCGGGCGTGGCGATAAAGATATTCACACAGTGGCAACACACGAAGGAATTGAGCTGTGAGTAAGATAACAATTAGCCGAATTGCTGCTCGATTTGAGCAAAAGCTTGCCGCAGGCAAAAAACTGCTTATTCCTTATATTACGGCAGGCGATCCTAAGCCAGAAACCACCGTGCCGCTAATGCATAGCATGGTTGAGGCAGGCGCCGATATTATTGAGCTAGGCGTGCCGTTTTCAGACCCTATGGCCGAAGGCCCGGTAATCCAAAAGGCCATGGAGCGCGCTTTGGAATACGGCACTAGTTTGACTGATGTGCTGAATATGGTCGCTGAATTTCGCAAAACTGATAGCGATACGCCTATCGTAGTAATGGGCTATCTGAACCCCATCGAAGTGATGGGCTATACCGAATTTGCCGATAAAGCCTCCAAAGCGGGTGTAGATGGTGTTTTAACCGTGGATATTCCCCCGGAAGAAGCCGAAGACTATATTGCAGCCTTTAAAAACAAAGGCTTAGACGCAATATTCCTTATCGCGCCCACTACCAATGCACAAAGAATGCAGAAAATATCGCATGCTGGCGGTGGCTTTATCTACTATGTATCAGTGAAAGGCGTAACTGGTGCCGGGCATTTGAATACCGATGAAGTCGCCGATAAAGTGAAACAAATTAAAACCTATGCCGATATGCCCGTGGGCGTGGGTTTTGGCATTAACGATGCGCAATCTGCACAGCGGGTGGCTAAAGTAGCCGATGCCGTTGTGGTGGGCAGTGCAATTGTGAAACGAATAGAGGCAAACGCTGCAGATTCTGATAAAATAAAGACAGCAGTATGCAGTTTTATACAGGAATTACGTGTCGGAATCGATTCCGCCTAAAATAATAAATTAAGAAAACAAAGAGTATCGAGAAAACAGATGAACTGGTTTACTAAATTATTACCGACAGGTATCCGTGCAGATGGTAACAAGCGTAATTCTGTCCCCGAAGGTTTGTGGGCGAAATGTACTGAATGTAATGCGGTTTTATATCGCGCGGAGTTAGAACGTAACCTTGATGTTTGCCCTAAGTGTGACCACCATATGCGTGTTGGTGGCCGTCGTCGCCTGGAAGGTTTTTTAGATAAAGAGCCGCGTGTCGAGATTGGTGAAGATATTGTTCCGGTCGATGCACTTAAATTTAAAGATTTAAAAAAATATAAAGACCGGCTGATTCAAGCACAAAAAAATACCGGAGAAACCGATGCGCTTATCGTTATGATGGGTCAGGTTAAAAAAGTGCCTCTGGTTGCCGCCGCTTTCGAATTTAAATTTATGGGTGGCTCAATGGGCTCGGTTGTTGGCGAACGTTTTGTGCGTGCCGTTAATACCTCCATTCAACATCGCATTCCGCTGGTGTGTTTTTCTGCCAGTGGCGGTGCACGTATGCAGGAGGCCTTGTTCTCATTGATGCAGATGGCTAAAACCAGTGCCGCGTTGGCGCGTTTACGTGCACAGGGTATTCCATTTATTTCAGTTTTAACCGACCCAACCATGGGCGGTGTTTCTGCAAGCTTTGCAATGTTAGGTGATATTCATATTGCCGAACCAAAAGCTTTAATTGGTTTTGCCGGGCCTAAAGTTATTGAACAAACCGTGCGCGAAACCTTACCCGAGGGCTTTCAACGCAGTGAGTTTTTGCTTGAGCACGGTGCAGTTGATATGATCGTTAATCGTCGTGATATGCGTGACACCATTGCACGGCTGCTAACCATGTTGACTAATCAACCTGCGGCTTAAATTTTATTTTTCTATAATGCATTGGTCTCGTCACAATGCGTTTTAACACCCTGCAACAATGGTTAAGCTGGCAGGAAACTCTTCACTTTACCGAAATTGAGCTCGGCCTGGATCGGGTTCGGCAGGTTTACCAACGCCTTTATTCCCAGCCTTTTAATATTCCCGTCATCAGTGTAGCCGGCACCAATGGCAAAGGTTCCAGTGTTGCCATGTTGGAATCTATTTATACCCAGGCGGGTTATCGGGTGGCTAGCTATACCTCGCCACATTTATATCACTATAACGAACGCATTCGTATTAAACAGCAACCGATTGACGATGCCAGCTTATGTGAAAGTTTTGCACGCATTGATGCGGCGCGAGAGCTTAACGATTCTTATATCTCACTCACCTATTTTGAATTTGGCAGTTTAGCCGCGTTTGATATTTTTCATCAAGCCGAACTAAACGGCGAGCTGGATGTTATTTTACTTGAGGTAGGACTAGGCGGGCGACTGGATGTGGTTAACCTTATCGATGCTGATGTCGCTTTAATTACCTCCATTGGTTTAGATCATACTGACTGGCTTGGTGATACACGTGAAACAATTGCTTTTGAAAAAGCCGGTATCATGCGCAGTGAAAAGCCGGTGGTTTGCAGTGATACCGATATGCCCAAAAGCATTCAGGTTCAGGCAGAAAAAATCAATGCGCCACTGTACCGAATTGGCCAGGCGTTTAACTACCAGCTCGGTGCGCTAGACTGGAAGTGGTCGGATGATGCCAGTATTCGAAGTGCCTTGCCCCGGCCGGCTTTAATCGGCGAACACCAGTATAAAAATGCAGCGGGCGTTTTGAAGGTGGTGGGTTTACTCAATTCACGTTTGCCTGTGAGCCAGGCACATTTGCGGCAGGGCTTAATGGATGTACGGGTAGATGGTCGTTGCCAGATTATCCCAGGTGAAAAAACCATTATTTTAGACGTCGCACATAACCCGGACAGCATTGCATCTCTAGCGCAGATAGTACATGAAATGCGAAAAACCCAGCTCAAAGAAAATAAAGTGACGCAAATACATGCAATTGTCGGCATGATGAAAGACAAAGCCTTGTTGGAGTCTTTGTCACCCATGGCTAAACTGGTTGATCACTGGGCACTAGTCAAAGCCCCCATCGAAAGGGCAGCTGAGCCGGCTGATTTAGCTGCCATTGTGGACACATTTAAGCCGCAAACCAGTCAATGTTTTAGTGAGCTATCCAGCGCCTTTGCAGAACGGCAATCAAAAGCATTAAGGGATGATATCATCCTGGTCTTTGGTTCTTTCTACAGCGTTAGCGAGTTTAAAATGGACTGGATTTCGGTATAAAATAACTGAATCTCCCGCTCAGATATTGGTACAATACGCCCATGGTACAACAGCAATCCAACGATTCAGTGCAACCCGTGCAAATAAAACAGCGTGTTATCGGTGCGATTGTACTGGTGTCGCTCGGGGTTATTTTTATCCCAATGTTATTAAACAGCGAACGCTCACTGGACGATGGCATGCCGGTTTTTGGTAGCAATATTCCAAATAAACCGGATTATATCTCGCAAAAGTCTAATGCCGGCCGGCCAGCTGAATCGTCCGCGATTATTATAAAATCACAGGCCGATTTTGATTCAAGAGTTATTATTGATGATAAATCACCAAAAAGTGCTGTCGATAATAAAACTTCAGCCGCAAGCTTTGCAAAAGTTGCTAAAGGCAATTCTACTAAAGATAAATCAAGTGCAAAATCTTCCGCTAATAAACAAATCATTACCGCTAAAACCAAACCTACAGCAAAAAAACCCGCTAAAGCATGGGCAATACAAGTGGGTAGTTTTAGCGACCGTAAAAATGCATTTAGTTTAAGAAACAAACTTCGCAGTAAAAAATTTACAGCTTTTGTCGAATCGGTAAAAACCGCAAAAGGCCATATATATCGTGTTAGAGTCGGGCCTGAAATCAAGCGCGAACAGGCAGTGAAAATACAAAAAAAATTAGTCTCAGAATTAAAGCTCAAAGGGCTAGTAATAGCGCATCCATAAAGTTTTAATAACAATTATTTAATAATCCGGGAAAGTATTTCAGTATGATTTGGATCGATTTTGCTGTTATTGGTATCATTCTTATTTCAGCCTTTATCAGTCTTATACGTGGTTTTGTTCGAGAAGCGCTATCGTTAGTCGGCTGGGTTGTTTCCTTCTGGGTGGCGCTAACCTTTGCAGGCGGATTTGCCGAACTGTTCCTGAATTCAATCGCAGACAAAACCTTTCGCGTTGTTGTGGGTTTTGGAATTTTATTTGTAATATCACTTATATTATTTGTAGTGGTAAATTATTTTGCGGTGCAACTGGTTCATCGGACTGGCTTATCGGGTACAGACCGTTTTATAGGCGTTGTGTTTGGCCTGTTACGCGGCATGGTTATAATTGCTGTTTTAGTGATGCTAGCCGGGCTATCAAGTATGCCAAAAGAACCCTGGTGGCAAGACTCATTATTACTGTCCCAGTTTGAAGGTATTGCTTTGTGGTTGGGGCAGTTTTTGCCGGCAAATATTGGATCCAGTTTTAAGTTTTAAGTTTTAACGGATTTTAAGTTATAAGTATCTAAATCGAGTGAATTATCGAAAATATCTGTTTAGTGGTTATACTTTGAGTGTTTACTGCCCCGTTAACTTTTTTTTCGAACTCAAAGGTCAAAGGCAAGGATCTGGAATAGATCCGATGGTGCTAAAAGAACTAACTACGATAAGTATAGTTTAGATTTTTCGTCATATTGCTCTAGGTAAATGGGGCAGCAGTGACTTTTAAGAATTAATTTTTTATCACGGACACGAATTCGCCTTTGCGGCTATACCGTCCAAACACAGTAATATTTTATCATCCTGATATGAAGTAAAAAGAGGGCAGTATGTGCGGCATTATTGGTATTGTTTCTAATAAGGAAGTTAATCAGAACTTATATGATGGCTTGATTGTGTTACAACATCGCGGCCAGGATGCAGCGGGTATTGTTACCTGTGAAGATGGCCGGCTATATATGCGTAAGGCCAATGGTCTGGTGCGAGACGTTTTTCAAACCCGTCATATGGTGCGTTTAAAAGGCAATATGGGAATTGGCCATGTTCGCTATCCAACAGCGGGTTGTTTTTCCTCTGCCGAAGCGCAACCATTTTATGTGAATTCACCTTATGGTATTACCCTTGCGCATAATGGCAACTTAACCAATGCCGATCAATTACGTCAGGATTTATTTAAAGAAGATCGCCGCCATATAAATACCGACTCCGATTCTGAAGTGCTGCTTAATATTCTCGCACACGAATTACAAACCAGCGATAAATTAGATGTTAGCGTTGATGATGTTTTCAATGCAGTAAGAGGTGTGCACAAACGCTGTAGTGGAGCCTATGCGGTTGTCGCGATGATTACCGGCAAAGGTATTCTTGCCTTTCGTGACCCTTATGGTATTCGGCCGCTGGCTTTTGGTGAACGTAAAACAGAAACAGGCAACGATATTATCGTAGCATCCGAAAGTGTTGCCATCGATGCTCTCGGTTTTGACTTAGTGCGAGACATTGCACCGGGCGAAGCAATCTTTATTGATTCGAATGGTGTGCACCATACACAACAATGTGCAGAGAACCCCATTTTAAGTCCCTGTATCTTCGAGCATGTTTATTTTGCACGTCCAGATTCTATTATCGACGGTATTTCAGTTTACAAAGCGCGTTTAAGAATGGGAGAGTATTTAGCGAAGAAAATTTTACGTGAAATTCCTGACCATGATATTGATGTTGTTTTGCCTATCCCGGATACCAGCCGAACCTCGGCTCTTGAGTTATCCTATGTGTTAGGCGTTAAATACAGTGAAGGTTTTATAAAAAACCGCTATATCGGCCGAACATTTATTATGCCCGGCCAGAAAGAACGTAAAAAATCGGTGCGCCAAAAACTCAATGCCATTGAACTGGAATTTCGTGATAAGAATGTTTTACTTGTCGATGACTCTATCGTTCGCGGCACAACTTCAAAACAAATTATTCAAATGGCACGTGATGCCGGTGCAAAAAAAGTTTATTTTGCCTCCGCCGCGCCACCGGTTATTCACCCCAATGTTTATGGTATAGACATGCCTGCGGCAAAAGAATTAATAGGCTATGGCCGTAGCGCTCAGGAAATTACCGATGCTATTGGAGCCGACTGGTTAATTTATCAGGATTTAGATGACTTAATTAAAGCCGTAAAAAGAAAGGTAACCGACAAAATTCAGTTTGATACATCAGTCTTTAACGGCGAATATATAACCGGTGATATTAGTAAAGAATATCTGGCTTGCATCGAAGCTAATCGAAGTGACGATGCGCGTAAAGATAAAGTGAAAGATAATGAAGTAGTGGATATTTATAATAACGCATAAAAAGCCTCTGCAGACAAAATGGGAGGCTTGCAAAGGTTTTTACAAGTTGAAAAAACAATTGTTATTGCGACAATTTTTTTATGCTGTTGTTTGACTTTGCAGCACTTTGCGCATATTCTACAAATTAGTAACAAGGCGCCGATTTGAAGATCAGCTTGCGGGCGCTTAATAAAAACAGCTAAAGCGTGGATGCAATCAAGCAACCTGCTTTAGTAAGCGGGTTTTTTTATGCCCGTCTTATTAATAGTTTATACGAGGCTTATACTATGAATAACGAAGATCAGGATACATGGGGCTTTGACACCCTGGCAGTGAGAGCCGGGCAAACTCGTACTGCCGAAGGTGAGCACAGCGAACCTATTTTTCCAACCTCTAGTTATGTTTTTGATTCGGCTGCATCTGCTGCGGCGCGCTTTAGTGGGGATGAGCCGGGTAATATATACTCTCGCTTTACCAACCCAACAGTGCGAAATTTTGAACAGCGTTTAGCAAGCCTTGAAGGTGGTGAACGTTGTGTTGCGACAGCGTCAGGCATGTCGGCTATTTTAAGTACCTGTTGTGGTTTACTCGAAGTGGGCGATCATATTGTCTCGTCTAAATCTATATTTGGCAGCACGGTTGTTTTGTTCGATAAATACTTAACACGCATGGGGATTAGTATTAGCTATGTTTCCATTGCCGATTTAGACGCATGGAAAAAAGCAATAAAGCCAGAAACAAAAATGCTGTTTGTGGAAACGCCTTCGAACCCATTAACAGAAATTGCAGATTTACAGGCGCTTGCTGATATTGCACATGCAAGTGACAGCGTGTTTGTGGTCGATAATGCATTTTGTACCCCTGCCTTGCAAAAGCCACTTAATTTTGGTGCAGATGTTGTTATACATTCGGCAACAAAATATATTGATGGTCAGGGGCGTTGTATTGGTGGTGCCGTTGTCGGTAACGAAAAACTGGTGGGTGAAGACGTTTTTGGTTTTTTACGAACTGCCGGCCCGAGCATGAGCCCATTTAACGCCTGGGTATTTTTAAAAGGTCTGGAAACACTGCGTTTAAGAATGAATGCTCACAGCGACAATGCTTTACAGCTGGCTCAGTTTCTTGAGCAACATAAAAATGTCAGTCGTGTTTATTATCCGGGGCTTGAGTCTCACCCACAGCATGAGCTGGCCGTTAAACAACAAAGTAATTTTGGCGGTGTATTGGCTTTTAATGTTAAGGGTGGTCAACAAGCTGCGTGGGATTTAATTGATAACACCGAATTACTATCCATTACCGCTAACCTGGGTGATGCAAAAACCACGATTACCCATCCGGCAACC
>VAPL010200351.1_pt1 | contig 15289 bp, 13 predicted proteins | sample 3395061 | NCBI WGS metagenome assembly VAPL01 (sample SAMN08290444, study PRJNA428436) | hydrothermal vent metagenome | isolation source: Deep-sea hydrothermal vent chimney 2 | place: Pacific Ocean: Juan De Fuca Ridge | depth 2182 m m | reverse complement strand
TTCATGAGGGCGAGGTTAATATTGGAGTCATCAACCAGTAAAATTTCTATTTTGCGGGCAAAATCCATCGTAAGTATATGGGAAAGCTTGTCGGAGTTTAACAATCTTTATTAATGATGCTCCTATGTTATTGCGGTTGTACCGCATGTTTCAAGAGTATATGAATAAAAAGACAGAGAGGTCAAATAAAATTATTAATTTGGATAAGCATTGGCAATTTTGGCCTAATTTGAGTAGATTATAAAGTTTTGCCACTATAAGAAGAACAAGGAGAAAATAATGTCTGAAGTACGTGTGCGTTTTCCACCCAGCCCCACGGGCTACCTCCACATTGGCGGAGCCAGAACCGCGCTTTATAACTGGCTCTACGCCCGGAAACATAACGGCAAACTCATCCTCCGCATTGAAGATACCGATGCCGAACGTTCCACCCAGAAATCCATCGACGGCATTCTGCATGGGCTTAAATGGCTGGGGCTTAACTGGGACGAAGGCCCATATTTTCAAACCGCCTTCACCAACGAGCATAAAGCGGCAGCTCAACGACTTTTGGATGAGGGCTCAGCCTATAAATGTTTCTGCACCAAAGAGGAGCTGGATCATAAACGGGAGACCGCTCTCTCCGCTAAACATGACTATAAATACGACGGCTGCTGCCGTAATTTAACCGCCGAAGAAACAGCAGATAGAGAGGCCCGTGGTCTGCCCTATGTTATACGTTTTAAAGTGGATCGTCAGACCCCCGGCACCGTAAGTTTTACTGATCATGTCCTGGGAGTCATCAGCCGCACCTATAATGATATTGAAGATTTTGTTATTGTCCGCTCCAATGGCAAACCTCTGTATCTGCTCTGTAATGTGGTGGATGATATTCGTGATCGAATCAGCCACATCATCCGCGGCCAGGATCACCTCGGCAACACCGCCCGCCAGATTCTTATCTACTGGGCTCTGGGGGCTAATGTACCGGAATTCGCCCATATGCCCCTGACCCTGGATTTAAAAAAGGCCAAGATTTCCAAACGCAGCCACGGTGAAATCGTCGCTGTACAATTTTATGAGCAGCGGGGATTTCTGCCCTGGGCTCTGTGTAATTTTCTGGCCCTGCTGGGCTGGTCCACTACCGATAATCAGGAAATTTTTTCTCGGGAAGAATTAATCAAGGCCTTTTCTCTCGAACGAATCAACAAGGCCAATTCCATCTTTAATTATCAGAAGGACAACCCAAAATTCTTCACCGACCCCAAGGCTATCAGTATTAACGAGCATTATCTGCGCACCATGCCCATGACCGAGCTTGCCCCCCTCGTCAAAGAAAGACTGCGAACCGCCGGACTATGGCAGGACGACTATGACGGCAGCCGCCAGGAGTGGTTTATTAATACCGTCGATCTCATTCGCAGCCGCTTTCATACCTTAAATGATTTTGCCGAGATGGGCCGGGCCTATTTTGCCGAAGACTATGAATTTGAGGCCAAGGCGGTACGTAAAAACGTCCTGAAGCACGAGGAGTTAAAAACCTGGTTGTTAGATCTGGCGGATCGTTTAGAGGCCCTGCCGGAATATAACCATGAGACCATAGAAGTAACAATGAGGGGCATGGCTACAGATTTAGGCATCAAACCCGGTATTCTGATTAACGGAGCCCGAGCCGTCACCACTGGCCGTCTGGCCGGGCCCAGCATGTTTGAGGTGGCTGAGGCCATCGGCCAGGAACGGATGGTGAGCCGTCTGCGCCGCAAGACAGCGCCTCTTTATGATCTTCACTGACAAATGCTGACTTATTTTTGTCCATCATGCTTTCAAAAAGTTTCTAAGGGCATAAATGTATGCCCGTTTTGTGAGACCAATATCAGCCGGTGGGAAGAAAATACGACCTATGAAGAACAGCTTATTCATGCCCTGCGACATCCACTATCGGAGGTGAGGATGGGAGCAATAATAAGTTTAGGAAATAAGAAATGTCAAGAGGCGGCCATACCATTAGCCAAATGCGCTCTTGAATATCCCAATGATATAGTTCAGAATCTGGAGATCCTACGCAGTATCGACAGCCTGTTAGACCATGAGCCAAGACGCGCGGCGCTTCAACTGTTAAAATCGCATCCATCATCTATAATTCGCAAACAAATTACCTCCCCTTAACCTCGAATATAAAGAATATGAGTGAACATAAAGACTTTATCCGTGATATAATCGCTGCCGACCTCGCGGCCGGCAAAAATGAAGGCCGGGTGGTAACGAGATTCCCGCCGGAACCCAACGGTTATCTTCATATTGGCCATGCCAAATCCATCTGCCTTAATTTTGGAGTGGCTTCCGAGAATCAGCATGGTATCTGCCACCTGCGTTTTGATGATACCAATCCCGCCAAAGAAGAAGCGGAGTATGCCGACTCCATCATGGAGGACGTTAAATGGCTGGGGTTTGCCTGGGATGACAAGCTCTTTTACGCCTCTGATTATTTCGAGCGTTTCTATGAATACGCCGAGCAGTTAATCAAACTTGAGCTGGCCTATGTCTGCGATTTAAGCGCCGATGAAATCCGCCAATACCGCGGCACCCTCACTGAACCTGGGCGTGACAGTCCCTATCGCGGTCGTTCAATTGCGGAGAATCTCGATCTCTTCCGCCGCATGCGGGACGGAGAATTCAGTGAAGGCAGCCACGTCCTGCGGGCCAAAATAGATATGACCTCGCCCAACCTCAATATGCGTGATCCCGCCATCTACCGGATCAAAAAATCCAGCCATCATAGAACGGGCAATAAATGGTGCATCTATCCCATGTACGACTTTGCTCATTGCCTCTCCGATGCTATCGAGGGTATTACCCACTCACTCTGCACCCTGGAATTTCAGGATCACCGCCCCCTCTATAACTGGTTTTTAGAAAAACTGCAGACCAGACACCGCCCCCGGCAAATTGAGTTTTCCCGGCTTAATCTTACCTATACGGTAATGAGTAAACGCAAACTCCTGCAGCTGGTGGAGGAGCAAATGGTGGAGGGCTGGGATGATCCGCGGATGCTCACCATCTCCGGACTCCGGCGGCGGGGCTGTCCGCCGGGCGCAATCCGCGCCTTTTGCGCCATGATCGGCATCAGCAAGAAGGACAGCCGCATTGATATGGGGGTTCTTGAAAACTGCATGCGGGAGGAATTAAACGACTCGGCCCCCAGAGCCCTGGGGATATTAAGACCGCTTAAACTAATTATTGACAATTACCCCGAAGAGAAGGAAGAAGAGCTTGAGGCCATGAATCATCCCAAGAAGCCGGAGATGGGAAAGAGAAGGGTACCTTTCTGCCGTGAACTATACATTGAAGAAGGTGATTTCATGGCCGAAGCGCCCAGAAAATTTTTCAGGCTCACTCCAGGTCGTGAGGTGCGTCTGCGCTTCGCTTATCTAGTCACCTGCATAGGGCTTGAGAAGAACGAGGCGACCGGGGAGTTGGAGGTACATTGCACCTATGACCCGGCCAGCCGCGGCGGTACCGCCCCTGACGGCCGCAAGGTCAAAGGTACCATCCACTGGGTATCAGCCCGCCACGGGGTCAAAGCTCAAGTACGGCTGTATGACCGTCTCTTCGCGGTGGAAGACCCGGAGAGCGGAGCGGATGATTTTAAGTCCCACCTGAATTTAGATTCCCTCGAGGTTCTTAAGAATTGTGTCCTTGAGCCCTCTTTGGGGCAGACGGCAGCCGGGAAACATTATCAGTTTGAGCGCCAGGGATATTTTTATACGGATCCCCAGGATCATAAACCAGGACAACCGGTTTTTAATCGAACGGTAAGTCTGCGGGACAGCTGGAGTAAGAGAAAATAACGGTTATCCCATAAAAAAAAGTCGTGAGGCATAATATTAGGGACGTCTATGATTTTATGCGTTATTGCCAAGACAATGCGTCATTAACTAATTAAAATAATCAAAACGCATGGGATCACAGACATCCCCCCGCACAATTCACTCTGAGAGGATCAAGATGGCTTAAGTTATACTCCGGCCCAGGAGAAAATTTTCCACCATATCCACGTCATGCTTACTACCAATAATAAGGGGTACCCGCTGATGCAGAGACTCCGGCTCAATATTTAAAATATTGCGGCCGTCACCGGTGATAGCCCGGCCACCGGCCTGCTGGGCCAGAAAGGCAAAGGGGGCCGCCTCGTAAAGGAGTCTGAGTTTACCACTTGGTAGCTGCGGATTCCTTTTATCCTTGGGATAGAGAAATATACCGCCGGCAATCAGGTTACGATGAAAATCAGAGACCAGAGTACCTATATAACGGGCGCTTAACGGACGGCCGTCGGCCTCATCCACATCCTTGACATAATCAATATAACGGCTTATTCCCTCATCCCAGAAACGGCTGTTGCCCTCGTTAATACTGAAGTATTTAGCCCGCTCCGGAATCTTCATGTCGGGGTGAGACAGATAAAATTCCCCGACACTGGGATCCAGAGTAAAACCCTGCACACCATCGCCAGTGGTAAATACCAGCATGGTGCTTGAACCATAGATAATATAACCGGCCGCCACCTGTTCAGAGCCCTTCTGCAGCAAATCTTCCAGGGTACCCTGGCCAGTGGTCAGCGAAGAGCGGCGGCGGTGAATGGAAAAGATAGTGCCGATACTGACATTGACGTCGATATTAGAGGAACCATCTAAGGGGTCAACCGCCAGGGTATATTTGCCCTCATAGCCCTCGGCCACCGGTACCACATCGTCCTCCTCTTCAGAGGCGATGGCACAGAGATAGCCACAGCGTGACATCCGCCGTTTAATGGTATTATTGGCAAATTCATCCATTTTCTGGACATTTTCGCCCTGGACGTTTATCTTACCGGAGAGTCCGATAATATCGGCCAATCCGGCCATATTGACCTCCGCGGATATGGTCTTGGCGGCCACAATAAGTTCCGAGAGCAAACCGGACAGCTCACCGGTGGCCTCGGGATGCAGGCGTTGAATATCCAGAATATAACGACTGACGGTAATTCCTAATGGTCTATTCATAGCTTCTCCTGAAAACATATTTTATTGTAAGAGTTCACCAACACCTCATCTTCGCCCGTTTTGGAATTCTCACATACAGAGGTATATATTCGGAATCCAAACGAACAGGAAAACGCAGATTCCGAATCCAAGGCACTGCTAAACTCTTACGGGTCGGGGTTATTCTAAATAAGTACCCTTAGTGAACTGGTACATTTTATTCTAAACTTTTCGGCAGAAGATACCTCATAAATAAAAAAATTTCACATTATCTTTTAGCGGCCGATATAACAGTAACATACGGTAAAGAACATTAACCGCCCTTTGTAAGGGCTCTACCATAGGCCGCTTCCGGCTTGAACTACTATGACAATTCGTAAATTCAGCGCCTGGATAATTCTTATTATCCTCATTGTAACCCCTTTTATAAACTGGCGTCTCGGAGCGGTAATCTGGCTCTGTGCCTGGATTATATATGTCCTGCAGATGGTTATCAGTAAAATACGCCGCCCGCCGCCCCCCGATCAGGAATAATTATAGCATTCGATTGCCCCTTGAGCTTTTAAATGTTATTAAACACTGTTACGAAGCGACAAATTCTCTGTTTCCGGCATTCCTCCTTCATCCCATATGGACTAATAATGATAAAAAGACTTTTTAAATTAATGCGGGTTAAATTAAGCACCGGCAGCGCCAAACGCCCCTCTGCCCCGCCCGCCGTGCCGTTAGACGAGGAAGAGCCCAGCGCGGCCCCTCAGAAAACGGCGGACAAGCAGGTTAAAACTAATAAACATTCCGCTGAAAAACCAGCTGAAAAAAAATATCGCCGTCCCAAGACACCCCCCAAAGCCAAGACCACGCCATGGGACATAAAAGAGTTTGAGGTAGTATCAGAGCCAGGCAAGACCCGTTTCCATGACCTCAATCTGCCCCCGGAGATTATGCACGCCATTGCTGATCTCGGATTTCAATACTGCACCCCTATTCAGGCCGAGACCATTGCCCAGACCATGAAAGGGGCGGATGCCATCGGCCAGGCCCAAACTGGTACCGGAAAGTCGGCCGCCTTTCTGATTGCCATCATGTGTACCCTGCTTGCCGACAAGAACGCCAAACGTCAGAAAGGTGTGCCAAGGGCGTTGATAATTGCCCCCACCAGAGAATTAGTGATGCAGATTGCCAAAGACGGACAGGATCTGGCCAAATACTGCCGCCTGAATATTGGTGCCGTCTTCGGCGGCATGGATTATGAAAAGCAGCAGCGGGAAATCGAAGGGCAGCCTATTGACATTCTAGCCGCCACTCCAGGACGGCTCATTGATTTCCAACGCCGCCGGATTGTTGATCTCAGCGCCGTGAAAACCATGGTTATTGATGAGGCAGACCGTATGCTGGATATGGGGTTCATCCCCGATGTCCGGCGCATTGTTAACAGCACCCCAGCCAGGGACAAGCGCCAGACCCTGATGTTCTCCGCCACCATAACCACTGACGTTCAGCGTCTCGCCAGCCAATGGTGCAAAAATCCTATTAAGGTTGAGGTCGCGGCCGAGAATGTCGCGGTGGATACCGTAGAACAGATTATCTATCTCGCCACGGCTGAGGAAAAATACAGTATTCTATATAATATGATAGTCGGCCATAAATTAGACAAGGTGCTGGTCTTCACCAACCGCCGCGATGAAACCAGACGGCTTACAGAACGGCTGACCCGCAATAATATAAGCTGCGATATGCTCTCTGGCGATGTGGCTCAGAAAAAGAGAATGACTACACTGGAGAGATTCAGAAACGGCCACATTAAGGTGCTGATAGCCACCGATGTGGCGGGACGAGGCATCCATATTGATGGAATCAGCCATGTGTTTAATTATTTTCTTCCCTATGAACCGGAGGATTATGTCCATCGCATCGGCCGTACCGGCCGGGCCGGCCACCATGGCACAGCCATCAGCTTTGCCGATGAAGAGGCGGCCTTTTATCTGCCGGATATTGAAAAATATATTGACCACAAACTAAAATGTGTCTATCCCGATGACGAGTTATTAAAAACTCCTCCCAAGGGTACAGGAAAACCTGCCGCTAAAAAAAATAAGGGGCAGACCGGCAAGCGCTACAGCCGCGGCGGCCCACGCCGCAACGAATCTCCCGGTAGAAGACGCCGCCCAGCCTCAAATCATAGCGCCGGCCAGAGCCAACGGCATTAATCACGTTGATTTTCCCGGCTACACTAAAAAAACTATGACCGAGAACAAACAATTAAGCGCCGTTTATCGTTTCTTAGCTCAGGCCATGCGCTATCCGGAAGCAGAATGGCTGAATGAGATCTTTAAGAAACAACTTTTAGAACTTCTTCACTCACTCCAATGGCAGGAAGAAGCCGCAGCCCTGAGCTTTAACCCAGCCTCATCCCATGATCTTGAGATTATCCAGGTTGAGCATACCCGCCTCTTCATCAGTGCCGCGGGCGGTGTTTACGCCTCACCCTATGGTTCCGTTTATTTAAGTGAGTCAGGTACCCTGCTCAACGAATCAACCGATAAAGTAAGAGATTTTTACCGCCGAAACGGCTTTGATCTGGCTGATGATTATGAGGTGGCCGATCATATTGTCAATGAGTTAGAATTCTTGGGTTTACTTACCGCCAACGACATGTTAAAGGCAGAACAGGAATTTTTAAAAACCTATTTCCGCCCCTGGTTCACTACCTTTGCCGAACAGGTAAGAGAGGCGGCAGAGATTCCATTTTACAAAATTATTATTAAGCTCATTGATTTTTTCACCAGAGATGAGTGACCAGGCGCAAGCGCCCTACCCGGCCTCGCTCTTCCGCCTTATATTCCCCAACTCCATAATCAACCACAGACGCCGCAGGGTATCCCTGACTTCCTTGTCCGCCATGCCGGCGGTCAGCTGATTAAATTCAACCTGACGGGCAGCATCAACCGGCCCCGGAGACGGAAGGACTTCCTCAGTTTTAACTGTCGGCCGCCAGGGGCCATGGCAGAGCTTGAAACGAATATCCCGCAGTTGTAAATTTTCACATTCATCCCCGGACAGGGCGGTTAGACGGCCATTCAGACGTTGGAGAATGGCTCTGGTTTCAAATTGGAGCTGCTGGCCCCATACCGGATCAGAGACCTCAAGCCACAGAGTATCTCCTCTGATAACCATGGGCCGGGCGTGAGCGGTTATTTCAGGGGCCAGCACCTCATTCCAAAAGAGAAATACCTGGTTAAGACCCAGTTGACGCTGCCAGTTACGGCGCTTGGCATAACCACTCAGTACCTCTCCCAAGGCACTGATATCGCCCCCCCGTTTAGTCACCGAATTAATGTTTAAAGGAACGCTGACCGGTGAATTTCATGGCCACATCAGCCTCATTGCAGGCCTCAATGGTCTCAAAATCACGCATGGAACCACCGGCCTGGATAATGGCGCTCACCCCCTGCCTGATTCCAACATCCGCCCCATCCCGGAAGGGAAAAAAGGCGTCAGAGACCATCACCGAACCCACTAAGCCAGCTTTATCGGCCTTGGTCTGCTCATCAATTTCGTCCAACTCTGACTGTTTACGGCTGCCCTTCTCCACGGCCAGTAATAAATCGCCATAGGGGATACCGTGTTTGTCAAAGCAAAGGGCATCGGCATATTTGATATAAGCCTTGTGAACGGCGATCTCGGCCACCCCGACTCTATCCTGCTCACCAGTGCCGACCCCCACCGTACAGCCATCTTTGACATAAAGTACTGAGTTAGAGCTGACCCCGTGCTCCACGGCCCAGCCAAAAATCATATCGTCAATCTCCCGCTGATCCGGCTCCCGCTCCACCCTGTACTCTTTGCCTTTGTAGGTGGTAACCGCCGGTTTTAAATCGGCCGCGGAACGAATACTGTTAATGGCCGACTGCTGGGCGATAATCCCGCCGTCAATCAGGCTTTTAAAATCAACATAGCGGAAATGTTCATAATCCTGGAGCCGATCTATACGGGGAATTTTGACAATTCGTAAATTTTTGCGGCTCTTTAAAATATCAACCGCCCCCTCCTCAAAATCCGGAGCCACTACCACCTCAAGATAATTCTTACTGATCGCCATGGCCGTAGCCTTATCGCAGGCTCGATTCAGCGCCACACAACCGCCGAAGGCGGCAATACGATCGGCCCGGTTGGCCCGCTCATAAGCCATACTCAAGGAATCTCCCAAAGAGGCCCCGCATGGATTATTATGCTTTAAAATAACTGCCGCCGGAGTCTCCGGTATATATTTGATGATATTTAAGGCGTTATCAATATCGGTTAAATTGATTTTACCGGGGTGTTTACCGGCCTGAAGCATATTCTCATCGCTTATGGCACTCACCAGACCATTGCCGGGCTCAATGAATTTACAGTCTCCCAGAGTAAGATTGCCATTCACCAGTTCATAGAGAGCGGCCTCCTGATTGGGGTTCTCGCCATAACGCACACCCCGCTCATCAACACTGCCATCCTCCGTGGTTATCTTCCAGGTTCTCTTCTTATAGATCAACCGCTGGTCATCAAAGGAAATTGTCATCTCCAAGGGGAAATGATCACCAAGAATTGTGGAGTACATCTTCTTTAAATCTGCCATTATTTTTCTCCCTTATACAAATAATAAAATAATAAAATTGTCTAACTAGGCTGATGAAAAGTCAGCCGGAGGCCACCATCTGAAAACCAGCGTCCCAGTCCTTACGTACCGGTTCCAGGCCCCTCTGACGAATAACAGCGCAGACCTCATCAACTGAGCGGTGGTCATCGACCTCAAACTGTTCAGTGGCCTCCTGCTCATCACTATAACCTCCTGGAGCGGTGCAGGAACCGGCTGAATAGCGGGTGGGGCCCAGCCCCAGCATACCATCCCGATAACGAGCCTCCTCTCTGGTGGAAATCAAAAGCCCCACATCATGATCAAAGATACGGAGGGCAAAAAGGAGCTGGCTTAACTGCCGTTCATCCACCGCCCGCAGGGCGGTAAAGCCCCCGGCAGCAGGCTGCAGGCGCGGAAAAGAAACGGTTAGGGCTGTACGCCAGAACTGATGCCGCAGCCAGGCAAGATGCATGCCGAGAGCCATGCCCTCCGCCCGCCAATCACTTAAACCGAGAAGAGCGCCGATACCGACCTCCCGCATCCCTGCCGCCGCCGCTCGTTGCGGGGTGGCAAGACGATAATCATAATCACGTTTTTTACCGCTCAAGTGCAGAGTAGGATACAACTCACGGTCATAGGTCTCCTGGTATACTGCCACACTGGTAATCCCGGCCGCGAAGAGTTGGGCGTATTCATCCTCATCGAGCGGCTGAATCTCAATAGAAATAGCGGCAAAATGATCCCGCAGCCGCCGGGCCAGAGCCACAAAATAATCGACTCCGGCCCGCTCCGGAGCCTCACCGGAGACCAGAAGAATATGATTAATCCCGCGGCTTTTAAGAAGTTCCGCCTCACGAGCGGCCTCATCTATATCCAGAACCCGCCTCTTTATGCTGTTACCGGAGGAAAATCCACAATAAACGCAACGATTAACACAATAATTGGAGACATAGATAGGGGCGTAAATCTGAATGGCGCAACCGAAACGCTGACGGGTAATCTCGGCCGAACGAGCGGCCAGGGCTGTAAGACGGCGGCCGGCAGCGGGTGACAGGAGAGCCGCGAAGTCATTTAGGGTGGGCCGGAGTGTCCGTAAGGCCTGTTGAACCGCGGCGTCATCGGCCCGGCGGCTCATATCCCGCAATTGCTTAAAGTCCGGCAGGCTGAAATTACTCATCGCAAAAATTCAAGCCCGGTCTGGGGTGATGAGGCCGCCGCCCGGCCACTGATGGCACCCAGACCGGCCTTATAGGCCCGGCGGCCGGCAATAACCGCCTGCCCAAAGGCGGCCGCCATGGCCACCGGATCACCAGCAACGGCAATAGCGGTATTAACCAGAACGGCATCAGCTCCCATCTCCATGGCCGCTGCCGCCTGCGAGGGGGTGCCGATACCGGCATCCACGACCACCGGTATCTCCATCTGTTCAATAATAATCTCCAGCAGGGGGCGGGTAAGCAGGCCGCGATTGGTACCAATTGGAGCGCCAAGGGGCATCACCGCCGCTGTCCCCACCTCCTGTAAACGCAGAGCCAGAAGCGGATCGGCATTGATATAGGGCAGGACAACAAAACCGTCCCGCACCAGTTCTTCTGCCGCCTTTAAGGTCTCCACTGGATCGGGAAGCAGGGTGCGGGGATCGGGGGTGACCTCTAATTTAAGCCAGTTACCGCCCCCGGCCGCCCGGGCCAGACGGGCCAGGCGCACAGCCTCCACCGCGTCCCGCGCCCCGGCCGTATTGGGGAGAAAAAAGAATCTCCCGCCGCCAATGGCCTGCATAATATCATCACCCGGATCATCTAATTCAACCCGGCGCAGAGCCACGGTTACCATCTCACATTCGGAGGCCTCCAGAGCCTGGCGCATAATATCAGAGGACGAAAATTTCCCGGTTCCCACGAAGAGGCGGGAGGCGAATGTCTTATCGGCAATAGTTAACATCTTCCGCCTCCTCCGATGAAACGGATTAATTCCACTTCTGCGCCATCAAGGAGCAGAGTGGATTGATAGTCCTGGCGGGTGATTATCCGGCCATTTACCTCAACCACCACCGTTTTCGGATCAAGATCAAGGGATTTGACATAATCGGTAATCAAGACCTCGGCCTCAAGGAACCGTTCCTCACCATTAACAATTATTTTCATAAATTACCTTTACTAATTTATAACCTGATTACTCCTTAGGGCCTGTAAAGAAACAACAGGGCCAATCCAGGAGAACCCACCGGGCCAGCCAGAACCGCTGATTAGCGGCCGTTGCCAACAATCGATTTGTCAATATAACCAACTTGCCCATTTGAGGGTAGGACTTTTTTATCGGTATAAAATTGATTAGCCGATGGTGATTAAAAGCCTCTGAAAAAATCATCCAGTTATATTATCCCGCGGCCTCATGCCGCTATTGCCATACTGCCTATACTACATATGGCCGCGGCCTCTACTCTCAATAAACGGCCAAACAAATGCCGATTACCGCCCAAAATATAAGTTTTTTCATAGCAAATTTTAAGATTGCGTGATAGAAATCAGGGAGGATTTATTTTTATAATTATAAGAAAAGTAGTAACTATTCAGCGTGATGTCTAAAAGTAACAATAATCACCGGGGTGCTGCTGAATAGTTACAGAAAAGTCTGATATTCGCAGAGGAATTATGAGAAATGATACGGATATAGCATCCCGGGCGGCTGCCCTGGCTGGGGAATTAGAGGATCGGGACAAATTATTAAAAGATCTGCTGAATTTTTCCCACAAACTACTTTTAACCTCAGACAATAAAGAACTTTACCGTATCTGCAACCAAACCGCTAAAGACTTGTTACACCTTGATTTTTCCACCCTCCTGCTCCTTGGCGACAAGGATAATTCCTTAATCATCCGCCATACCATCGGTTTCCCACAGACAATGGTGGACAGCTACACCCTAAAGGAGGGGCAGGGGCTGTCAACCATGGTGGTCAGAGAAAAGCGAATAGTCACGGTTATCGACCATGAGACCGAACAACGTTTTACTGTGCCGCCGATAGTCTTTGAGAAAAAGATAACCTCAGCCATATGCGCCCCGATGATGCTGGGTGACGAGGTATTCGGCGTTTTAATAGGCCATACGCTGCAGCGCCATATTTTTACTGAAACCGAACGAATCATCTATCAGTCATTGGCTAATCAGTCCGCCGTGGCCATAAAAAATACCACCAGCTACAAGGCTCTGAAAGAAAAGGAAACCTTACTCTCCACCATTATTGACACCGTTCGCAATCCTATTTTCTGCAAGGATCATAAAGGAAGATGCCTGGCCTGTAACTCTGCCTTTGCGGACTTTGCCGGCTGCAGTTGTGATGAGATAATCGGTTGCAGCGCTCAAAACGCCGCCCCTCTAAAATTAGCCGGAGTTTACGAAGAATCCGACCAGTCACTTTGGGAGAAGGGCGGCCGTCAGCAGTATGAAACTCAAGTAAAACATGCCGATGGCAGCATCCGCGATGTCCTGCTTTGCAAGGCCTCTTTTTATAATGACAGTGGTGAAGTTGCCGGCATAGTGGGCACCATCATGGATATCACTGAGCAAAAACGAGAGGCAGAGGAGAAGGAACAGATATTACGGCAAATGCAGCATGTCCAGAAGCTCGAAAGCCTTGGAGTGCTGGCCGGCGGCATTGCCCATGACTTTAACAACCTGCTGATGGCCATCCTGGGCAACGCCGATCTTGCCTTGGCTGAAATCTCGCCCTTCTCAGCTGCCCGTCATAACTTAGAAGCCATTGAGTCTGCCTCACGGAGGGCGGCCGACCTCTGCCGCCAGATGCTGGCTTATTCCGGCAAGGGCAAATTTGTTGTTCAGCAGTTAAACTGCAACGAACTCGTTGAAGAGATGACCCATATGCTGGAGATATCAATCAGCAAGAAGGCAGTGATGAAATTTAATCTGGCCGACAAAGTTCCCCCCATTGAGGCCGATGCCACTCAGATTCGTCAGATTATTATGAATCTGGTAATTAATGCCTCTGATGCCATCAACGACAAGTCAGGCATCATATCTATTACCACCGGCGCCATGGAGTGTGACCGCGATTACCTTAACGAAACATATATTGACGAGCAGCTTCCCGAAGGCATTTATTCCTATATAGAGGTGGCAGATACCGGTTGCGGGATGGATAAAGAGACCAGGGATAAAATGTTTGACCCCTTTTTCACCACCAAGTTTACCGGCCGGGGACTAGGCATGGCGGCAGTGCTTGGCATTGTCCGCGGCCATAACGGAGCCCTTAAAATCTACTCAGAACCCGGCCGAGGTACAACGATCAAGTTGATCTTTCCAATAGCGGCCGCTCAGGATATAAAACCAAAAGACGAGGGCCGCCAGGACAAAAACTGGCAGGGTAAAGGATTAATCCTCTTAGTTGATGATGAGGAGACTATACGGGCAGTGGGCCGTCAGATGCTTGAGCACCTGGGCTTTTCAGTCATTACTGCCGCCGATGGGCGGGAGGCCATGAAAATATTCAAAGCCAAATCCGCTGAAATTAACCTTGTTCTGATGGATCTAACCATGCCGCATATGGATGGTGAAGAGGCCTACCGGGAAATGCGGCGCACCGACAGCACAGTGCAGGTGATTATGGCCAGCGGCTACAACGAACAGGAGGTCACCCAGCGCTTTGTCGGTAAAGGATTAGTCGGTTTTATCCAGAAGCCCTTTATGATTGACGACCTGCGGGACATACTGCGTCAGTCACTGGCGACTTAAATCTTCCGAATCAGTTAGATGGCAGAGATCATTCCAGTTAATAATTACCCGGCTTTCATGTTCATATCCCAAAACGCTTAAAGAAGCCGGACTCAACAGCAGGAGCCGGGCAGCATCAGGCGGCAGAGCGAGCCAGCGGGCCGCGATCACCCGCAGCATATGGGCGTGGGCAAAAAGCAGACAATCACCGTCAACAGCCACCAGCCTGGCAATAATCTTATCGGCGCGCAGTGCTACCTGGGATAATGTCTCACCACCCGGCGGGTCGCCGCGCCAAATCGTCCAGGCGGGCTTCTCCTTGCGAATGTCCAGCGTTGTCCGGCCCTCATAAAGGCCGTAATCCCACTCCAGCAGCGCATTGGAAAACTCAACTTGTTGACCATAACCCGCCAGCCGGCAGGTCTCGGCAGCACGTTGCAGGGGGCTGGAGAGAACCAGGGCAAATGGATGAGCAGCCAGCCTGGGGGCCAACGCCCGGCCCTGGAATTTTCCGGTGTCGGTTAAGGGGATATCGGTTCTTCCGGTATGCCGCCCCACTGCGGCCCATTCCGTCTCACCGTGACGTACAAGCCAAATTTTCTGTTTATTCATAAGCATGATTGTATTTTAGGCCTTAAAAAAAACGAACTGGCTATTTTAGTAAATCTGGGGTATACACCCGTTTCCCCATTTCTTCCACAAAAAACTTCATCACCACCTGCGACAATTTGCCACATTGTAGTGCCTACCACGCTGTGTTAGTCTCCCCAACATATTTAAATATTATAATAGGCGCTGTGTTCCTGACCTTTAAGGGGATGCAGCATTGTAATTATAATAAATTAAAGGAGGAGGAGAAAAATGAGAATGCATGTGAGAGGAGAATTAAGATGGGCAATTATTCTTTTTGTGGTCTATCTGTTTAGTCCACTGGGGAATGCTGCCGCCCA
>VAPL010614315.1_pt1 | contig 15290 bp, 16 predicted proteins | sample 3395061 | NCBI WGS metagenome assembly VAPL01 (sample SAMN08290444, study PRJNA428436) | hydrothermal vent metagenome | isolation source: Deep-sea hydrothermal vent chimney 2 | place: Pacific Ocean: Juan De Fuca Ridge | depth 2182 m m | reverse complement strand
TGACCTGTTGGCTCTGCGTCCTGACATAGTCATTCATACGGCAGGACCCTATCAAGGTCAGGATTACCGCGTAGCTAAGGCATGCATTCGAGCGGGTAGCCACTACATCGATTTGGCTGATGGTAGAGATTTTGTGCAGGGGTTCGATTCGCTTGGTGACGAGGCCAGGCGAAACGACCTATTACTGGTGTCCGGAGCAAGTACTCTTCCGGGTTTGTCCAGCGTCGTAGTCGATTCGTTGCGTCGCGAGTTTCAAACGATTCGGAAAATCGAAATATCAATCGCACCGGCTCATCAAACGCCACGGGGTGCGAGTACGATCGCTGCGGTATTGAGCTACTGTGGAATGCCGTTCCAGGTGTTGGTCGACGGCGACTGGGTAACGAAATACGGTTGGCAAGATCTTAGACGACACCGTTACCCGGACTTCGGTCTAAGACTGAGCGCTGCGTGTGATGTTCCTGATCTCGGTCTATTGCCTGACTACGTAGCTGGCGTGGATACAGTTACGTTTCATGCTGCGTTGGAAGCGACGTGGGAGCAATTAGCACTTTGGAAGATGGGGTGGCTGACACGCGCGGGTATCATCAAGAAATGGGATCGGTTTGTTCCTTTGTTTCAGAAAATTAGCGATCGTCTCGTCGGACTTGGGTCAGATGTTGGAGGGATGCATATCACCATGTCAGGAACGTCGATAGATAACGAACCGAAGGTGATTACCTGGAATCTGGTTGCGCGTCAGAATCACGGTCCAGAAATACCTTGTAGTCCTGCTCTAATTCTTGCGAGAAGGTTGGCTGCCGACAAAATTTCCACTCGAGGCGCATTTTCCTGTCTCGGAATGTTTTCGATGTCGGATTTCGAAAATGAATTGTCCGACTTTGACGTACAGTGGAATATTGATGAGTCCTAACAAATGATGAATCTTTATCTTTGGATAAAGCTTGTACATATCTTAGGCGCAACCGTGCTATTCGGTACTGGAATGGGTACGGCCTTTTTTATGCTCAAGGCTTACCTTAGTCGGGACGAGCAAGCGATGAAGGTAACGGTAAATACAGTGGTAATGGCAGACTGGTTTTTTACGACTCCAGCCGTGGTCATTCAGCTTGCAACCGGTCTATGGCTGACATCAAGAATGAACATTGCGTACGACTCTTCTTGGTTTGTCGCAGTTATTTCTTTATACGCACTCGTCGGTCTTTGCTGGATTCCCGTCGTGTGGATTCAGATTCGCATCAGAAATCTGATCGCCGATGGTTCCCCCCGGGAAGACTACAAGACTCTAATGCGAGCCTGGGTAGTGCTGGGAGTACCAGCGTTCAGTGCTGTGATTGTGATTTTCTATCTGATGGTTTCGAAGCTTGGAGCCTATGGCTGAAATCGTTAGTTCGCTGCACCCCGTAAGGTGAGGGCGGGCCATCAATAGAGACCGTCGACACAGCCAAGAACTTGCTGGCCTTTGCGCATCAGTCGGTAACCTGCCGTCGGCGGGTACTCGTCAATCAACGATCGCGAAGCCCATCGTTGCTCTAATAAAGACTTCAGACCGATTGCGATCGCCCTTGGACTGGCGCCAACAAGAAGCGAACGTATTTCGTTGAAACGGCGTGTTTCATCGCCGATCGCCACGACCAATGGTAGCGTCCACTTTCGAAAAGCCAGATCGGCTTCATCGCCCCGGCGAACAATGTGTGTCAGTGCCTGACACTGGTCGCCGATACTTTCGCCATCCTTGGTCAAGAGATATTCGGGCCGCATCGGATGTCCATATCCAGGATTCCTGACTACAAGGCCTCGATCGATGAGGTCTGCGAGAGATGTGCTGAGAGAGGCGCGACCAACACCCAGATGATTAACCATCGTGACGAACCTGGCGCCCGAATGGCGATACAGCTCCGCGACGACGGGGACATTCCACCGATGGTGCACGAAACCGATTAGCCGGGACAGATCAGAGTGTTCGAGAGGTGACATCACTTGACTAATTATATATTAAGTATAAAAATAGAACCACTAACAACAACGAAAAGGATAATGCGATGTCTGGGAAACTCGATTTTGACGGTGAGCTAACGCTCTCATTACCCGTTGCAGACCTTAACCGAGCGATCGACTGGTATCAGAAAGTGCTGGGTTTTCGCCTCGACTTCCGCATGGATGATGTCGGCTGGTGTGAGCTCAAGTCCCCGGTCGATAACGTGACCGTTGGTCTCAGCGTAGTTGAGCAGCCCAATCCCGGCGGTGCGACGCCAACATTCGGTGTTAAGGATATCGAAGCGGCAAAGGCATTCCTGGAGAGCAATGATGTTCGGATCGATGGTGAGATCATCACGATCGAAAATATGGTGAGTCTGCTGACCTTCTATGATGTAGACGGCAATACACTGATGTTCGCGCAGTTGTTGGCACAGAATGGTTGATCTTAAGCGGCGCGTCCTGATTGCTCTGCTTGCCGTAATTTTGGGTATGAGTACGAACAATGCGGCTGGACAATCACTGCACACAGAACATACCTACAAGCTGGACGACCCCTATTTTCTGGTCTTTCTATCTCCGATGTTCCTCCGTTAGCGCCATGGAGACGTCCCAGAGTTTCGCGGCCAATTTGCGATCGAGAACATGCGGTCCTTCGGCGATGATCGGGTTGCAGTCCGCAAAAAATTCACCGGAAACTTCGGCCAAAGAGGGGTGTGTAGCGACGTAACATTGCGTTGCCGCGCCTTCTTCGACCGACTTCGTGAATGCCCAGCCCCCGAGTTTGAGTCCGACTTTCAAATACCAGGGCTGTTGCCGGAACAGTGGTGTGTTGATGACGCCAGGATACAAGGCGTTGGCGGTAATGCTCGAGTCAGGAAAGCGGCGGGAGAACTCGGTCGAAAACAACACCATCGCGAGTTTCGACTGACCGTAGGCTGAGAACGCGCCATACGACTCTTCGCCAGAAAGATCGTCGAACGCAATGCCAGCATCGGGCGCTTTGGTATACAGGCTGCTCGCAACCATGACCAGGCGGCCCTGTGGCGCCGATTCCAGGCACGGCAGCAGACGTTGCGCGAGCAGGAAGTGGCCCAGATAATTGACCACGAACTGTTTTTCGAGTCCACGCACGGTTTCGCGATCAGACGTCCCCATCATTCCTGCGTTGCAGATCAATGCATCGAGAGGCTTGCCCAGCTGTTCGACAGCGGTCGCGCAGTCTACAACCGACTCGAAATCGGTCAGTTCACACACCAGGGGTGTAACTTTGCCTTCGATATTTGCCGCTGCTGTCGTCGCTTTTTCCAGAGTTCGGGCCGAAGCCAGAACGTGAGCGCCTCTGAGTGCAAGCACGCGCGCAGTTTCGAAACCCAGTCCCGAGTTGGCGCCGGTTACGAGAATCGTTTTGCCGGATAAGTCCAGCCCGAAGGTGACCTCCTCGGCGGTTGAATCGTCGTCAAACTCGCTCTGAGGAAAACTGAAGCCCTGCGCCGCCAAAGACCTCGGAACTGTCGAGAGCAGGCCGAATGCGATTGATCCAAGAACAAAGTCACGGCGCGATGTTAAGTTGGACATAGCTATCCCTAATGATCGTGTGTGGGCATACTATTCTTGCCTGGCTCGCTTGTAATTAACCTGGATCAAAACATGAGTACGTATCCATCCGATGCAGTTGAGAACACGCAGCGAAGCTCCGGTTTGTCGGCCTACTTCAAGGAGTTTGGGGAGCCGATCAAGTTCGGCGAACGTGATGTCGTGTTTCGTCAGGGCGAAAGGAATAATTTCCTCTATTTCATCCAGGCGGGACTCTTGAAGGCGTTTTATGTCACCACTAGCGGCAAGGAGCGCATTAAGTCTTTTCTCCTGGAAGGCGACGTCATCGGTAACTTATCTGCGTTGATGTCGGGGGGCGGCTGTTCGTTTACGCTGACTTGTTTGCAGCCGTCTTCGTTGATACGTGTTCGGTTTTCCGAGTTGTTGAATCGGGCGGAGGATGACTCACTCGTTGCCAACCAACTCGTCCGGCTGCTGGCGGGTCTGGCGGCAAAGAAGGAGCGGCGTGAATATGAATTTCTGTGTCTGTCCGCCGAAGAGCGCTACGAGACTCTCATGGACACGGCCCCGGAGCTACTAAAGCGTGTCACACAGAATGATATCGCTCGATATCTTGGGATAACGCCGGTCGCGTTAAGCCGGATCCGTTCGAGAATACGAGCGTAGACTTATGTTCTAAAACGCAACCCCAAACTGTAATGCTGCGGCTCTGGTGTCGCTGCCGTCTGCGTAGGCAAAATCGATGACCAGTCGTTTCCACATTGTGCCGAGGCCGAGCGACGCGACGCCGCCTCGGATACTCCGAATGTCGTGCCGATAACCTACGCGCATCTTTACCGGTGCGGTGAATGTCCATTCCGCGCCGATAGCCGCGTCTTGTGTCGGCCGTTCGCCACCGAGCGGTTCGCTGCGGGTTAAGTCAGCATCTGCCGCTATCTGTATGCGGCCTGTTTGATAGGCAACGCCAATTCGCGCTCTCGGGCGAAGCCGAATAATTGCATCGAGTGAGGTGTTGTAGTTGTGCGGGATGATGTCTTTGACAGCAAGCCCAATACGCCAGTGATTACCGATTTCCTTTACAAGACCGACGTCGAAGTTGATGTTTCCGAAGTTTTGACTGTTTCGCTCCGTGTCAATGCGGCCATCGACGACACGTCGTGCATCTTCGAATGTATCGATGCGCATCACCTTGAAGCTAACGCCGGCAACGAACTGTTGTCCAAACAAGTGAATCTGTCGTGACATGGCGACGCCAGCTTCCGTAATCGCCGCGCCTGCAGCACTGATGGTTGAGTTGAAGTCATTACCTGGGTTAAGCAACGCTCCATCGGCATCGAACAGTTCAGGATGTTCCGCACCCAGAGCGCCGCCGGAGGCTACGAACGCGAGTCCCTCCTGATACGCGCCAAGCACTGTGCGATCTGAGTCCGAAACCGCTGATCGCCCGCCCGCCAACAACCGAGTTCCGAAGAAAAATCCGGCGCCACTGAATTTTCCCGGTTCGCTGACGGCCAGACCGACGTAAATGTCGGCAACTACATCTTCTCCCTGAATATCGTTCAGAGAAGCATCCAGACTCGCGGTAGCGTCGACGACCGTCTGCGCGGTGCCGGGATTCGGAGCGGCGTTGAAGGCGTCAACGGCGCGTGTAATTGCCAGACTGGGATTGTTCCGGGAAAACTTTTCGATCGTGATCGCGGACTCCGCCGCCTGTGGAATAAGTAATGGCAATAGAACGCGCGAATCTTGCGTCCGTTCTTCAATTTCTTCATTGAAGGCGAGCAGGGCGGAGTTGTAAAACTGCGCGTTGTCATTGTTTGCAGATGCAACCGACACACCGCCCATCGCGAGCGTACGCGCATCGTAGATACCGAACGTAATCCCTGCATGGGCGGGCATAGAGAGGGCAATTACAAGGAAGGTAGCGAGAGTGATCGCACTGCGCTTGCGACTTTTCTGATGATCTACAATCATGGCCGAAGTTTCCCTGCAATGATGTCGCTCGTTGCACGAATAATCTTAGCATTCAATACCGGTAGACTGGGAGTGGCCAAAAAGCGACAGGTTCGGGTTCAAAAAGCAACGAAGTCAATAGCTTGTCTACTCGCGCCTTGTTGCCGCCAGGAACGAAAAGCGCCAGCTGATCCGTTTTGGATGTCCTCTCTTGCGTAAGGCTCGATGTACCGTCAACCCTACAAGTGCTCTTCAATGAATTTTTCGATCGCGCGCAAGGTCTCAAGGCGAGTCTCAGGGCGAGACAAGTAATGATCTTCGCCTCGTAGCTTCACGAACTCAACATCCTTGCCGGCACGTTCCAGCGCCTTGCGCATGTCGTTGCTTTGCCGAATCGGTACGACGGTGTCGTCTTTGCCGTGAATCAGCAACACCGGACCTGTAAACGATTCCGCGTGGTACACCGGCGACAAAGAATCAAGCGCGTCTTTATCATCGCTTTCGACCCCGTACGAGCGCTCCCAGTATCCGACGATCCAATGATCAGCACCGTGCTCGCGCTTGTCACGTCTCAGCATGGCAGGAATGTCCGATACGCCATTGATGGAGATATGACAGCGATAGAGGTCGGGTGAAAACGCGCCGGCAGCGAGAGCCGCGTAGCCACCATAGCTGGCGCCGACGATGCAGACGCGCTGTGGGTCAACGTAGCCTTTGTCCGTCAGATACAAGACGCCGTCGTCGAGATCCGTCTGCATCTTACGGCCCCACTCGCCGTAGCCGGCTGCCTTGAAGTCCCACCCGAATCCGTCCGAGCCGCGAAACTGCGGCTGCAGTACGACATAGTTGCGACTCGCGAAAAATTGCGCACGCCAGTTGAATTGCGCGCTATCGTATGAGGCGGGACCACCGTGGGGCATGACGATCAGGGGCGCGTTGCCACTGTCGAGGACTTCCGGTTTAGCGGTGATCAGCGCGGGGATAGTCAATCCGTCGCGGGCCGGATAATTGTCGACGATAACCGGCGCGATATGTTTTCTTGGAATACCGGTTCGTTGGTGAGACAAAACAGTCGGTGCGCTTTTGCCGTTTTCGAACATCAGGTAGATTCCCGCGGTCCAGCCGCCGCTCGCCTGCACCACCAGGCGTTCAAAGTCGTCGCTCCAGCCGACGATGCGTGTGTGTGAGCCGGGGAGCGCAGCCTGTATTGCCGCGACCCGCGCGGACAACGCCTCGTCAAAGAACTCGTAACTCGGGTAAAACCCTTCGAACTCAACGCCGTGCACCAATCGATTGGCGTCAATGATGATGTCTTCGATGCCAGCGTGGCTGCCGTCGATGATGGGGCCAGTGATGCTGCCGTCCTCAAGACTCATTCTGTACAAATTTCGGAAATCGGAGCTTTGCTCAGTCATTGCAAAGACCAGTGCGGCATAGTCGGCGGAAAAACCTATCGGACTGATTGCGGGCAGGTTCGTTTCTTTTCGGTACAGCAGGCGATGTGGCCGTTCGTTCACGACGTATATTTCATGGAGGTTTTTTTTATTATCGAAATCTTCCCGAATGAACGCTTCGCCATCTGCGTCGACGAACCAGTCAATTGTGCTGGCCTTGCCGCGACTGATAACACGCTCGACCCTCTTGTTCGTACCCACCTTGAACAAACTGTACGGTGGCGTGCTGCCGCCGATATCGACGAATGCCGGCATGTAAACCTCGTCGTCCTCTGCCCGAACGCCGATAATGTTACCGAGGCCGGATTGGGTGGGGTACAGGTTATCCACACGGTCCAGCAGTCGCCGGAGCGAGTTATTGCGGACGTTCAGCAGCCACGCTTCGCTGTGTTCCCACGGTCCTCGTATATTTCGCCGGCGTATAGTATCGCTCGCAACGAGCAACAGGCTGTCGTCGTCGACAAACATCAGGCTCCGTGGTTTGACGTACTCTACGCCAACACTGGAAACAAACTGTTGACTGTCGAGATCGACGACGACAACGACATCCTGATCGGCAGTAGTGCTGCGATACGCCGCCACCCGTCCGCTGGGCGATATCGTCATCAGGCTGACTTCCGGGATCGCGCCGTAGGCCTCCAGCGGTGGCGATTCCTGAGCGTAAGAAGGAGACAGGAGGAGGAGAAAGAGCAGCGTATGGGCTTTGTTCATGATGATTTCTTGGGAGAGCTATGCCGCATTCTAGCGTTTTCCAACATTTGCCGCCCGGCGCCGAAATAGCAGTTTCGAATCCTGAGGCAACAGGGCATGATTGGCTTCACGAAAATACTCTATCACCGAGAAGGAAAAAATCATGACCGGCGAAAATATCCAGGTATGCCTTGCCGCCCGGCCGACAGGCCTGCCAAAGAGCTCTGATTGGGAAATCAGACGAACAGCGATACCGGAGGCCGGCGCGGACCAGTTCGTCGCGGAAGTATTGTACGTTTCGCTCGATCCGGCGATGCGTGGATGGATGAACGACGCGAAATCGTACATCGAACCGGTCGAGATCGGCGCTGTCATGCGTGCTGGCGGTATTGCACGCGTCCGCGAGTCAAACCTAGCGGAGTTTTCGGTCGGCGACCACGTTTTTTGTTTTACCGGCGTGCAGCAGTTCGTGGTCAGTGATGGCAAGGGCGTGCAAAAAGTCGATGCCAGTGTCGCGCCATTACCGACCTATCTCGGTGCTTTGGGAATGACCGGATTGACGGCATATTTCGGACTGTTGGACGTGGCCGAGGTCAAGCCTGAGGATACCGTCGTGATTTCCGGAGCTGCTGGCGCCGTCGGCAGTGTCGCCGGGCAGATCGCCCGGATTCAGGGTTGTCGGACGGTTGGAATAGCGGGCGGCCAGGAAAAATGCGCTTATCTCGTTGATGAACTCGGACTCGACGCCGCGATCGACTACAAGGCGGACAATCTGCGCGAGTCGCTGCGCGAGCACTGCCCGAAGGGCATCGACGTATTTTTCGACAACGTCGGTGGCGAGACGCTCAACACGGTCTTACCGTTGATGAGAATGCACGGCCGCATCGCGATTTGCGGCGCTATTTCTCAATACAACAACACCGGACCTGTGGTGGGTCCGAGTAACTACCTGAGCTTGTTGGTGTCGCGCGCGCGCATGGAGGGCTTTGTTGTTTTTGACTACCAAAAACAGTTTCCGCAGGCGTTCAAGGCGATGGGCGGATGGCTTGCGGAAGGCAAGCTGAAGTCAAAAGAGCAAATCGAGGAGGGCATTGATCAGTTCCCGTCCGTACTTCTGAAGTTATTCGAAGGTGGAAACTTTGGCAAACTCATACTAAAAAATACGGCGGCGTTTTAGTCTGGTGTCGATGGAATTTGAAAACAAAGTCGTACTAATTACCGGCGGTGCCGCGGGTATCGGACGCGTTGCTGCACACAAGTTCTGCGAACTTGGCGCAAAGCTGATGATCGCTGACCAGAATGCCGAGGCCGGTGAAGCGACAGCGTTGCAGGCGAGGGCGTTGGGCGGCGAAGCTGAATTTATCAAAGTCGATGTAGGAGATTCTGCGAGCGTCGACAAGATGCTGAAGCGATGCGTTAGCGCGTTCGGCCGAGTTGATATCGCCATTAATAATGCCGGCGTCGAGTTGGAGTGGGCACCGATCGCCGAAGGCGACGAAACCCTGTTCGATAAGATCATCGCGGTTAACCTGAAAGGTGTCTGGCTTTGCCTGCGGGCAGAGGTGCGGCAAATGTTGACGCAGGATGGCGGCGCAATCGTCAATACGGCTTCGATCGCCGCGATGGCGGCGGCGCCAAATATGGCGGCATATTCGGCGAGTAAGCACGGCGTTATCGGTTTGACAAAGTCAGTCGCGGTCGAATACGCGAAGTCGGGGATTCGAGTAAATGCGGTGTGCCCCGGGGTGATCGATACCGCGATGACAGAGCGCGCGATCGCGAAAGGCGATTCCGGTATCGAAAAATACCTGCCGGGCATTCATCCTATGAATCGCATCGGTACGGCCGAAGAAGTGGTGGCGGCGATGCAATGGCTGTGTTCCGATGCGTCGAGTTTTACCACAGGTTCGGTGTTACCGGTCGAAGGCGGTCGACTCGCGCGATAGTGGCATACCGGTATTGCTGCTCGCATCGCTGTTCCGATAGAACGATAGTAACATTTCATGAATTTCGACCCAGCGATGAATGTTTAGATGATGCGTTGCACCCTTAATGATCTCAATTCTTGCGGCCGGGATTAAGTCCGCCAATACGCTGGCGCTCTCGATGCTGATGGTTTTGTCGGCATCTGCAAAGATGGCGAGGACCGGGATGCCGGCGGCGCCGACTGCAGCAAACAAATCATCGCGGTGAGTGAGCGGCAAATTGCGGAAAATCTGTCGCATGGCCATCAGGTAACCTTCGTAATCGGCTTGTCGCTCCGGGACGCCGCGTAATGCCTCGCCAGAGGCAGCGGCCGCTTCCGCCTTGTTCAGGTCGTCGTCGGGCGCGAAGAATATGCGTCGTGCGATTATTCGCCACAGCCAGTTGCCGAGAACCGGGGACTTTAGCATCTTCGTAAACGTACTCTCGTCTTCGGGTTCGAGGACCAGGCGCAGCCCGGCGGTCGCGAACAAGGCCAGCGATTTGACACGTCCCGGATGGCGAGCGGCGAATTCGGCAGCGACGATGCCGCCCATCGACAGGGCAGCCAGGTTAACCGGTGCGTCGAGGTTCAGTGCGTCGAGGAACTCAATCATTTGGCGATCGAAAAAGTCGGCGTCATAGCTGGCGGTCGGTCGATCAGAAAATCCATGGCCAAAATGATCGAACAATAAGACGCGGTACCCAGACGTGACGAGCGCATCGGTCGCCTGTACAAACACGTAGTTCGGCACGCTGACACCGTGAACCATGACGACGACTTCGCCGTTTTCCGGCCCTTGCCACAGGTAGTGCAATTTTCCGTCTGTGAGATTGACAAATTCGCCGGGGGCGGCACTTCTGGCTTCGTCGTCGAACGGCAACTCCGACCAGCCGGCATAGATGTACGGGACGCTGACCGCAGCGAGCACCAGTATCAGTGTTACCATTTTTGCCATTCTTTTCCGCCCGCTACTCTTCAAACACCGGGAAATTCATAATCTTTGAATTGTTCGCGCAGCGCGAGCTTATTGATTTTTCCGGTCGCCGTATGCGGCAGCTCATCAACGAAAACGACGTCGTCGGGTAGCCACATTTTGGGGACTCGATCTCTGAGCCAGGAAAGAACCTCATCCTTATCGACCTCGGTGCCGGAATTCTTGACGGCTATTAGCAATGGTCGTTCGGACCATTTTGGGTGATAGCGACCGATGACCGCGGCTTCGGCAACGTGCGGGCTGTCAACCGCGGCGTTTTCCAGCTCGATAGAACTGATCCACTCGCCGCCAGACTTGATGACGTCCTTCGTCCGATCCGTAATCTGCATGTAGCCATCGGCATCGATGGTCGCGACGTCTCCGGTTTCAAACCAGCCGTCGGCATCGAGGACCCCATCGTTGTCGAGTTTGTAATAACTGCTGCAAACCCAGGGCCCGCGAACTTTGAGCGCCCCGAATGCGACGCCATCCCAGGGCAGCTCTTCGCCGCCTTGGTCGGTGATTTTCATCTCTATGCCGAAGACACCGCGGCCCTGCTTGGCTTGTATTTGCGCGATCTCGGCGGCTGGAAGATCCTTGTTACTTGGCTTGAGGCTGAACACGGTTCCCAGCGGACTGGTTTCCGTCATGCCCCAGCCTTGATGCACGGTAATACCAAATTCGTCGCGGAAACCTTCGATGATCGATAGCGGGCAGGCGGCTCCGCCGACGCTGAGTCGCTGTACGCTGTCGATGCGCTTGCCCGACTCCTTGAGGTAGGTCAGCAATCCCAGCCAGATCGTTGGAACACCCGATGCGATGGTGACCGACTCTTCCTCCATCAGGTTTTGCAGCGTTTCGCCGTCACCCATTTTGGGTCCGGGCAAAATAATTTTCGCACCGACCATAACGGCGCTGTAGGGAATGCCCCAGGCATTGGCGTGAAACATGGGCACAATTGGCATGATCGCATCGTGGTTGGACAGGCCGAGTACATCGGGCAAACAGCCGGCATAGGAGTGCAGCAGCGTTGAACGGTGGCTGTACAGGACGCCTTTTGGATCACCGGTGGTGCCGGATGTGTAACACAGGGAACTGGCGGTGTTTTCGTCGAACTGCGGCCACTCGTAGTCGTCCGTTTCGGCGGCCAGCAGCGTTTCGTAACACAAAGCGTTTGGTAACGAGGTCTTCGGCATATGCGCTTCGTCAGTCATTACGACGAATCCCTGCACGCCCTGCAGTTGATCCGCCAGAGCTTCCAGCAGAGGCACTACCAGCAGATCGACAAATACGAATTTGTCCTCGGCGTGATTGATTATGTAGGCGATCTGTTCGGGGAACAGTTTGGGATTGACGGTGTGGCAAACCATGCCGCTGCCGGAAACTGCGTAGTACAGCTCGAGATGGCGATAGTCATTCCACGCAAGCGTGGCAATGCGATCACCCGTTTCTGCGCCCAGGCGATCAAGTGCGTTTGCCAACTGCCGCGTGCGACGGAACGACTCGCGAAACGTATATCGATGTCGTGGATTGTCCGCTGTGACCGAGACGATTTCCTGTTCGGGGTAATTCCTGTCCGCGGATCGCAGCAGCCCTGCAATCATCAGTGGAGTGTCCATCATCAATCCGCGCATTCTTTTCTCCTGGAATTATTGTTCTTACAGCAGGGCTGCACTTGCCCAGCCTGGCATTTGCGGTGATTGTACATCGTCGCAGCTCGTCTGCGCTTGCGATCATTCGGCCGAGCTGAAAGAATACCGCTACGCAGGGTGCAGGAGGATACGGTCATTACAGGTGAAAATGCGAGTGAATCCCGGGACGGTCTTCGTGAGGCGATTGCGACGTTGGAGAAGGAGTTTAATGCGATTTCGACGGCACTCCTGGGCACCGAAGAGTTTGCCAGGACTGCGATGTTGATATCGAATGTGCGAACGCAGCTGCAAAAGGCGTTGGGAAACCATATGGCCCGACAGTTAGAGCGTCTGAATATGCCGAGCAGAGACGACATCGCCGCGCTGGGCGAGCGCATGATGAGCATCGATGATCGACTGATCCGGGTTGAGGAAATTCTTCGGCAGGTGCATGCGACGGAAACCGCACCGCTCTCGAACCGTCCGCCGCGAACAAAAAAGCCTGGGGCTAGAAAAACTGGGGCCAAAAAAACCAAGGCCAGGTCGGCCGACGCCGCAGCAAAATAGCTGCCGCATCTCATGTCATCGTCGTCTCAGGATTCCGGCAACAACGCCAAGCGCCTGCGCGATCTTGTCAGCAGGACGATCCAGCGCAACATAAAAGGTGTTGAGTATTTCGCATCGACAGCGCCGTCGGTCGGCTTGACGCCGAAGGATACGATTCACAAGCGCGGCACACTGAATTTGTACCACTACCACGCGCAAACCGACGAGATATACCGTGTGCCTATCCTCATCGTGATGGCCACAACGAATCGATCCTACGTGCTCGACATGGCGCCTGGTAACAGTCTCGTCGAGTTCCTCGTGAAGAGCGGCTACGATGTCTACGTTATCGATTGGGAGGCACCGCGAGCGGAGGAGAAATCGCTGGGCCTCGATGACTACACACAGGATTTCATTCCGTCGTGCATACGCCGAATTCAGGACGACAGCGGTGAGCAGGACGTAACGATTCTGGGTTACTGCATGGGCGGCGTTTTGTCCGTGATCTACGCAGCGACACATACTGACGGGCCGCTAAAGAATCTGGTGTGCTTTACAACGCCCATCGATTGGCACGAAATGGGGCTTTTTAGTGCGTGGTCCGACAAGAACCTTTTTGATGTCGATCGACTGGTGGATACCGTTGGCAACGTACCGCCGGATTTGATTCTTTCTGCGTTCGATATGCTAAGACCCGCCGACAAGATTTCAGGACGACTGCAGCTCTGGGAAAATATGTGGAACGATCAGTTCGTCGAATCGTTTCGAAAATTCGACCGTTGGGTTAACGAGACACTGCCGCTCGCGGGTGAGTACTTTCGTCAGACGACCAAAGAGCTCTTGTGGGGAAATAAGCTGTTTAAGGGTGAGCTGATCGTCGGTGGAAAGCGTGCTGACATCGGCAATATCGACGTTCCGTTGTTGCATGTTGTCGCAGAGCACGACCATATTATTCCACGCGAGGCCAGTCGCCCCCTGGTGCCGTTGGCAGGCTCTGAGGACAAAGAAGAACTCGTGCTGAAAGGCGGGCATATCAGCTTGGTGGCCGGCCCCAACGCCGTACGACGGCTTTGGCCGAAACTTGATCATTGGCTTGCAGAAAGATCGGTGTAGAAATGACCAATAAGAATCCGTACCCCAAATCCGTGTCAGCAAAAGGCGAGGAGCTGGAGCTCCGCCTGATGAACGCAGAAGACGAACAGGCGACGCTAGAGTTTGCCCGCGCCTTACCACCGCATGATCTGTTGTATGTGCAGCGCGATATCACGAACCCGAAGGTGGTGGCTGCGTGGGCACGAGCCATCGAGGATGGTTCCGCGAACACCGTCGTCGCCGTGCAAAACGAGGTGATCGTCGGCTGCGGAGCATTGTTCCGCGATCCGCTCTCATGGTCGCCACATCTGGGCGAGTTGCGAGTGCTGGTTGCGCCGACGATGCGACATAAGGGGCTGGGCCGACTGCTGATCCAGGAGTGTTTTCTGATAGCGATCGAACTCGGACTGCGTAAGTTGATGGCGCAGATGACGATTGACCAGGAAGCCGCGGTCGCAATTTTTGAAGAATTGGGATTCCGGGGCGAGGCGCTGCTCAAAGACCACGTTTTGGACCGTGAGGGCAAAACTCATGATATTGTCGTGCTGTCGTGTGATGTGGAACGTGTCCATCGTCAAATGTCGGCTTACGGTATGGAATCGGCCTTATAACAATAATTCGAGGAAGATCATTGGAAATGTCCCGCCCGGCACTGCCACTGGCATTATTTGAACCCGGTCGAACGCTGGCCGAAATCTCGCTGCTGCAGTTTGGCAAGATTCCGTTGCGGTACGCGCCGAACGGTGACGGTCATCCGGTGTTGGTCTGTCCCGGTTTCCTGGCGAGTGATCGATCGACCCTGTCGTTACGTAACTTCCTGCAAAGCAAGAACTACGATGTCTATCCCTGGGAGTTGGGCTCGAATCTGGGGCCGGGGCCGAACGACCGGACTTTGGACGGCCTGGAACAGCGCGTCCGGTCGATTCATCGACAGTCCGGACGCAAAGTGACATTGGTCGGATGGAGCCTCGGCGGAGTACTTGCTCGCGAGGTTGCGAAATGTGCTGCCGAGGCGATTCGGCAGGTGATAACACTTGGCAGTCCGATTTCAGGCGATGTGCATGCCACCAATCTGGCGTGGTTGTACGAGAGAGTTGCCGGCCCGGTTGCGAGTCCTGCCGAACTACAGAACTACCGTCGTAAATTGCAGCAAGCACCTGCGGCGATTCCCTCTACTGCCATTTTTTCCAAGACGGACGGTATTGTGGGATGGCGCAGTTGTATCGAGCATCGAGGACCGCTGACCGACAATATTGAAGTCTACGCGAGCCACTGCGGCCTGGGATTCAATCCCTTCGTGTACTACGCCATAGCGGACAGGTTGACGCTGCGAAAAGAGGAATGGTTGCCGTTCGACCGTGAGGCCTCGGCATGGCGCCGTATTGCCTATCCGACCTGTGGCCATGAATATTCCTAGCCCAGGCTAGCCCACTTCGCCGCTCTGTTCGAGG
>VAPL010438297.1_pt1 | contig 15295 bp, 9 predicted proteins | sample 3395061 | NCBI WGS metagenome assembly VAPL01 (sample SAMN08290444, study PRJNA428436) | hydrothermal vent metagenome | isolation source: Deep-sea hydrothermal vent chimney 2 | place: Pacific Ocean: Juan De Fuca Ridge | depth 2182 m m | reverse complement strand
GCACCAAACGCACACGCCCGGCGGAGCTTGAGCCAGGCACATTGCGAGTGATTTCAGTGCGCATGGATTACTTTCCACCGGATGCAGAGTCGATTCAGGATGTGTTGAACAACAAAAATCTCGGACTGATTTCCCGCTATGCCACCGGCCGTGATTACCATAAAATCATTCGCAAGCGTCTGCAAAAGCTGGTGGATAAGATGCAGCAGGCAGTCGGAGAATTTGGTTACCGGGTATTTACCGACAGTGCACCCGTGCTGGAAAAGCCCATTGCCGAAAAAGCCGGTCTCGGCTGGATGGGTAAGCACACTAATATTATTAACCGAAATGCCGGCTCGTGGTTTTTTCTGGGAGAAATTTACACCGACCTGCCGTTGCCACTTAACCGGACACCCATCGTAAATCATTGTGGCAGCTGCTCCGCCTGTATTGATATCTGCCCGACTAAAGCCATTATCGCGCCTTATGAGCTGGATGCCCGACGTTGTATTTCGTATTTAACCATCGAATTAAAAACCGCTATTCCGGTGGAGTTTCGTAAAGCCATTGGTAATCATATTTACGGCTGTGATGACTGTCAGCTGGTGTGCCCGTGGAATCGTTTTTCCAAAGCCAGCGATGAAAAAGACTTTGAGGTTCGCCACGGTTTAGACGCTCCACAGCTGCTGGAGTTATTTGCCTGGACAGAAGCAGAGTTTCTAAAAAAGATGGAAGGCTCGCCGATTCGACGCATTGGACATTCGCAGTGGCTGAGAAATATTGCGGTGGCGCTTGGTAATACAACAGCAGGTAATGCACCCGTGTCTGAAGATATTATTTGCGCATTAAAAGCTCGTCGAGCCGATGTCAACGAAATGGTACAGGAACATATTGACTGGGCCCTTGAGTCGCTAGCCACTGACGGTAGCTGAAAGAGCTGAGTCAATAGTTACTCGCTAACAAGGGTGGCGTCACGCCTGAAAGTATCTAGAATTTACAGGGGAATTTACAGGGGAATTTGAATTTAGAGGGGTCGGAGTCATGCCTGGAAGTATCTAGCAGTAAACAACGTTTGTTACGGGCATGACTCCGACCCCATACAATTGACAAGATTGTGAGTTCGTTAAAAGCACGCCAAACGGACGTTAATGAAATGGTACGAAAGCATATTGACTGGGCGTTAAAATTACAGGTGATGGTAAATAAGTAAAGAAATTTACAGGGGTGGCTCATTGCATCAAATCTCCCCCAGCCCCTCTTTTTCTAAGAGGGGAGCTAAAAGCTTTTCCCCTTAACTTCTACAGGGTCGGAGTCACACTCAAAAGCAATTTACAGGGGTCGGAGTCATGCCTGAAAGTATCTAGCAGTAAACAACGTTTGTTACGGGCATGACTCCGACCCCATAATAATAGAGCATATTGACTGAGCGTTAAAATCACAGATGAAGAAGCAAAAGGAGGTTTAAGAGAATAGCGCTTAAACTTCAATTTACTGGGGCCAATTCACAGGGTCCGGGGTCGAGGGGTCCGACCCCGCACACGCATCTGCCACACTCACTCTAATCATGCCCCTCACCATCAGCATCCTTAAAATAAACTTCTTTACGATAATTAATCAGCCCATTAGTCGATGAGTCATGCTGATCCACATTACCGGGCTGAGCCAGATCCTGTTGAATCTCTCCTGCCAGCACCTTGCCGTATTCCACACCCCACTGATCAAATGAATTAATATTCCAGACTATGCCCTGCACAAATACTTTATGCTCATACATTGCCATTATCGAACCGAGGGTTTTCGGGTTTAAACGTTCAAAAATAATCGTGTTAGAGGGCTTATTACCTTCAAAAACTTTATGTTCAATCGCTTCATCAATTTCTTCGGTGGAGCGCCCCGCCGCCTTCATTTCTGCCAACGCTTCAGAATATCTCTTACCCAGCATCAACGCCTTGGTTTGCGCCAGACAATTGGAAAATAGCACCCGATGATGCAGGCCCAGCGGATTCTGGCTTAATGCGGGAATCAGAAAGTCCGCCGGCACCGGCTTGGTTCCCTGATGCATCAACTGAAAGAATGCGTGCTGCCCATTGGTGCCGGACTGCCCCCAGATAATCGGTCCGGTTAAATAATTAACCCGCTGATTCTGACGGTCGATGGTTTTGCCATTGCTCTCCATATCGAGCTGCTGCAAATAAGCTGGCAAGCGTTCCAGATACTGGCTATAGGGCATAATCGCATGGCTTTGCGCATCAAAGAAATTATTATACCAGACCCCCAGCATGGCCAGAATGACCGGCATATTCTGTTCCAGCGGGGCATTTTGAAAATGCTGATCCATTTCATGGGCACCTTGCAGCATGTCTTCAAAATGATCCATACCGATATAAAGTGCTATCGACAAACCGATCGCCGACCACAACGAGTAGCGCCCGCCAACCCAGTCCCAGAATTCAAATACATTGTCCTCATCAATACCAAACCGGGTAGTGGCTTCAATATTGGTGCTCACTGCCACAAAATGCCGGGCAACGGCTGCTTCATTTCCCACCAGATCGACAAACCAGTTGCGGGCGCTGTGTGCATTGAGCATGGTTTCCTGAGTAGTGAATGACTTCGAGGAAATAACAAATAAGGTAGTTTCCGGCTCTACCTGCTTGAGAGTTTCAACTAAATGCGTAGCATCCGCATTCGACACAAAATGCACTTTCAGGTCACGCTGGGCAAATGGCTTCATCGCATCACACACCACCTGCGGGCCTAAATCCGAACCGCCAATACCGATATTAACGATGCTTCTGATTCGACGTCCGTTATAGCCACGTAACTTACCGCTTCTGACACGCTCGGAAAAATCACGCATTTTCTGTAATACCGCATTTACCTGTGGCATCACATCTTTACCATTGACCATCACCGGCTTATTTGAGCGATTACGCAGGGCAATATGTAATGCCGGGCGAAACTCGGTGCAGTTCATGTTTTCACCACTGAACATATGATCGCGGCTCATCTCAACCCGTGCAAAACGGGCCAGATCCATCAGTAACTTAAAGGTTTTATCAGTTAAGAGATTTTTGGAGTAATCCAGCAGAATGTCATTTACATTTATTGAATATTGCTTAAACCGCTCAGGATTTTCATTAAAAAGATCCCGCATGTGCATATCAGATACAGATTTATAATGCTGCTCTAGCGCGTTCCATTCCGCTGATTCTGTCAAATTACTCATTTTTACCCTTAGTCAATTTTGCACTTGGTCAATTTTGCACTTGCTGTTTTTATAGCGCACATTTATACAGTAGATTATAGCGCTACTCTAACTTACCTGCCCAAGAGTATGATTATTAATCAGTTTTTTCAATGCTACAATCAAATTTAACCCCTAAATGTGCTTTCATGTATAATGTCGCCCCTTGATTAAACTTCCAGTTAGAACATACAGATGGTTAGCACAGCTAAAAAATCGACTCTTCCCAATGATAAAAAACTCCGCGCACGGGTAAAACTATTTGGCAACCTGTTAGGTAATGTCATTAAAAACCTTGCTGGGGCCCATGTATACGAAGCAGTTGAAAAGCTGCGCAAGGGCTATATCAGCCTACGCAAAACTGACAATCCGAAAAAACGCGCACAGTTAATGGCATTTATTGAAACTCTCGATGCGGACACCCTTACGCAAGTGGTGCGGGCTTTCAGTATTTATTTCAGTTTAATTAATATTGCCGAAGAAGATTATCAACATCTGCAACGCCGCGAGCAGGTGTTTAACGGTAAATCGTTATGGCAGGGTTCGTTTGATAATACCCTCGAAGAATTTCGCCTGGATGGACTGGATGCCTCACAGGTGCAGGACCTACTCGATCAGCTGGCCTATATTCCGGTATTTACCGCACACCCCACCGAATCAAAACGCCGCAGTGTAATGAATGCCCTGCGCCGTATTTTCCTGCTGAACGACAAGCTTAACGATAGCCGCATCGGCAAAATTCAGCGTACCGAGCTCTCCGAAGAGCTGGAAACTGAAATTCAGCAACTGTGGCGCACCAATGAAGTTCGCGAACACAAGCCACAGGTACGTGATGAAATTAAAAACGGTATGTATTATTTCCGTACCAGTCTGTTTAATGCAGTACCACATATTTACCGTAACTTAGAACGCAAAATCAAAAAACATTACCCGAATGACAGCATCACCGTGCCAAGCTTTTTACGCTTTGGTTCGTGGATTGGCGGCGACCGCGACGGTAACCCGTTTGTAAAACCGGACACCACTGCCATGGCACTGCGCATGCAAACCCAGGTGATTTTGCAGGAATATATTTACCGGGTAGTGGAGGTTAACAAGCAACTGACCCACTCCATCGATTTGTGTACGCCAACTAAATCATTTATGGATAGCCTCGATGCCGATGAAAACATTCGCTTCGAAGTCTATGCCGCTTCGCCTAATGCCTTTAGTAATGCACCGTATCGTCGCAAGCTATCATTTATGCATTACCGCCTGCAGCATAATTTAGGCCGAATCAATGCGCAGCTGGCTGGACAGGAGATTGAAGACGGTAAATTCTCACAAGCTTATCCGTCAGAAAAAGAATTCATTGCAGATTTGCAGTTAATTCGCAGCTCACTAATCAGCCACAACGATGAAAACATCGCCAACGGTGATTTAAAAGATTTAATTCGCGTCGCCGAAACCTTCGGTTTCTTCCTGCTGAAACTCGATATTCGTCAGGAATCAACTCGCCATTCTGATGCGGTAGCCGATATTGTAAAGCAAATTGCCGGTGCACCGGACTACGCAGAACTGAGTGAAGTTGAGCGCCAGAAGCTGTTATCTGAATACATTGAGAATCCACCGCAAATCAATCTTAATAAAAAACAGCTGCACGAAGACAATTTAGAAACCCTAAGTGTGTTCGAACTCATCTCTAATATGCGCAGCGAAATTTCACCGGATGCCTTTGGTAACTACGTCATCTCCATGACTCATGCCGCCAGCCATGTGCTGGAGGTCATGTATCTGGCAACGATTGCCGGCCTTACCGGTAAAGATGATAACGGTGAGGTTTTTTGCAATATTAGCATTTCACCGCTGTTTGAAACCATTGAAGATTTAGAACATATCGAAGACGTGCTGAAAACCCTGTTTGAAAACCGGGTGTACAACACGCTACTGAAAGCCTCAGGCAATTTGCAGGAAGCCATGCTGGGTTATTCCGATTCGTGCAAAGATGGCGGCATTATGGCCTCATCGTGGAATTTGTATGACGCACAGCAAAAAGTCATCAAACTCACCAACGCCTTTGAAATCGACTGTCGTTTATTCCACGGTCGTGGCGGCACCATAGGTCGCGGCGGCGGCCCGACCCATGATGCGATTCTGTCACAACCGGAAGGCACAGTGCACGGCCAGATTAAGTTTACCGAGCAGGGTGAAGTGCTGTCGTATAAATACAGTAATCAGGAAACCGCGATTTACGAGCTCACCATGGGTGTGTCTGGCTTAATGAAAGCCAGTAAATCAATTGTCACTGAAAAAGCTGAACCCGCGAAAACTGAGTTTTTGCAAACCATGCAGGCACTCACTAAAGATGGTGAAAATACTTATCGCGACTTAACCGATCGGACTGACGGTTTCCTCGATTATTTCTATGAAACCACGCCAGTAACTGAAATTGGTTTAATGAATATCGGTTCGCGCCCGTCGCACCGTAAAGCCAACCGTTCGAAATCTTCAATTCGTGCAATACCCTGGGTATTCGGCTGGGCACAGTCGCGCACAACATTACCCGCCTGGTACGGTATCGGTACGGCACTGGCCAACTTCATTGATGGCAAAGAAGAGAATCTGCGACTATTACAGGATATGAATGCCAACTGGCCGTATTTCAAAGCCATGATTAACAATACGCAGATGGCATTGCTAAAAGCGGATATGTCGACCGCCAAAGAATACTCGGAACTGTGCGAAAATAAAGACGTTGAACAGCGGGTGTTTGCCAAAATTTTCGACGAGCATAAACGCACCGTAGACAATATTCTGGCAATTACCTGTAATGCGCAACTGCTGTCGGATAGCCCGACGTTGGCACTGTCTCTACAGCGTCGGGACCCATACCTCGATCCGTTGAGCCACATCCAAATTCTGATGCTAACCCGCTACCGCGATGAACAGGCCACGGAAAATGAGCAAAATACGTGGATTAATCCATTGCTACGCACCATTAGTGCGGTGGCGGCCGGGATGCGTAATACCGGCTAAAAGATAGCCGTAAGCCTTAAGTCAAAAGCGGCCACTCCTTTGGAGTGGCCGCTTTTTTTTGCTTTCCAGAAAAAAACTGCTATATACATAAGTAGAATCATACACTTACACAAACAAAGTAAGGTGTTCTTTAGGGGCCACTCAAATCACTATGAATAAACTTATATACACATTCAATACTTACTCAATTAGAAAACGCCTGATAATTTTATTTACTCCTCCACAAATTTTTCTCGCCATTTCGTTTCTTTACATGCTAGAAGAACACAGCTCACTTGAGCTAACCGGTATCGTCATCCTTATCGTTATGAGCTTACTACTGGGCCTCTATTATGTAATCAAGCTAACCATTATTAAGCCCATGACACTGGCCATAGAGAATGGTCTGCAATCATTTTCATCGACGATGAATGGATTTATGGCTGAACGTGCCGAAGTGCCCAGCTTAACATTTACTAATACGCGCTCTGAAATCGGCCAGCTGATAGAAAATTTTTCTTATTTATCATCTGAAATGGACGATATTGTAGAACGTGAAAAGCAGATCAATTCCGACCTGGAGGGAAAAGCCGAGTTTATTCTTGATGTTGTTACAACGGCTGCCAAAGGTGATTTAACCGCCGACATGATGATTTTTTCTGCCGATGACTCAATTGCACAGGTAGCGGGCGGTGTAAAAACTATGCTCGAAAATTTAAATAATCTGGTTAAACAGGTGCAGATTTCCGGCATTCAGGTTACCTCCTCTGCAACACAAATTTCCGCTAACGCCAAAGAGCATGAAGCCACCGTTGCTGAGCAGGCGGCCAGCACCAATCAAATTATGTCTACCATTACCGAAATTTCAGCTACCGGTAAAGAACTGCTAAGCACCATGGCTGAAGTAAAGCATGTAGTGGAAAATACATCTGAGTCTGCAACCGATGGGCATAACGCACTGGTCTCAATGGAAACTACCATGAGCCAGATGCAGGCTGCCACCAACACCATTTCATCGAAGCTAGCAGTACTCAGTGAAAAAGCCGATAACATCAATACTGTGGTCACCACCATTAACCGGGTCGCAGACCAGACCAACCTACTTTCATTGAACGCCGCAATCGAAGCCGAAAAAGCCGGTGAATATGGCCGTGGATTTTCAGTCGTCGCTACCGAGATCAGACGCCTCGCAGACCAGACGGCCGTTGCCACCTGGGATATTGAACAGATGGTAAAAGAAATGCTATCTGCAGTTTCTGCCGGCGTTATGAGTATGGATAAGTTCAGCGAGGAAGTGACCCGTGGCGTATCCGATGTGGCTACCGTTGGCGCACAACTCAGCCATATTATTGAACAGGTACAGGCATTATTACCACGCTTTGAAACGGTCAATGAAGGCACTCGACTGCAATCAGAGGGCGCGGAACAAATTAAAGAAAGCATGACTCAACTGAATGAAATGGCACAGCAAACCGCCGAGACGCTAAAACAATCGAGCCAGTCTGTAGAACAGTTAAAAGAGGCGGCACGGGGCCTGCAACAAGGGGTTTCCACTTTTAAAGTGACCGACTAATGCTTATTTTAGGAATCAATATCGGAGAAGAACGCTACGGCATTGAAGCCACCCGCGTCATCGAAGTTGTACCGTTAATAAAACTAAAAAAAGTTCCATTAACTGAAATAGCTATTAAAGGTATCTTTAATTATCGCGGCACCTCGACTCCGGTGATTGATTTATGCCAACTATTTGAAAGTCGCTACTGCAGCAATACTTTAGGTACACGCATCATTATTATCAATGATCAGACCGTGTCTGATAAATCACGCCCGATTGGTTTAATTGCCGAAAGAGTAACCGACGTAATGAAATGCGAAGTCAATAAAATAACCGATAGCGGTGTTCAGTCAGAAAACAGCTATCTTCTTGGGCAGGTATATAAACACAATAATGATTTGATTCAACTGATCAATACAAAACATATTTTACCTGATGCAATTAGTAATCAGCTAAGTAAACCGCTTACTTAAATCATTTAAACATGCGAACGCCGCTCACTAAAATCAAGCAGATTATTAAAAACCAAATTGGACTGGATAGCAGTACGATTGGTGACAATACGATTGAAAGCATCATTCATCAGCGTATGCACCAGTGTGGCATTGATGATTGTGAGCATTACTTAAGCCTGATAAATAACAATAAAGATGAGTTAAATGAATTACTGGAAATCACCGTCATTCCAGAAACCTGGTTTTTTCGCGACATTCGTCCATTTGAAATAATCTATAATAAAATACAACAACAATTATTAATAAACAGGTCAAAACGATTTAAAATATTAAGCCTGCCGAGTTCAACTGGCGAAGAGCCCTACTCTTTAGCTATGTTTCTTATAGACAAAGGCATTATTCAATCCACATTTGAAATTGATGCCGTTGATATCAGCAACAGCGCATTACAACATGCACAACAGGGTATATATGGAAATAATTCATTTCGCGGAAAACATTACCCTCGTTACCAAAAAGTACATTTTAAATACAATGGCAGTACCTATGAAATAAATCAGGGCATACGTGAGAAAGTAAAATTTTATCGTCTAAATATTTTACACAAAAATGCTGAATTACATAATAAATTTGATTTTATTTTATGTCGAAATTTATTGATCTATTTTGATATGGACACTAAAAAAATTGCATTCAATCAGCTTGCTGATTTTTTAAGCTCAGATGGTTATCTATTTATAGGCCACTCTGAATTTGGCGCTGTACCAACAGAACTATTTAAGAACACCGGCTGCGAGCAGGCCTTTGCCTTAATTAAGCACAGTCATCCTGATTTCACAGATGCACCAACAACAGACCTTAAAGGTGAAATCCACTCCAAACCTGAACCCAAAATTAAAATTCCGGTTAAAAAAGTCAACTTTGAGTCGCTGATACAAAAGACTGAAAAAGACACTATATCAAGCAATCAGCGGGCTCTTAACATATCATTAACAGACATAAAATGTCTAGCTGATGCGGATAAGCTTTCACAGGCACAAGATGCCTGCCAACTCTATATAAAAACCAATGGTGAGAATGCAGACGTGCTGTTTTTGTCTGGATTAGTTTTCAGCCAGCAGGATGATAAAAAAAATGCTGAGGCATATTTTAGAAAATGCCTTTTTCTTGACCCGAAACACTATGAGTCACTAATGTATCTCGCACTTTTACTGGAAGACATTGGTGACTTAAAAAACTCAGCACTACTCAAGCAAAGAGCAAATCGGGTATTTACTGCTAATGAAAATAAAACATGACTACAATTAATATAGATGACTGCTGGAATAAAAAAGGTGTTTGGGGAGACCAGATACCACGTTGTGAACGACTAAAAGAACTAACACATTGTCACAACTGCGATATTTTTAGTCAGGCTGGAAGTCGAATTCTTGACCGACCAGCAGAACAGAGCTATCTGGATGAATGGCAAGCCAATCTGGAGCAGCGACGATTTGATAAGAACATTGATCTTAAATCTGCACTGGTTTTTCGCATGGGTGATGAGTGGTTTGCACTGCCATCAAAATTCGTTAAAGAGATCACTCATTGTGACAAACATCATTCACTACCGCATATAAACAACAATGTTCTACGCGGACTGGTAAACGTTAACGGTGAGCTTATTCTTAATGTTTCACTTGGCTATTTATTTAAAATAAACAAAAGTGAGGTATCCAGCAAATATACCAATGAAAGATATATCGTAATTGAGGACGACGGTGAGTCATTTGCTTTTCCGGTAACTGAAGTAAAAGAAATCATTCACTACGATATAGATGAGATACAAACCACACCATCTACAATAAACGAAAACACATCCTGTTTTATAAAGGGCATCATTCGTCATAAAAACACCGACGTCGGAATACTGAACAGCGATCTGGTTTTTAGCGCTTTACATAAAAATATTTAAATATGTATAAAACTAATGAATAAAAAAAATACAATTAATGAGTCAATGCTGGATTTATTTAAGTCTGAAGTTATCACTCAATCAGATAAAATAACCAAAACTCTACAGGTCATGCATAACAGCAATGACCTGTTAAACGACTATGAGTTGATAATCAACCACATTCGTGCCATTAAAGGCGCAGCTAACCTTGTACATATCGATATTATTCTTCCTCTCATAAAGTCGCTGGAAAGCACTTTATCGAGCATGCAAAGTGGTACTTACCCATTGCAACAATCTGATACAACAACACTCAATCAGACCATCGAACTGTTTATCGAGTTATCTCAGTTATCAGCCGCTGAACTTACAACACCAGAACAAAACATCATTAACCATATAAAAACCTGCATCGACAATCTTGACCAATTATCAAGTAACTTAACGCTAAGCGCTACAGATACCGACTCCCTGAAAGCTAAACACGATATAACTGATAAACAAATAGCTCAACCGCTATTTTTTACAACTGCTGAATCAATCGACGTAGATATGTTTGGCTTATTTTGCACAGAGTTACATAACAGCCTGGAGCTTATTAATTACAATTTGCTGGAAATTGAATCAGCAACTAACCATATTGATGGACAACTAGAGGCATTGATGCGTGCCGCACACTCTATAAAAGGAGCGGCGAGAATGATAGGCATTGATGGAGTCGTTAAGCTCGCTCATGCCATGGAAGATGTGTTTGTTGTAGCGCAGCAGCATACTATTGTTCTACATAAAAAAATTATCGATCAAATTTTAAACTGCGTTGATCTGTTAAAACAAATTGAAAGTATTGCGCCTCAGGCTATCGCTCAGTGGACTCAGGACAGCACCGACTACCTGAATCAATTCATTACCAATCTTGACCTTATTCAAAATAACAATGATTTTGAGCTAGTTACTTTAGACTCAACTCAAACAACCGATGATCAACCCGCTGAGCACAAGAGCGCCAACACTGACAATATGGTACGCGTCAGCACTCAACGTATTAACAAGCTAGTCAGTCTTGCCGGTGAGCTCACGGTTTCTTCAAACTGGATACGCCAATACGCTGAGTCAATGCTAGTACTTAAACGAAAGCATAATGATATGCTGTCTCAAATAGATCGTTTGCGCAGCATTATTGATGACGGCCGGCATTCTGAACTTGAAAACAAACTAATTACACATATTCAACATAATGCACAGGTATATCGAGATGACATCACATCGAACCTGATTAGCATTGATAATTTTGAACGACGCTCATCCAGCATCAATTCACAAATTAACTTCGAAATCATAGCCAGTCGAATGCGCCCATTCAGTGATAGTACCCAGGGGTATAAACGCCTTATTCGTGATATAGCAAATTCGTTAAATAAAAAAGTTAAACTTGAAATAAAGGGCGAAGATACACCTGTTGATAGAGAAATTTTAGAAAAACTTGATGCTCCACTTAATCATATTATTCGTAATGCAATCGACCATGGAATTGAGACGCCTGAGGTGCGCCGACAGAAAGGCAAGGATGAAACCGGTACGATTACCGTCAGTGCCAGCCATCAGTCCGGTCGCTTAAGCATTCAGGTAAAAGACGATGGCCGTGGTGTTGATATTGAAAATTTACGCCATAAAATTTTAGAAAAAGAACTGGTCAGCTCGAGTATGGCTGATAACTTATCTAAATCTGAGTTACTGGACTTTTTATTTTTACCGTCTTTTTCAACCCGCAATGAAATCACTGAAATTTCAGGACGTGGTGTAGGTCTGGACATTGTGCACAGTGCACTGCAGGACGTGCGCGGCAAACTGCATGCTGACACCGAATTAGACCAGGGCATGCAAATAAGTATGGAACTGCCGCTGACGCTTTCAGTTATCCGCAGTTTACTGGTCAGTATCAATGACGAGCTTTATGCCTTTCCACTAGCTAAAATTCAAAGTTTGGTAACAATTGACCGGCAGGACATCAGTATTTTCGAAGACAAGCAATACATTACGATAAATGACAAACATATCGGCCTCATTCACTGTGCTCAAATTCTAGAAATTTCACAATGTACCACCGAAAACCAGCAAATACCCATCATTATTATTGGTGACTGGAATATCAGCTATGGCCTGGTAGTCGATAAAATAATTGGCGAGAGAGGACTGGCGCTACGCACGATAAACAAAAAGCTAGGAAAGATAAAAGACATCAGTGCTGCTGCCATCACCGATGACGGGGAGCCGGTATTAGTTTTTGATATTGACGATTTACAGCAGAGTATTCAGGACATCATCAACGGTAGAGATTTATATAAAGTTGGAACAGACAACAAGCTTGATAATAAGTCATATAAACGCGTACTGGTTGTTGATGATTCATTAACAGTACGAGAGATAGAAAAGAAACTACTTGAATCCAGAGGTTACCTTGTGGATATTGCCATTGACGGTGTTGATGGATGGAATGCCATACGAAGCGGTAACTATGACCTGATAATATCTGATATAGATATGCCTCGCATGAACGGCTTTGAGCTAATCCGCCTGATAAAAAATGATTCAACATTCCGTAATATTCCAGTGATGATGGTTTCTTATAAAGATCGCCCGGAAGATAAACAGATGGGGCTGGAAATTGGCGCCGATTACTACTTAACAAAAGGCAGCTTTCATGACGATACGTTACTAGATGCTGTATTTGACTTAATCGGTTCACCATTATGACAACACGATTAAAGACACGATATCATCAGGTTGAATTATAAATATTATGCGCATTGCGATTTTACATACTGACCCTGATGTCATCCGCCTTTTTAATCTTTTAATTAATGATCTGGGTTACATCACTTGCTGGACATCCAATAACGAAAAAGAGGCATTAGCGCTGTGCTCCACCGATCATCCCGACCTGTTATTGGTACAGCTGAAGCAAAAAAACACCAAAGCCAGTGAAACCATTAAAAACATAATGAACACTACGCCAACCACTATTATTGTTACCAGCCAACCTGACACATATAATACATCAGAGATATTTAATGCTATGTCTGCGGGTGCATTAGACGTATTTACAGAGCCTTCAAACCAACAGCCTGAAAAAATATTAGAACTTAAAAGGAAAATTTTAAATATAAAAAAATTACACGAAAGCTCTAACCGCATAGATAAGATAAAACTCGCCGACTCTCTAAAGAATTTACCGCTAGTGGCTATTGGCTCATCTTCTGGCGGACCGGCTGCGATACTGACTATACTTAAAACACTACCGGTTAATACACGGGCTATCTGGGTTGTTATTCAACACATGGATAATCAGTTTAGCCAGGGCATGGCACAATGGTTAGATGCTCAGGTTGATATAAACGTTGAAATTGCTATTAATAAACAAGTACCAAAACCCGGCCATGTTTATATCGCATGCAGCAACGACCACCTTATTATTAATAAGACAGGCTGCTTTGAATATACGGATATTCCTGTCGATTATCCGTACCGCCCCTCGGTCGATGTGTTTTTTGAAAGCGCAGTGACCCACTGGCCTAATAAATTAATCGGTGTTTTACTTACCGGCATGGGACGAGATGGTGCAAATGGTCTATTATCTTTTTATAACCGGGGTATGTTAACGATTGCACAGGATCAGAAAAGCTGTGCCGTTTATGGGATGCCTAAAGCCGCTAATGAACTCAATGCAGTTAGAGTTGAGCTGGATATAGAAAAAATAGCTGATGAAATAATTAAAAATATACCGTCATCATAACCTTAAACTGGATATCAGGAAATGCCCAGTCAAGTTGTAAATATGATTTTTTTAATCACGGACTTTTATACAGAAATGAATTATGAGCAATCAAAATAACACGCATGTAGATAAGAGTATTCGCATAATACTGGTTGATGACCAGCCTATCATTGCTGAAGGCATCCGGCGCATGCTCGCCAGTGAGTCAGACATGGAACTAACTTATATTGAAGACCCTACTCTGGCAATTGAAAGCGCAGTAAAACTTGATGCAACTATTATCTTACAGGATCTGGTTATGCCGGATGCTGATGGCATGACTCTGTTAAGGTTTTATAAAGCCAATAATGAAACTCGCGATATTCCCGTCATCGTCCTCTCATCTAAGGATGATGCAATCACCAAGAGCGAAGCATTCAGTTACGGTGCCAGCGATTACCTGGTTAAGCTACCCGATGAAATTGAACTGATTGCACGCATTCGAGCCCATGCCAAAAACTATATTCTACAACAAGAACGTGATTCTGCTTTTTATGCACTGAGCCAGCTCAAAAAACAACTTGAAGCCAGCAATAAAAAACTTCACAAACTTTCTATGCAGGATGGTTTAACCGGTATTTCGAATCGTCGTCACTTTGATGAACAACTAGAGATGGAAATGGAGAATGCCAGAACCAACCAGACTCCCATCACTTTGATCTTAATCGATATAGACTACTTTAAATTTTTTAATGATAACTATGGTCATCAATTAGGGGATGAGTGTTTAAAAAAAGTCGCTAAGCTATTAGATGACGCCTGTTTCAACCCACATGATATGGCCGCTCGATATGGCGGCGAAGAGTTTGTGATACTGTTGCCCGGCACGACTGAAAACAATGCGCTTAAAGTTGCAAGTCGTTTTGAAAAGTCATTAAGAGAGGCCTGTATTGAACACAATCACTCCACCGCTGCTGAATGTGTAACCGTCAGTATGGGTGTTGCTACCTATGACAAGGGTAGCGAATACAATATTAAACAATTAATTGAATATGCGGACAAAGCGCTTTATAAAGCTAAGGAAAATGGCCGGAATCGAATTGAGCTGGCTTCTGAGAACTGAGCCGGTGGTGTTTAAATAATAGCTATGACATTGATGAGTTATTGTTAACCATCATCAAGCCACCTGTACCGGAATTTGATCCCCTGTATGCGTAATTTGATTCAACTCATTCAGATATACCAGCTTAGGCTTAAAACACGCTGCTTCTTTCTGATCCAGCTGCACATAGCTGCAAATAATGACACGATCACCCGGGCTGGCTTTATGTGCTGCCGCACCATTAACCGAAATCATGCCGCTGCCATCTTCACCACG
>VAPL010789246.1_pt1 | contig 15302 bp, 16 predicted proteins | sample 3395061 | NCBI WGS metagenome assembly VAPL01 (sample SAMN08290444, study PRJNA428436) | hydrothermal vent metagenome | isolation source: Deep-sea hydrothermal vent chimney 2 | place: Pacific Ocean: Juan De Fuca Ridge | depth 2182 m m | reverse complement strand
TACGGTTGTATCACTTTCTTCACTCGGCATATTTCAGCATAACGAAGTAGCTCATCCATAGTGAACTTACGAGCAGACCAACCCTCACGTAGTGCTTCTAGAGCAACATCGAGTCCCACCTTATTGCGATATTTAAAACAGTCGGCAATCGTCTTGGCAGGACAATATACTTTTATCGGTACACCATCAATAGAATGTTCCTCAACCCCTGCATGTAGAGCTTCTCCCGACATGGTTACAAAGCGAACAGGGGGATAAGATATCTCTGGCCGCCAGGCTTTTCTATCAATTGCGAGCCAGATTTCGTGGGGGTTCTGGGTAGTCATATTATGGTAATTGAGAGCAGAAAGCAGTGTTACCACAGCCTTAGGAGCCAGCTTACACACCTCAGCAAGAGACTGATGTCGCCCGAGGTCTTTATCTGGCCATTGGTACAGACCACGACCTACACGCTCAATAATTCCTTCTTTTTCAAGAAGATAGAGGTAATCCTTAGGCAGACCAAGCTCTTTCAGGTCTTTCGGCCTAACAACCGATTGAGCTCGAACTATATTAATGACCTGCTGTTTAATGGAATCCGTTATCATCCTCTTAGCTTATTAAAACCTCGGCATTTGTCAATATGTGCCTAGGTTTTAATTATTTCGGTAATTCATCAATACTTTTCAATAAAGACTTACCTGAATTCAAATAGTTAATTCATTTTACATAGTAAATTGTTGTAGGTAATAGTTGAATTCAAACCATCTAATTTGTATTTAGATCACTATTAATCAATAAGATACATCCTAATAGACACTAGACATGGGAAAAAATCCACCAATGAAGCCGAACAAGAAGACGTTGCCGCAGTCGTCGAACTACTAGCGTTAAAAGGTCCTCAACTGCCTTTCCCGCATAGCTCTGGCATTAGCAATTCAAAACATAGCCACATGCGTGAATTGCGTATCCAACATGCAGGTAGACCATACCGAACACTCTATGCATTTGACCCACGCCGTATGGCCATTTTGCTTATTGGTGGTGACAAAACAGGAAACAATCGATGGTATGACGAAAACATTCCACTGGCAGATAAGCTTTACGATGAGCATCTCGACACGTTAAGCAACGGAAGGTAAATAGGAGAAAGACAATGGCTAAAAAATTTAGAGACTTACGACAAGCCATGCGCCCCGAAGCGCAAGCACGCGCGCACGAAAAAGCCATAGTAATGAAAGCAGAACTCCCACTTGCCGAACTTCGCCAGGCACGCCAGTTATCGCAAGAGCAATTGGCTGAAAAGCTTTCTGTTAAACAACCTGCTGTCGCCAAAATGGAAAAAAGACGGATATGTATATATCCACCTTACGCCATGCCATTGAAGCAATGGGTGGTGAACTAGAAATTAGCGCTCACTTCCCTGAAGGCGATGTAAAAATAAATCAGTTTGAAGATATTGATGATACGCAACATGCAGCTAGCTAATTGCGGCCTATTCCTGTTCTCACTTAAAACACCCATTTTGCTATTTCTAATGCGCTCATTCCAACTCCGATATTTGCGTGACAATATCAAGCACAATAGAAACACGTGCCTGACTTGTTTCATCAGGTGGCATATGCCCTGCTACTGCTTCTACAAACCGTCTGTCTTTTACTAAATTTTTACAACGTTGTGATAACTCACTAACCAGTTCAGGAGCTGACTGCTTAATTTCTTCTTGTAATCCAGGTCTGCCGTCAATAACAGCCAAAAAATCTTCAATATCATGGCTCATCATAAAATCATTACTCCCTCGCCCATCAAAAGCTTCAAGTTTCGCTATTAAAAAATAGGGTGCCGCAACCATGTTTATTTTTTTGCCATTTGCCAATATCACTGTTTGAGCATTTTCAACAGCGGGTGTATACCATTTATTGCCAAACCCAAGCACGCCAGGTTCTGTAGGCATAACATCAAGTATGGTTGTATCCGTTACCCATCGACACAACGGGGCGCCATCACTCATATCTTCTTTAAAACCTTTGCCACGTAACTTTTCAGATAACTGGTAATACTCAGCTTTCGATACAACCTGAACAATGGCATCAACATCTTTAGTAACACGAATCATGGGGGCAGCTTCATCTGTAATCAACAAACCTGTCGCGCATCCACCAACAAACACCATTTGATCAGATAACTCTTCAAGTTGTTCCACAGCCAATTGTAATCTTTCCAGATTAGGGTTTTTAGTCACCTTCATACAACTCAAGTCTCCGCGCCAGTTCCTTTTTTGCAATTTCACGTTCCCTCGCTCTACCACCACGAATAGCATCTACAAGCACTAATAATTCATAAAGTGCCTGGTCATTCTTCGCTGCCTTTGGTGCCGATTTATATAACGGCGAAAACGATTCGCCTCGTACTTCACCCTCGGGATCAGGCCATACGGGTGGTGGTTCGCCATCATTCACAAACCATGCATCCATCGGTGCTTGAGCATAAGCTGTCAACATTCCTCGGTTTAATACCCCACGCTCAGCTACAAAAACATACTGTATGCCGTGTATTAAGAATTCCAGTAAATTTCTAATATTCGGTTCAACTTTATCACCCATTTTAACCGCAAGTCTTGCAGTAAGTGCCCGTTTGGCTGCAGCATGAACTTCCGATGGACTCATGCCCAGCTCTACTGCTATCTTATTGAAAGACCAAGGCTTTTTACCCTGGGCAACCAGTTTCAGCAAAAATAAAACATCTTGTGGTTTTAGGTTCATCTCATTATTCTCTGTTCGCAATTCGCGAATAAAGAATAACAGTTACAAGCATGATGTCAAGCTTTAACCAACTCATATGCCAGTTTGAGCAACGGAAGGTAAAAATGAAAAAAAGACCGAGCCATTGAAGCAATGGGTGGCAAACTAGAAATTAGCGATCACTTCCCTGAAGGCGATGTAAAAATAAATCAATTTGAAGATATTGATGATGTTCAACAGGCTGCTAGCTAATTGCGACCTCTTCCGGTTCTCAGTTAGAACACCCATTTTGCTAATAAACAACCCCGCCGCAAGCGGACGGGGTATTGTTGCCATCTCTTAGAACAGTGCCAATTGATAGTCACTATGAAGCTTTTGGTACGTTCCACCTTGCCCCTTTACATAGTCACCTATCATCGTTTCATCTCCATGCTTTCCAACAGTGCTAGCAAAATACCCGTCACTCCAAAACTCGCCGCCCCAAAGCATTTTCTTAACATATGGACATCGGCGGAATATCTCTCGTGCTGTCAGGCTCTTTATCAGTGTTACAAGCTTTGTCACACTGTAGGTCGGTACAGTCTGAACTAAAAAATGGACGTGATCTTTGTCTGTGCCTATTTCCAAAAATTTCACTTGATAGCGATTCTCAATTTCTAAACAGTCAGCTTTTATTTCACTATCCACCTGATCATCAATTACTGCTCGCCTATATTTCGCAGGAAAAACCAAATGGTACATCAATACCGTAACATTATGACTTTTATGTATATATTCGCTCATCCATACAGTTTACGCCGCAAGCGGCGGGAAATAGAACCCCAAGGGATTCAAATAGTTACTTTAAGCCTAAATATTCGCTTCTTATTGAAGGTTATATAAAGTTTTTTAAGTAGTTAGCTTGGTCCGACCTGATGAATTGCATCTTCCGGTTCTCAGTTAGAACACCCATTTTGCTATTCAAATAGTTACTTTAAGCCTAAATATTCGCTTCTTATTGAAGGTTATATAAAGTTTTTCAAGTAGTTAGCTTGGTCCGACCTGATGAATTGCATCTTCCGGTTCTCAGTTAGAACACCCATTTTGCTATTCAAATAGTTACTTTAAACCTAAATATTCGCTTCTTAATGTAGGTTATACAATATTTTTCAGCTAGCTTAGTTCGACCTGATGAATTCACCGAATAATTTAACTAATACTTTCTTCTACAATAAATTTGTAGCCACATTTTTGATTCAAACACTGATGCATTTGTATCCCATATTCATCACATTCAAAAGATGTTCTTGCACCACAATTACCACAAGTCGTAGGCTGATCATTTAAAACATAACAGTCCAAGTTATGGTCTCCAGTATAATATTCTAATATCATTACATTTTCCTACTAGCCCAGGTCATTATTTTTTCAGGTAGGCTGTACTCCAACTCCCATATAAATGAAATTGGCTTTGAACCTTCATGCTTTAGGTACTTAACGGGGCCGGCAAAGAGATACGGAGAAGTTAATCCGTTCGATAATTTTTTTCGTTCTCTAATAAAAAGTAAAGGTGTGTATCCCTTCTTAATATGCTGAATATACCTCTTACCAACTGACGAAGTATCACTTGTCTGGGACTGGCTTTGCCAATGGAATAACTTGTCAGAGATTGCATAATCTTCATACATAGTCGTAGGTGAAAAATCATTTACACTTTTATCTATATCAGCAAAAAATACATCTAGTTTTCGCTCAGGAACATGCAAGACTCCTTCACGGGAGCTTCTAGGTTTTTCAAAAGAACCGAGTCCTAAAGCAAGAAGCACTTGTTCGCGAGTATATGATGCGTGTAAATTTAGTGAATCAGTATAGTGTTTAAATTGTCTTTTCGGTAAAGGTGTTGTGTGCGTTAATATCCAGTCAAAAAGTTCATTGAGATCGTGTGATAATCCTTCGCGTGAAATAAAATATTCATGAGCTTGTTCTAACTTACCATCATCAGGCTTTTCTTTGCTCCACAAAATACTATGTAATAATTTTAGCGTAAGACTGTTTTCACTTGAACCAGTTTCAATCAATTGTTTTGCATCTTTTATGAAATTTGTGTCATCCATAAATAAAAGACGGCGAAACCCTTTGGCAATATTTTTATCCAAGTTCAAATAATTATTCTTAGGATCTCCACCTTTTGCCTCAGCCAAAAGAATATGTGGTAAACCTCTTTTATATATTTCATCGGGACTATCAATATTTAGAAAATCTATTATATTTTGAAGACTTACATTTTTGTTATCTTGCCCCTGTAACAAACGTAACTCATTAAGCAGTCGATTGCCTCGCAAGCTAGCCGCAGCAGCTCGAATATTTTCAAGTACATATTCTTTAGACTGTTTTTCTAAATGCACTAAACAACCAGAAGGCACATAAGGCATATCCGAATCAATTTGTTTATCAATCCGAAGATCAGGTCGACTTGATAAAGACTGAAAACGTTTAGCGAAGCTAAAATGTCGATTCTGTGGTGCTATAAAATCTAGCACGGTAAGATGTGACTTTTCTTCATAAAGGCGCAAGCCACGTCCCAATTGTTGTAAAAACAGGGTAAGGCTTTCCGTAGGGCGGAGAAAAATAACAGTATCTACACAGGGAATATCAACGCCTTCATTGTAAAGATCAACTGTAAAAATAAAATTAATAGCTCGACTTTCAATTTGATGCTGTGCTTGCTGTCGCTGTTCCCTTGGAGTTTCACCACTTAAAGCGATAGCAGGACTATTATTTTTATTACAATACTCAGCCATGAATTCTGCATGAGCGATACTGACACAAAATCCAAGTGCCCGTACCTGTTTAATATTTGCTACATAACGTTCTGTCTGATCCATCACCCAACGTGCACGAGCGGCATTACCTTCCAATTTATTACGAAGTTGTGCAATATCATACCCACCTCTCCTCCAAGCAATTGACGAAAAATCAAGTCCATCTAAATCAGGAACACCGTAATAATGAAAAGGACTTAATAATGTACGCTCAATTGCTTCTGACAATCTAATTTCATGGGTAAAAGCGCCTCCAAAATCACTTCGTATATCAGCCCCATCAGTTCGTTCCGGTGTAGCGGTTAGTCCTAGTAAAGATTGTGGACAGATATGATTTAATAGTTTCTGGTAAGAATTTGCGGCTGCATGATGTGCTTCATCAAGAACAACATAATCAAAGTGTTTTGCATTAAACCGATCAAAATTACGACTATTCCAACTTTGTACGGTACAAAATAAATAATCAGTTTGAGAATTTTGACTACTTCCAATAACAAGCTCACCAAAACTTCCATCCCGTAACACTTGACGAAAAGCTGACCGTGCTTGTTTTAAAATTTCCTCTCGATGAGCAACAAAGAGTAATCGTGGCCTCCTACCTTTATCCTTACAGAATTTCTTGTAGTCAAAAGCAGCAATCATCGTTTTACCTGTACCCGTAGCAGCAATGACTAAATACTTATCCTTTCCTGCATTTCGTTCTGCATTAATATCATCCAAAATTGTTTGCTGATAACCATACGGCCGTAAATCAAAGAATGAAAATGTATCATTAGATATTTCGCCGCCTCGCTCCAAATGAAGCGCTTGTTTTAATTCTGGTAAATTTTCTTCATAGCATGGTGTGAACTCTGATTTATCTTCCCAATGAGAATTAAATGTAGCAATTGCATGGTTCCATAAATAGTCCATTTCGTATTGGCTGATCTTTACTGTCCACTCTAGCCCCTCATCAAGAGCCGCTTTAGAAACATTTGCAGAACCAATATATGCGGATCCAAATCCAGTCTTACGATGAAATAAATAAGATTTTGCATGCAGTCGTGTGCGTTTAGTATCGTAAGATATACGAAGCTCTGTATTTGGTAGCTTCAGCAACTCACTAATGGCCTTTTCATCCGTCGCTCCCATATACGAAGTAGTTGCGACTCGTAAACGAGGTTTCCCATCATCTGATGGTACTCTTGTAAACTCTCGTAATGCAGGAAGTAAAGGTAATAACCCTGCATACTTAATAAAAGATACTAACCAATCTGCATGATCACATGTGGCAAGTTCTTTAATAAGTTGAGTGCGTAATGCGGGGCTACGAGATGAACCTGTGAGTAATGCTGAAACTGAAAGTTCTGTATCTGGACGAATTGTTGATGTTACCAATGGATATTTAGATTCAATTTTATATAATGTTTCTGCCGCAACGGGTCTAATTGATTCTAATATTGAATAAAAAATATCGGGGGATTGAAATGCATCGACTAATTCTTTTTCAAAATCAGTTTCTTTTACCCCTGTAAGCTTTTCACTAACAAAAGATGCTATTTCTTATGCCAAAGGTATTACTAAACGATACTTTAATTCTTCTTTTCCAAAAGAATACCAAACAGAACGCTCTAAAAGACCAGCATTATCGAGGCGAGTATTCAACTCTTTAGTATGAAGAAGATCGTATATACCTATAGGTAATTCTTTCATAATAACCTTGCTCTAAGCATTAACGTGCCTTTTAAAATAAAAGAAGTAGCCTGTGAAGATTGTGTTAAGCGATAATAATTCTCGAACATTATTTTATTATTTCTACATTAAAGCCATTCATATAAGCTTTAAGTAATTCATATTTTCTCTCAAACTCACTCTCCAATTCGTCGGGTCGAACCAAGCTAACCCATTGAATTATAAAAACGAAACCACAAAAACAAGCCTATATATGAGCTTAAACATACCATTTTACTACTTAAAAGAACGGTTTAGGCTCTTTATTCGAAGGAGAAAGTAATATGAAGAATTATAAAAAAGCTAAAAAACAAACTGAAGTCTCTGTAGGTTTTAGTCAGTAAAAATACTTCGTGAGTTTCAAGAACTTAATCAAAATAAACTGGCTGAATTAACAGGCATCCCCTCAATATACTATCTCTGCAATTGAAAATGATAGAATTCAGCCAGGTGTAGAAAGAGCAAAAGTATTTGCCAGAGCACTCCCGTGTCACCCCGCCGTTTTAGTTTTTACTGGTTGGTATATAAAACATGAATCAGCAGTTTCTCTGATGGTTATTGCGAGCCTTTAGTTGCGAGTAATACGCAGAAATCTTCTTTATGCGATGTACACTCCAGCAAGATTGCCGCGCAGCTTGCCACGTTTTACTCGCAACTAAAGGCTCGCAATGACAAACTTATTTGCGTTTGTTTTTAAAAAATTGTTTAAGTAACTGCGCACAATCTTTCTCTAAAATACCTTTTGTAATTTCAATAACATGATTTAGTTTTGTGGTATTTAAAATATCGAACACGCTGCCGGCTGCACCGGTACGTGGATCACTTGCACCAAATACAACTCGTGAAACTCGTGCATGTATCAAAGCACCTGCACACATGGCACAAGGTTCTAACGTGATATATAAAGTAGTATCGACTATTCGGTAATTGTCTATGGATTGAGCCGCTGCGCGTAGCGCAATTATTTCGGCATGTGCGGTTGGGTCATTCCCGGTGATAGGTTGATTCCAGCCTTCTGCGATTATTTTATTGTTTTTGACTATCACCGCACCAACGGGTACTTCATTGATAGATTCTGCATGCCGGGCTAGCTTTATAGCATGTTGCATCCATTTTATATCTTGGTCTGTATCGTTTATCATTTTTTGTGATTAGCGGAGGATATTGAAAATTTGCCGTCATTCCCGTGCAGGCGGGAATCTATATGCACAGGATTTCATTTATAAACATAATACCTTATTGAAGCATAGATTCCCGCCTCGGCTTTAGCGTCCTGCGTCACCCTACCGCATACGTCCATATATGCGTACGCAGGAATGACGGATATCTTACTTTGTTCACTCGCAATGACACGCGCCAAATATATAATGGCTTATTCCCACTCTATCGTAGCAGGCGGTTTAGACGATATATCATAAGCCACTCGCGAAATACCAGTGACTTCGTTAATAATACGTGACGATACTGTTTCTAAAAACTCGTAAGGCAGATGCGCCCAGCGTGCAGTCATAAAATCGATTGTTTCAACGGCGCGCAATGAAACAACGTATTGATACCGGCGACCATCCCCTGTAACACCCACTGATTTTACCGGCAAGAAAACCGTAAACGCCTGACTTACTTTTTGATACAAGTCATGGGCATGCAATTCTTCAATAAATATATTATCCGCTAGGCGTAAAATATCGGCATATTCTTTTTTAACTTCGCCTAAGATACGCACACCTAAACCTGGGCCGGGGAAAGGATGACGATAAACCATATCGTAGGGTAAACCTAACTCCACGCCTAACTTACGCACTTCATCTTTAAACAGTTCACGTAAAGGTTCGCACAGTTTTAATGTCATGTAATCAGGCAAGCCGCCCACATTATGGTGTGATTTTATTAAATGTGCCTTGCCCGTTTTTGCACCGGCTGATTCAATCACATCGGGATAAATTGTACCCTGTGCTAACCATTTTGCATTGTCGAGTTTATTGGATTCTTCTTCGAAAATATCAACAAATAAATTACCGATAATTTTGCGTTTCTTTTCCGGGTCAGCTTCGCCTTTTAGCGCATCTAAAAAACGTTGCTCAGCATCCACACGAATTACTTTTACACCCATGTGTTCGGCAAAGGTGGCCATTACCTGGTCGCCTTCGTTTAAACGCAGTAAACCATTATCAACAAATACACAGGTTAGCTGTGTGCCAATGGCTTTATGTAATAAAGCCGCAACTACTGACGAATCTACCCCGCCGGATAAACCTAAAATAACTTCTTCTTTACCAACGGCTTTACGAATTGTTTCGATACTGTCATTAACAATATTATCGGCTGTCCATAAATTGGCACAGTTGCATATCTCATGCACGAAACGGTTAATAATACGTTCGCCTTGATGGGTATGGGTGACTTCAGGGTGGAATTGTAAGCCATAATAACGGCGCGACTCGTCTGCCATACCGGCAATCGGTGCGCTATCAGTTGATGCCATTAAAACAAAACCATCGGGCAGCTCTACAACTTTATCACCGTGGCTCATCCAGACATCAAGCAGACCATAGCCTTCTTTGCTTTGATGGTCTTCTATGTCTTTTAATAATTCAGTGTGGCCTCGCGCCCGAACTTGCGCATAACCATATTCATGCGTGGCTGCAGATTCAACTTTGCCACCCAATTGCGCCGCCATGGTTTGCATGCCGTAACAAATACCTAAAACCGGTACGCCCATATCAAAGACACATTCAGGTGCACGAGGCGACGCCCCTTCGGTAACCGTTTCTGGCCCACCGGAAAGAATAATGCCTTTAGGATTAAAGTCGGTTATTGCCGACTCATCAATATCGTAAGGATAGATTTCGCTGTAAACACCGGCTTCACGAACACGTCGGGCAATTAATTGAGTATATTGCGATCCGAAATCAAGGATTAATACTCGATCGGCATGGATATTAGCAGTGGTCACAACAGCAGCCTACCTATATAAAAAGTAAAAACGCTTTAAATAAAATTTAAACGCGATAATTGGGTGCTTCTTTGGTAATAGAAACATCGTGTACATGACTTTCTGCCATGCCGGCATTGGTTACTTTGACAAATTGCGGCTTAGAACGCATTTCATCAATCGATGCACAACCGGTATAGCCCATGCTGGCTCGAATACCGCCCGTCAACTGGTTTATAACTGAACCCAATGGGCCTTTATACGGTACGCGGCCTTCTATGCCTTCCGGCACAAGCTTCTCAGCTTCGCTACCTTCCTGAAAATAACGGTCACTTGAACCAGACTGTTGGGTCATGGCACCGAGTGAGCCCATGCCACGATAAGACTTATACGAACGCCCCTGATACAACTCCACTTCACCTGGAGCCTCTTCGGTACCGGCAAACATACTGCCCAACATTACCGCATGTGCACCGGCAACCAGGGCTTTACAGATATCCCCTGAATAACGAATACCACCATCGGCAATAAGCGGAATACCTTTTGATTTAAGGACCTCGGCCACATTAGCAATGGCTGATATTTGCGGTACGCCCACCCCTGAAACAATTCGTGTGGTACAAATAGAGCCTGGGCCAATCCCAACCTTAACGGCATCTGCACCGGCATTCGCCAACGCGATTGCCGCCTCGGCGGTGGCAATATTACCGCCGATTACCTGCACATCAGGGAAAGTCTTTTTAACCCATTGCACACGGTCTAATACACCTTGAGAATGCCCATGAGCGGTATCGACCACGATAACATCGACACCAGCTAGCACTAAACCTTCAACTCGCTCATCGGTTCCTGCACCCACACCGACCGCCGCACCCACACGTAACTGCGCATGTTCGTCCTTGCAGGCATTTGGGTTTTCGGTGGCTTTTTGTATGTCTTTTACCGTAATCAGGCCACGTAATTTAAAGTCATCATTCACCACTAGCACTTTTTCAATGCGGTGTTTATGCAGTAACGCCTTAACCTCTTCCTTTGTCGCGCCTTCTTTAACCGTTACCAGCTTATCTTTGCGCGTCATAATATTAGAAACGGGATCGTCGTAGCCGGTATCAAAACGTAAATCACGTGCGGTCACAATACCCACTAAATCTTCACCGTCTACGACCGGCACGCCCGATATATTCTTTCTTTGGGTTAAAGATAAGACATCTCTAATAGTAGTAGTTGGTGATACAGTGATAGGATCCTTAATCACCCCACTTTCGAATTTCTTAACCTTACGGATTTCTTTGGCCTGCTCTTCAGCAGTCATATTTTTATGCACTATGCCAATGCCACCTTCCTGGGCAATAGCAATCGCCAAACGGGATTCGGTTACTGTATCCATGGCCGCAGCCATTAACGGAATATTCAGGGAGATAGTCTGGGTTAACTGGGTTTTAAGGGAAACATCACGCGGCAGTACATTCGAGTGAGCGGGTAAAAGTAATACATCATCAAAAGTGAGGGCATCTTCAGCTATTCGCAGCATAATTGGGATTCCAAGGCTGGGTAAAACCGCGAATTATAAAGAATTTTTGCACTCGAGCCAATATCGAACGCCATTTAAATACGTTTAAATAACATTTAAATTCAAATAAAATAAAGAATCTCTTAAAGATAGCCCAATCAACTATTGCCATTCAGGATATAACCACGCATAATCAATTCAAGTCCGGGTCTTACCACCCCCGAATTTACAGCTTTTCAATCTAACTATAATTTCAATATATTGAAAAGCTTATATATAAATAAAGCTAAAACAACTATAGAATTTTTACGACTTTGGAGGAACAAATGAGAAAGTTAATGATCATCCTAACGGCAGCGATTGCCTTAACACTTACTGCTTGTGCAGGATCAGGTCCCACTCACACTAAAAATGATGCTACCGGTGCGATTACAGCCGCTGAACATCAAACTAAACGTGCTGCTAAAAAATTCTATGAATGGCGCGACACTAAAAAAATCATCAAGAAAGCTAAAAAAGCACTTAAAGCCGGTGATTTTGACAAAGCAGTTAAACTCGCGAATAAAGCAAAAGCACAAAGCAGTATGGCTTTAGAGCAAGCAAGAGAACAAGCGAATGCCGGACCACATTAATCCGAAATAGCATTTAACAAAAGAAAGCCGAGTTTTTACTCGGCTTTTTTAGTGGCCGTCATTTTTTTATTTTACGGCCACTTATGCTGAACGAGTAAAACGAGTTCAGCTCTACCCAAATCACACACAATAAATTAAGAAACCACGCCTAGTCACAGCCCACTTATGCTGAACGAGTAAAACGAGTTCAGCTCTATCCAAATCGCACACAATAAATTTAAGAAACCACGCCTAGCCATAGCCCACTTATGCTGAACAATCAAAACGAGTTCAGCTCTATTCAAATCGCACACAATAAATTTAAAAACCACGCCTAGTCATAGCCACTTATGCTAAACAATCAAAACGGCTTTCGCTAGACCTGTAAGTACTACACAATTCAAATCAATAAACCCACATAGCACTCATACACCAAACCAGCTAAAAATAAGCTCATCCCTCACTAAAACACCCCACTACCTGCAAAACTAATACCCTTAAAAAATATTTCATAGTATTATCACCGTTTACAATAAATCACGATAATTCAATAGCCTTAAAGCATATGACCAAAACACAACTACGCGATATTTACTCAGTAAGCCGACTCAACCGGGAAGTCCGCTCGGTACTCGAGACAGGTTTTCCACTTCTATGGCTTGAAGGTGAAATATCCAACTTTGCCTGCCCGTCATCTGGTCATTGGTATTTATCTTTAAAAGACAGCCATGCACAGGTTCGCTGTGCCATGTTCAGAACACGCAATCGGTCACTTCGATTTGTTCCACGCAATGGCATGCAAGTTATTGTACGAGCAAAAATTGGCCTTTACGAACCACGTGGTGAATTCCAGATTATCATTGAACATATGGAAGAAGCCGGTGAAGGCGCTCTTCGGCAACAATTTGAGCAATTAAAAAACAAACTCAATGCCCAAGGCATGTTTGCAAGCAAAACAAAAAAAACACTACCTGATTTTTCAAAACGTATCGGCGTCATTACCTCACCAACAGGCGCAGCAATTCACGATGTACTAACAACACTCAAACGCCGCTTTGCCTCACTGCAGGTTATTATTTATCCGGTGAGTGTACAGGGCAAAGCCGCTGCTGCAGACATCTCTGCAACGATAAAACTTGCCGACAAGCGCAATGAATGTGACGTATTATTACTAACCCGTGGTGGTGGCTCGCTGGAAGATTTATGGTCGTTTAATGAAGAAAACGTCGCCAACGCTATTTATAATTGCAATATTCCGATCATTTCAGCGATAGGACATGATGTTGACTTTAGCATTGCAGACTTTGTCGCCGATGTGCGAGCCGCAACACCAACAGCTGCTGCGGAGCTTGTTAGCCCGGATGCGCAAAGCTGGTTAGAACATACGTCGAGCTTACAAAAAAGAATAACGCAACTCACACTGAATATTATAAACAATAAAGCGTCAACGATTAACCATCTATCCAAACGAATAAGACACCCGCGCAGACATATAGAAGAAACCAGTCAACGTGCCGATGAATACTTATACCGACTTCAACAATTAATGACTTCCCGAATAACTACAGTAAAACATAAGATTAACAACTTGAATTTACTCTGCCAGGCACAGAACCCAATATACAAAATACAATCAACGCAGCAACATACTAAAAAATTACTACAACAACTTAAATTAGTTCAACAACAAAAAATAAGCACATTAAAACAACGTTTTATTAAAAGCACCTCAACTTTGAATGCCGTAAGCCCACTTGCAACACTCGAGCGTGGCTATGCTTATGTAACATCAACAGAAACAAATAAAGTTATAAACGATATCCGACAGCTTAATATAGGTGACAAAGTGAAAACAAGTCTGACCAACGGCTCATTCATATCAACCGTCACTCATACAAAAATAAAGAGATAACATACAGTTCATGAATAAAAGACAGCCTTATTATCTAAATGCATATTTGTTTACACTAATACTCATATTTTTAAACGGTAGTACAAAAGTTCAGGCAAATACCCCCCCTAGAGTAAACGCTGTACCGGGTGGCATTAGTATTATCGACCTAAATATTCCAACAACTCAAGCAGCACCCTACACTAGCTTTAACAATAAGCGGGTTATGGTTCAGAAAAAAAATAATACATGGCATGCTGTTATTGGTATTTCACTCAACACAAAAATAGGTAAACACTTTATAAAAATAAAAGAATCATCGCGGAAAATATATTTCAATGTAAAACCCAAAAAATATAAAACCCAATATCTGATAATAAAAAACAAACGCAAGGTTAACCCGACTAAGAAAGATATAGAACGAATTATTAAAGAAAAGAAAATTATCGGCACTGTATTCAAAACCTGGCGCAACGTTGACAATGTTGATACCAATTTCCTTAAACCAGTAAAAGGCCCCTTCTCCAGTCAATTTGGACTAAGACGCTTTTTTAACAAACAGCCTCGTCGACCGCATAGCGGTCTTGATATTGCAGCGAGTCAAGGAACACCAATCAAAGCCCCTGCGGCAGGCATTGTATCAAACACGGGGAATTATTTTTTTAACGGCAATTCAGTTTTCATCGATCATGGCCAGGGTCTAATCAGTATGTATTTTCATATGAATAAAATTATTGTAAAAGCCGGACAAAGAATAAAAAAGGGTGAAAAAATTGGTGAAGTCGGTATGACCGGCCGGGTAACCGGGCCACATTTACACTGGAGTGTTAACCTTAATAACACTCGTGTCGATCCCCTTCTATTTTTAAAATGACGCCACAGACGCTACCCCCGAATTTAAACTACCCACACTGGGTTAACTGGCTGGCACAAGATGAAAATGGTAGCTGGTGGGGTTTTAGTGTCGAGCCACTACAAAACCATAATGGTTGGTATGAAAATGAGGTTGGTAAATATATATTACTGCTACAAAGCGAAAAAAATAAAAACTGGAAAGATAGTTTAGTAAAAATGAATTTATAGTCTGTTGGTAAAAAAATATTTATTCCTGTATTGGCTCTATTGGC
>VAPL010891001.1_pt1 | contig 15314 bp, 17 predicted proteins | sample 3395061 | NCBI WGS metagenome assembly VAPL01 (sample SAMN08290444, study PRJNA428436) | hydrothermal vent metagenome | isolation source: Deep-sea hydrothermal vent chimney 2 | place: Pacific Ocean: Juan De Fuca Ridge | depth 2182 m m | reverse complement strand
CTCCATGATGAGACACGAAGGTGAGAGAATAAGCTACGCAGCCTGTTATAAAAAAAGGCAAGCCAACTTATGAAAGATGGGACAATTGCGATTTCAAAAATTAATCGACTATAGACTATAGCTGCTGGCACCCCTTTCTGCGTACCGATGAAGGAATCGATATCGCTATTTTATTAACAGTATCTCATTGCGCTGTTGCTGATATAATAAACACCCAACGGCACAGAATCCCATCAAAAATTTTCTCTTACCAAACACAGCATAAACCACGCGGCGCACAATTGAGTATATATTTACAGTTATTTTTTGGTCGATGATACCCAAGCGGAACGAACTTTAGGAACACCAGTGCGAGAATTTAGATTCTCTACAAATTCTTTAGCATAGTGCGTGACTTGCTGTAATGTCCCGCGCATATTGCCGACAATGGTAGATTTATCGCGGCCAACAACATAGCGGTACCATTCACCCCCTCCCCCACCTTCAGGCGCTTCAGTTTTTTCTACACTGACTACGGTATACTCTTTCCTAATCAATACATCTCCGCCATCTAATGACATAACCATCCCCCCTCTCTCGGCCAAACTCTCAATACATGACCAAAGTATAATCACGTTTTATTGACGATACCTTGAGCACTAAACCGCTCAAGCTTGTGGCAAAGCCGACTTTTCATTGAACAACGCCTAAATATTTTAAGGATTCCCCCTAAAATAAACTCCCTTTTTTCATTTTGCTATCTTTATAATACCAGCTCATTAATTGCACAATACGCTTGAAGGCTATATTTCAACCAATCCAAAACTACCGCTCATTTGCGCTAGCAAAATGTGTAAACGCCGGAATCAAATTCACCTTGCAAACGTCAAACACCCAGCTTACCCGACGTTATTTCAGTCAAACAAGCTAACGGCGTGTCGGCGAATCAATCATTAATTTGCAATATAAAAGCGACCAATAAAATCCATCCCTGACTGCCAACATCGACGCTAGTATAGCAGGCATATGGGGTTTTATCTCTAAGAAACTAACCGAAAACATCGATTACTTGTTTCATCAATCTCAATCACGTTAGCCAAAGAAGTAATACCCAGATTATACTGAGTGAAAAAAAATTGGTGCTATTTTTATCAAAGCCAACGCGACACTTTACCACGCATTCGAAATAGTCAGCTAACATTCATCCGCAGCGGAGTATACCTAAGTTGCAAATCCGCTGCTAGCCTACTAGTATATTGGTATAGTGCTAACGCTCATCCTCAGCCATAAAGGAATAAATTTTATCCGTCATTCCCTTACGGATGGCATTGCATGAAACGGTTAGCACTATCATTTTCAAAATCCGCACGCCGCCGCTTCAATTGTAGACTAAAAAACTGTTTCAATGCAAATAGCCCAAGCAAGCACCTATTTACACTTATTTTTTACCTGTGCGCCTACCCATTCGAATATCAGCTATATCACAATCAATTCAGCCCTTAATGCACCAGCCTCCTTAAGTGCTTCTAAAATGGCAACCAAGTCGCCCGGCGCCGCACCGACCTCGTTAACCGCACGCACAATCTCATCCAATGAAATGCCGGGATTAAATAGAAACATACGATTCCTCTCTTGGCTCACATCAATATCTGTATTTGGCGTCACCACCGTATTGCCACCGGACAAAGCCCCAGGTTGACTTGCCTCTGGGCGTGCGGTGATCCGCACAGTTAAACTCCCATGTGTCACGGCCGCCGGTGTCACCCTCACATGACTGCCAATTACTACCGTGCCCGTTCTTGAATTGATAATCACTCTGGCTGGCGCATCTGCTGGGTTCACTTGAATATTTTCTAATACGGAGACAAATGAAACACGCTGTGATGGATCGCGTGGTGCTCGTACCGAAATCGAAGATCCATCGATCGCTTGCGCCGTTTCCTCCCCTAATTCCGCATTGATCGCTTGCGCCAAACGATGGGCCGTCGTAAAATCCGGTACATGTAAATTGAGTACAATCGAATTTCCTTTTTGAAATGAAGTTTCTACACCACGTTCCACGGTTGCCCCATTAGGTATTCGACCACTGCTGGGTATATTCACTGTCACACTTGAGCCATCCGCCGCCGCCCCAAACCCGCTCACCACAAGATTGCCTTGAGCAATGGCATAAACATTACCATCGACCCCTTTCAATGGGGTCATTAGCAAACTTCCACCACGCAGGCTTTTTGAATTACCAATAGAGGATACCGTCACATCGATTCGTTGCCCTGGCTTAGCAAAGGCTGGCAAATCGGCATGAATAGAAACTGCCGCCACATTTTTTAGTTGTGGCACAACACCCGGCGGTAAAGTAATACCAAATTGCGACAACATACTTTTCATGCTTTGCACAGTAAAAGGCGTCTGACTGGTTTGATCACCCGTACCATTTAAGCCAACCACAATACCATAACCCACTAACTGATTACTTCGCACGCTGGCGACATCAGAAATATCTTTAATACGATCCGCTTGCACCTGGCACACAATAACCATCGTCAAACTAAGAAAAATTATTTTATTCATTAAGGTTAACATATACTGTCCCTTGCAACATTAAAATGGCCACCAGGAACTATTGAAAAAACGAGTTAACCAGCCTTGTTCATTAGCACTGGCAACGGGACCTGAACCGCTATAAATAATTTGCGAATTGGCAACATTGCTCGATAATACGGTATTATCGCTACCGATATCTGCCAACCTAACAATGCCTGAAAAACGAATATGCTCACTGCCTTGATTCAGCGTTAATCTTTTTTCACCTTGCACCACAAGATTGCCGTTAGCCAGTACTTCTGACACCGTCACACTGATGCTCCCTGACAAACTGTTGCTTTGCCGAGAATTACCTTGCCCAGAAAAATCACTCGAGCCCGCTAAAGAGGTGGATAATACATTTTGCCCGAATGCGCTCACACCACCACCAAAAATAATCGGTGCCGCCGCTTCTACGTTACTGCCCTTTGAGGTACTCGTGCTTGCACTTTTTTGCGCTTTGGTGTTTTCTCTCAAAATAATATTAATAATATCACCCACCCGCTTAGCGGACGTATCTGAAAACAAATCGATGCCATAACCTGCTTGATAAATACTGCCATTACCTTGTGGCGCGGGCGATGACAAAATCGGACGAATAGGAACAAATTCAGGGGCGGGCTTTAGGGGTGGATTAGCACTGCATCCCATCACAAAAACAGTCCATGCGATTAATTGATATTTTTTCATTGATTTAACAACTAGCTTATAAATTATTACTTAAATAACCCAGCATACTATCTGTGGTTGAGATTGCCTTGGAGTTCATCTCATAGGCACGCTGAGTTTCAATCATATTAACTAATTCCTCCACAACATTCACATTTGAACTTTCTAAAGAGCCTTGGATTAACCCTCCTAAGCCTTGCAAACCTGGCGTTCCTGCTTGAGGTGCGCCGCTGGCAACGGTTTCCACATACATATTTTCTCCCATCGGTTGCAATCCACCAGGATTAATAAAATCAATCGTTTCAATATTACCTACTTGCACAGGGGCGACGTCACCCCGCTGCATCACGGTAACGATACCATCCGAGCCAATGGTTACTGACTGAGCATTTTCTGGGATGGTAATTGCTGGTTGCAACAAATAACCGCTAGAATTGACCATCTGTCCTGTACCATTTAAACTAAAGGCACCATCTCGCGTATAACCAATCTCTCCACTGGGTAACAATGTTTGAAAAAATCCTCGCCCCTGAATGGCAAGATCATATGGATTATCAGTAATAATCATATTGCCTTGCGCATGGATTTTTTCTGTCGACACAGTACGCACACCACTGCCCAACATTAATCCAGAAGGTAATACCGTATCTTCGCTGGATTGTGCACCGGCTTGCCGCACATTTTGATAAATCAAATCTTCAAAATTTGCCCGAGTTTTTTTGAAACCAACAGTACTCACATTAGCTAAATTGTTGGAAATAACCGCCATCCGCGTCTGCTGAGACTCCAGCCCCGTTTTTGCTACCCACAAGCTACGATCCATAGTGTTTACCTATTTAATTAATCTCAGAGAGATATTAGCTAATACGCATTAATTTCGCACTGGCTTCATCATTCTCTTTAGCCGTTGCCATGATTTTTATTTGCATTTCATAATTTCTTGCCAAGCTAATCATCGTCACCATGGCATCTACAGCACTCACATTACTACGCTCTAGCACGCCTGTAATCAACTTGACATTGAGATCATTATCTGCAACTCCACCATCTTTCAGATATATTAAGCCATCTTTGCCTTTTTTCAGGTCGGCGCTATCCGGATTAACTAATTTGATACGATCCACAACCGCTAATGTGGCGGCCCGCTGCCCAATCTGACGTATGGTGATGGTTCCATCATTCCCTATATTCATATTTTCTGCCGGCGGTATGGAAACGGGACCACTGGCACCCAATACTCGATAACCAGAAGCTGTCAGCAAAAAACCTTCCGGTGAAACACTTAAATTGCCCGCGCGGGTATAAGCTTCAACGCCCTCATCATTTTGTATGGCAATCCAGCCATCACCTGAAATAGCCATATCTAATGGTCGCCCAGTACTATCCAATGGACCAGGGCTAAAATCAGTCGCCGGCCTCTCTGTCATTGAAAAAGCTCGACTGGGATGCCCGTCACCATATACCGGCATACTTCTAAATTGAGCAAGTTCTGCCTTAAATCCAGTCGTACTAATATTCGCCAAATTGTGTGAGTTAACAGCTTGCGATAACAAACTCTCTTTTGCACCGGTCATCCCAATATACAGCATACGATCCATATCAATATCTCACTCGGTTTATTATCGAATATTAATCAATGTTTGAGCAATGGTATCTGCCGTCGATATCACCTCAGCATTAGCTTGATAGTTTCGCTGCGCCACAATTAAGTTAACCAATTGATCAGCCACCTCTACATTAGATGACTCTAGCGCTCCGGATTGTATTAAGCCTAAATTTGAAGATCCTGGCTGCCCTAAAACTAAGTCACCCGCATTACTCGACTCAATCCACAAATTATCCCCTGCCACCCCTAAACCTTGTGGGTTAGCAAATGTGGCCAATGCGACCATGCCAAGTGCATCCGCATTGCCATTGGTATAACGTGCGAATACAATACCATCCTCTGATACATCAAACCCTGACAACATACCCGTAGAAAAACCATCTTGCGATAAGGCGTTGACAGAAAAATCGCTGCCAAATTGAGTGGTATCAACATATTCATAAGCCAAACTAATATTACTTGCCCCCGTCCCAGGATTAAACGGCGCATAAGATATTTCATTGGGACTATTAAGCCCTGGCGGGGATACCGTATTTAATGTGCCATCAGGATTAAATTCCAAAACACCGGGTGCATTTTCCGCTGCACCCAATGGATCAATTTGCTGCCCATTAACAAAATAAAAAGTCTGCCAAGTATTTGGAAAATTTCCACCCGTCGGTGCCGTATCTACTTTTCGATAATAGGTCGTGGCAACCTGCGGCACACCCAACGAATCATAGATTGAGGTCGATGTCACATGGTTGTAAGTCGTAGGGTCAGCCGCATCAAATGGAGTGGTCGTTACATCCGAGGCCGTACCGACAACCGTAAAAGGTGTCACATCCGCGTTTAGATTTAAATCAGCTGAAACCAAGCTGGTTTCTTGTGGTGCTCCAATATCCGTATTCAATTTTAAATCAACTAATCGCCCAGTATTAAAGCTCGTTTGATTACCCACCGTCACCGGATCGAAAACTTGTAACTTCTGACCTGTGGCATTGGTCACAAATCCTTTTTCGTCAAGCCCAAAGGCACCCGCCCGTGAAAAATACTGCCCTTGCTCATCCTTGACGACAAAAAATCCATCACCAGTAATCGCTAAATCAGTACTATTATCGGTATAATCGATATTCCCCTGGCTGAATATTTGACGAATTTCCGCAACACGCACCCCACTGCCTGCCGTCACGCTTGCAATCGATCCCGAGCTTGCTGCATAAACATCAACAAACTCTGCGCGTGACTGCTTAAAGCCTGTCGTTGAAGAATTCGCAATATTATTACCGGTAATTTTTAATTCCGTCGAGGCGGCGCGCAAGCCGGTTAATGCAACACGAAATGGCATAATAATTTATCCTTTTATTTTTTGTTAATAATACCAGTAACAGAGATTAAAAATTATCTCTATTACTTTAAATAATTTCCCTAACTGCATTCATTCCTACGGAGCCTAAACCACCAATATTCAATGTCATGGATTGTCCTGCCCGCCCCAATGAGACACTTTCTACCGGCACCACCACCAACGGTTGTAATCCACGTTGTCCATTGACGGTATTCGCTTCAGCTGCAATCGAGTATTTGCCAGCCGGCAAAGCTTCGCCGTTTTCTCCAGTACCGTTCCAATCAAACTTAACCATTCCTGGCGTTTGCGAACCCATGGATAAACGTTTAACTAATTGACCGGCATCGTTTTGAATGGAAATCACCAAATCACTGGTACTCTCAGTTAACTCAACAGCACCCGACATACCACCTTGCTCTGTTAGCTCAACGACATCCGAGGGAACCAAGACCTGGCGACCCACCAGACTCGAAGCTTGCAAAGCTTGATTGGAAACAAGCGAGTTGCTTAATTCATTGAATGATTTCTGCATCTCCTGGATGCCACTCACCGTACTAAACTGTGCCATTTGCGCTAAAAAATCACCATTATCCATGGGCTTATTAGGATTTTGATTTTCAAATTGAGCGATCATTAAATCTAAAAAATCTTTTTGGCCTAAGGTATCTCGTTTTTTCGCTTCTTCCGCTTGTTTTTTCTGTATGCTGAGCTGATCAATTAATGGTGAATCTGGGTTAATCTTTGCCATGGTATCTCACTCCAGCGACACCCTTTTATTGCTGCCCAAGGCGCAGGGTTGCCATCAATAATTGCTTAGAAGTATTAATTGCTTCCACATTATTCTGGTAAGAACGAGAGGCGGACATCAGGTTAGCCATTTCTTCGACGGTATTCACGTTCGGCAAAAAAATGTATCCATCTTCATTGGCCATCGGATGCTCGGGTTCATAACGAGTTCGCAATTCGCTTTGGTCTTCAACAATCCCCATGACTTGTACACCTACACCCGCTTGCTTCGACGTGCCATTGCTAAATTCGCTTAACAAGGTGGCAAAAACCGGCTGTCGGGCACGATAGGTTTTTTCAGTGCTACTACTCACGGTTTCTGCATTCGCTAAATTACTGGCCGTCACATTCAGACGTATCGATTGGGAGCTCAACCCTGAGCCCGATATTTGAAATACATCAAACAAAGACATATACTTTATTCTCCTTTTATCGCTGCCAACAAAGACTTTATCTTACCACCTAAAAAATGTACGCTCGCTTGATATTGAATTGCATTCGCTGAAAATTCAGCCTTCTCAATTTGAGAATCTACCGTATTACCATCAATGGAAGGTTGCAAAGGACTGCGATATAACAATTCATTCGCTAACTCCCCTGTTGGACCCACTTGTATATGCTTCGCATGCGTGGTACGCATCATATCTGCTGGTTGACCATGCATACTCTGCTGCAAAATACGCTTAAAATCCATATCTCTTGCTTTATAATTAGGCGTATCGGCATTGGCGATATTCGAGGCTAAAATAGACGTTCTTTTGGCTCGCACATACATTGCTTGCTCGTGTATCCCCATCGCCTTATCTAAATTAAATCGCATTTTTTACTCCTAATAAAAATCGTTTTTACAAACGAAGCAAGCTTTACGCCATTATTTTTATATATTTAATTCAGCAAGTTGTAAGTTAGCAATGCATTGATGGTAGGGCTAACGGCAAGGCTTAGCCGCTTATCGACTAGCTCATAGAGAAGCACAGCAGAGATACCCACAAGAGGAAGTGAACAGACAATGGAAAAATTACCCGAAAAATTAAGAGATCGGAAACACGCCTTACTCTATTTTTTGATACACCACACCTTGTGATGTTCTTAGCATTTGATAAATATCCGTATAACGGTTTGGCGTTTCTGAACCACCCAACATCAAATAAGCTTTTGGATGAAGCACGTCACCCAGTCTATTTAAAATATCTTTTTTAAACTCAGAAGAAAAATATATCAATACATTCCGACAAAAAATCACATCAAATTTTCCTAGACCAATATAGGAGTTTTGTAAATTTAAATTTTTGAATTCAACTCTGTTTTTAATTTCAGGCTTAACTTTCCACTGGCGGCCACACTCGGTCAAGAATTTTTTTTTGCGCGCTTCCGATAGTCCACGTGATAATACCGCCGTATCATACATACCTTGGTGACATTCTTGCAGCATTGATGAAGAAATATCCGTGGCAATAATTTGCACACCCGCCGCAAATGAGCCGGGATGCTTAGCGATATATTCTTGCACCAAAATGCTCAAAGAATAAGGCTCTTGTCCTGACGAACAAGCCGCCGACCAGATTCGAAAAGGTCTGCATTTTAGTCTAGCGTATTCAGGAAAAATAACATGCTGCGCAATATCAAAGGGATATTGGTCACGAAACCATAAAGTTTCATTGGTTGTCATCGCATTGATGACACTTTCTTGCAAGCTCGGATATTTATTACTACGTAGTTGATCGAGCAATTCACCATAAGAAGTAAAACCATATTTATCAATCAAGCGATTTAAACGACTGCTAACTAAATAGTGCTTATTATCGCCTAGCACAATCCCGCAGGCTTGCTCCAGAAATTCTCGGAAGCCATCATAAACCAAATTTGTTAATTTACGTTTACTCAATGGCTGATCTCATTGACGAATCATCCACCGAACCGATGCCAACAACCCTTTGCAAATCAATCATTGTGATGGTTTTATCACGCAACGTCACCTCCCGACAAACAGCGGGATATGCATTCGGCACATTGTTTAATACCAGACACCGCAATACTTCCTGTACTTTAAACACAGGAATACCATCGCAGCGCTGCCCATTAAGCCAAAACAATAATAATTCCAAGCGATTGCGCCCAACAAATTGAGTTCGCTGGTCAACACCGATCAATAAACCTACCATGATAGAAAATCCAATGTCACTTAACGAATGCTTTACTATCGACACCTTGCTGAGTAATCCTAACAAAATATTCATGCTTAGCGAACAGCTTAAAAAAACCGGTCCAATGTTTGCTGTTCATAATAGCCATCGCTTTTAAAAAAGGACAATAGCTTGCCCACCCCTTACCCATTCATAAAAAAGGGCTTATTGGTTTTACAAATACCAATGCTCTGCTTCATGATGATCTTGCCTTATGTAAGTATGGCTCAACAGACAATTCAATCACTCGAAGAAATTGAAAGCGCTGTCCATTCCTTTGTTTTAAAACAACTGGATAACCCTAAAAAAAATCATATAGAAATCACCGTTAACAAATTAGACCATCGACTTAAGCTCGCCGCCTGCGAAACTCCATTGACACTCTATCTGCCAACCAATCAATCCATCCAACGACGCACATCCGTCGGTGTAAAATGCCATAAACCCAAACCATGGAACCTTTACATCCCAGTTATCGTTAAAAAATATGGGAATGTGGTTGTCACAAGTCGACCCTTAACTCGTCACACTCAGCTAACACCAAACCATATACATCTCGTGAAAAAAGAGCTCAGTCGTTACCGTCGCGGCTACTATCAAAGCATCGAAGAAATCGAAGGGCTCATCACGCTGCGCCCGATACGGGCTAACAGTGTATTAACACCCAGCATGTTGAAGCCGGCTTATTTAGTTAAAAAAGGAGAAACCGTACACATCATCGCACTATTAGGCGGCCTGGAAGTTCGGATGGTCGGTAAGGCTTTAGCTAACGGTATTAAGGGACAAGTCATTCGCGTCAAAAATTTATCGTCAAAAAAAACAATTCAAGCTGTTATTATACAAATCGGCCAAGTCGCCGTTCGTATTTGATTAAAATACAATATGTTATAACAACAAACCATAACGTTACCCACCTCCTCCCCTAAACCTGAATCGCTGTAATATTTATATTTCAGTTGCATCCTCCCCCTATTTTAGGCTATAAATTCTTCTTAGCACCAACATCCAATAGTGAGCACCTTGTCACAAAAAAAAATCTAAAGATTTTAAATTGCGTGTCGACAATGGTTCTAGGTCGAATATCTTTAAAGAGGATTTTATTTATGGCCAACGAAATTTCAGGCTCATCTCACGCCAATCGTGCGATAGCCACGGAAAATGTAAAAATAAGTCATACTACCCCCATCAAAAAGACCGATGAAGTATCGCGAGCGAAGCTTCCTACCAGTGATACGATCAACATCACAAATACGGCAACACAATTACAGCAAATTGAAGCTAAACTCGCGGCAGAACCGGTGGTGAATATGGAAAAAGTCAATGCAATAAAAGCACAAATCGCTCAAGGCACCTTCACCGTCGATCCAGAAAAAGTCGCAGACAAACTTATTGAAATAGAAGGCATGATTCGTGCTAAACTTTCCACATGAATGACAAATTTGTAAAAACGCTAAAACCACTGCTTGATAAACAGCTGACAATGACCGTTGCATTAAAAAACTTGATGGAACGTGAATATGCCACATTAAATACCGCCAAATCACTTGGGCTGGATGAGATCATCCAAAAAAAGCAAAAAGTGATCGACGACCTAGACAAGTTGAATAAGAATTGGCAACAATTATTAGCCGCTTCTCAGGTTGACATTTCGGAACAAAATATTCGCCTTTTCCTCGCAAAGCTCGACCCGAGTGAGACATTCGGTCTGCTGATGAACTGGAATGCACTATGCAAACATACCAAAGCATGTCAACGACTTAATACCGTTAATGGCACCGTCATCGTGTTACGCCAACACGCCACACGACAAGCCTTAGATATCCTGCAAGGCAAATCACATAGCAATACCTATGGGCCGAAAGGTCAAAAGTTATCAAACAACTACGGCGGCCATTCCATCGCGACCGTATAACTAAATGTTATTCCAGCAATAAATACTGCCGAGCCCGTCGATAATCTTCTGGCCAATCCACATCCCATAATGACGGGTATTCAAAGCATGGCCAGCCCAATCGGATAAAATGAGCACGAGTCACTTCCATCACCTGGTCAGTCCCCCACTGAATATCGGAAAATAACCCCCTCTCAACCCTGTTTAAACCTAGTAATACATAACCTCCATCCGTGGCTGGGATAACAACGGCAGTATTTGTCCGTATTTTTGCAAAAGATTGCCGGATATGACTGGCCTCCAATACCGGGCAATCCGTGCCAATCACAATGACACACTTATATTGGCGAAGTGCATCACTAAATGCCTGATACATCCGTTGTCCCAGGTCTTCTCCCATCTGTGGCTTCAAGACAACATTGAAATGTTGTTGCATTTGCTTAAAAAAATCACTATGACAATCTGGACTACACCATAATTGCGTCGTCCATTCGTTACTGACCATACGCGCTAAGGTATGCATGACTAAATCAACATGAACCGCCCTCGCTTTTTCAGCACCCAACTCAGAAATCAACCGGGTTTTCACTTTCCCAAGCGCGGGGGCCTTGGTAAATATCATCAGTAAATTTTCACTTCTGCCTAACTGGCTATTCATTGCTCGTCATTATCTTCCTAAGAAGCGGCTTGGTTAAAAAATGAAGCGGCTGAAAAACCATCAAAATGACCGCTTATCCTGATCCTTTTCGGCAAATAGCACGGCTATTCTTCTCAAACGATCGAAAAAATTGTCTCATTTTGATGACTTTTCGCTCAATATTTTTTAACCAAACAGCTTCTAAACCAAATAAAGATTCTCATTCAATGTCCAATCAAATTCGTGTATATTCAGCACGACCATCAACTACCATTTTCGCGCCCAGATTTAGGTAAGATTGGATCGACCGGATTGACGACCCGTAGGTGCTTTAGGCCATTCAGGATGACTAAAGGGAGTTAGGAGGTAGAATAACGCATGGAGCAATTATCGAGACAAAGCCAAGCGCTAAACAAGAAAGTTATTACATGCCCATTCCTTAGCAACAAGTGCCGACAGATGATTCATCGGATATTTGATAGCTAGCCCCCTTTGTTTGAGAGGCCGGTCGCAACGTGCCCGCTGGCGCACACCAGTGTCTGGGTTCCCACAAAGTGGCGGGCGCAATACCAATAAAATCATCTTTATAAGGGCCTTGCGTTAACATACCAAAGGTTCTTTCACATACCGCAATTCGTTCGCCTCGCGGAAAAATGTGGCCTTCTTCGTCATGGACATTAGCGTAAGGACCTTTGTAAATAACCGCATGACCTCGATCAATACAATCATTACCTTCACCCTTCACCGCCGTCAAAGTCACCGAACGAAATTCGAGCCCCTCAACCACTTGCCAAGGCGTTTCCTCCCATTTATCAAAACACACGGCAACAAATCCCGCGTCAACAAAGGCCTCCATCAACTCATGCTCTTGAAACGCGCCAGAAATACAGCCACTCCATAGTTCTGGATCATTTTTAAGTGTATCGGGGACAAACTCATCGCTCACGATATCAGAAATTGCCACTCGACCACCGGGCTTTAAGACACGAAATATTTCGTGGACAAGCTGAGTTTTTTCCGAATCGCTCACCAGATTAAGTACACAGTTGGAAATCACTAAATCAATCGAATTGTCTTTAATGAGAGGATTGTTTTGTCGTTGACGCGCTTGATAGTCACCTAATGCCGAATAATCTTTTGCATTTTTAACGGGATGATCGGCAAGCCTTTGTTCCATGGCCGTCACATCCAGCGCCAAATCCTGAATATACCCTTTTACAAACGCGACACGATCGCTCCCTAACTTATCCGCCATTTCTTGTTGATATTTTCTTGCAAGCATTAACATGTCATCATTCATATCAACGCCAATCACCTTACCTTCTTGACCCACAATACTCGCGGCCATATAACAAATTTTACCACCGCCACTACCAAGATCAAGCACCGTATCGCCTGGACGCACATAACGTGATGGATCACCACAGCCATAGTCTTTATCGATAATTTCTTGGGGAAGCAGGGCTAACGCCTCGCTATCATAGCCAACAGGGCAACATAATAATTCTTGACGCTCTTTGGCACCGCCAGAATAGCGATCTAATACACTCGCATTTAAATCCACGCTTGACTCCTCGTAATTACTCTATTATTTTATTGATCCAAATCATTCGCTACCGATATACCATCAGAATTTTTATGATAATGCGCCACCACAACTACTGCCACTGCCCGCCGTACATCCGTAACAATGATCTGCCACCACAATGGGATTGCCATTTAAATCATATTTTAGCAAGTCATTGATATGTGCTTTAGGCCGATTTTCCATTCTCAGTGGCAAATCTAGCATTTGATTAAAATCGCAATCATAGACATAACCCTGCCAATCTACACTGATTAAGCGACGACACATAACCGTCGGCAAATTAACCTTTGCATACGATGTTTTGAGTAATGACATGTAATGATGGAATTTCCCCTTGGAGACCAACATGCTTCCAAAGCGCTGGATGGGCATATTGGTGATGGTATACAACTGGTTAAACACAATACCAAAGTGTTGTTGTAAATGTTTTTTATAGTCAGCTTCAAGCTCAGCTTGAGCCGGAGGCAAAACCCAACCTTGCGGATTATAAACCAAATTGAGTCGTAAACCACTATTTGGCTGACCATAACCCAACGCATTTAATGCTTGTAAACCACGAATACTACTTTGAAAAACCCCCTTTCCTCGCTGCTGATCAACATTGTCTTCCATATAACAAGGTAGTGAGGCGGTAATTTCTACTTTGCGATCCGCTAAGTAATTTGCCAAGCTTTCCTGGCCCGGCTCTTCCAGCACGGTAATATTACAGCGGTCCATCACATTGATATCGCTTGCGACGGCGGCATCAACCAAATCACGGAAGTGGGGATTAAGCTCCGGTGCCCCACCGGTTAAGTCGATGCTTGTCACACTTGATTGGCGCATAAATTCGATAATTTGCTGCACCGTTTCTAAGGTCATATTCTCTTTGCGCTTAGGACCCGCACTGACATGACAGTGCACACATTGCTGATTACATCGATACCCCAAGTTAACTTGCAACGTTGTCAAAGTATCTCGACGCAGCTCCGGAAAATCCGAAACCTCTAATAAAGGTAAAGTGGCACGCATATTCTATCTCCTAAACCGACTTCTATATTGTCAGATACCAAGCGATGGCAATCGCCAATTTTAAAGGTGTTCATTTAGCCTTTCACCTTATCAGCACCGTATGTGACACTCACGGCCTACTACCAAAACCCGCTCATCATTGACCCAAACGATCGAGTGACTCATTGCAGTAAATATACCCATCGCCGACACTATTTTAACCGGCCCCCCGTCAACTTATCTAAAAATAATTGGCTATCGGTATAGAAAAAAATTACCCAATGAGTACAGCGATCACAAAATTCTCACGTCACCCTTGAACGGGCAAAGATTTTTACTTGCGACAAGCCACAAATCATGTACATTATCCAGGTCATGCGCAGTACAAGCAAACAACAAGGCCGCTTCCTTTGCTTTCTAGACATCATGAAAAAAAAAATGTTACAGTGCTGCTTTTACCACCGTAATTAACGACAACTCGGGGGATAAAATGAGAAACACAAGAGACTACTCAACCGGATGAAAAATCCAACATGAAAGATGACATATTAGTAACCAAATTACTCGCCGGTGATGAAGCCGCGTTTCGGCACCTGGTTAAATCCTATCAAAGTATTATGCTAAAAGTTGCCCGAGCAATCGTCGGCCCATCCATTGCTGAAGAAGTGGTGCAAGAAACCTGGTTATCTGTGATTAAAGCATTGCCAAACTTCCAACAACGATCGAGTTTAAAAACCTGGATACTACGCATTGTTAGCAACTGTGCCAAAACACGCTTGCGCAAGGAATCTCGTAATATTGCCGTCGGCAGTGCCGAAGACCTCGCTCAACTATCGATTCCTGCCGATCGCTTTACTGAAAATGGCATGTGGCAGATGCACCCGAGCGTCTGGCACGGAGAAACACCCGATCAAATTTTAGGCAGCGAACAATTGAAAGAAGTAATAATAAAAGAAATCAATAAGTTACCGCCTCTGCAACAATCTGTGCTAATTTTACGCGAAATTGAAGACATGGAAATGGAAGAAATATGTAAGATTCTTGAGGTTTCTGCATCTAATAGTAGAGTACTATT
>VAPL010418136.1_pt1 | contig 15319 bp, 14 predicted proteins | sample 3395061 | NCBI WGS metagenome assembly VAPL01 (sample SAMN08290444, study PRJNA428436) | hydrothermal vent metagenome | isolation source: Deep-sea hydrothermal vent chimney 2 | place: Pacific Ocean: Juan De Fuca Ridge | depth 2182 m m | reverse complement strand
GACCTTATCAAGTTTCTTCACGCTTTAACTGACCCTGGGAATATAGATTTGCGCCATGATGTCCCAACACGAGTTCCAAGTGGATTGACACTTGCCGATTAAAGTTTTATCAAATAAGGAATGGGTACGTTAATATGTAATATATTTCTGTACCTATTCTTTATTACATTTGAATACGCAGTTTATCGCCCAGCGGTAAAAGCGGTTCAGTGAAATTTTTCCTGGCGGGGAGTGATAATAGAAATTGTAACTGGCAAACTACGATGGATAAAGAGCTGCAAAGTGTACTCAACGACTATCAGTACAAGCATTTGGCTGTAGATTGAGATACGATTGTTGGCTAGCATATCGACAAACGTATGACAACAGACCTCAAATGGAGATATATCGCCGGCTAATTATTAAAATTTTTAATTTAATGTATCCTGTTTAGGTTGACCAGTACATTACCGCGTCACATAACAGGTTGGATCAACAATGCCTGCTGACTCAAAGCCTTCTTTACGAAGATGGCAAGAATCACAATAACCACAGGCACGACCTTTATTATCTGCATTATAGCAAGAAATAGTGAGAGCATAATTGACACCCAGTGTCAGCCCTTGTTGAATAATTTCGGCTTTAGTCCGATGTATAAGCGGGGTTTGTACTTTAAATTGAACCCCTTCGGCTCCCGCCTTGGTGGCGAGTTGTGCCAAGCGTTCAAATGCTTGGATAAACTCAGGTCGGCAATCAGGATAACCTGAATAATCAACTGCATTAACACCGATGAAAATATCTTCTGCTCCCAGTACTTCAGCCCAACCTAACGCGAAAGCAAGAAACAAGGTATTTCTTGCTGGTACATAAGTCACGGGGATACCTTCTCCGCCAAATTCAGGTACAGCAATGTGATCATCGGTTAACGCAGAGCCGCCAATACCACCCAAACCAATTAATACGGTTTTATGCTCTACCACACCCAGTAACTGGGTAACGCGTTGTGCGGCATCCAGTTCAATTTTGTGCTGCTGACCATAATCAAAGCTCAAGGCATAACAGTCAAAACCTTCAGCGCGTGCAATCGCTAATGTGGTGGCTGAATCCAGCCCCCCTGAGACTAATACTACTGCTTTTTTTTTCATCAGACATTACCGACCGGGTTGTTCTCCCCACAGTATTTTGTGTAGCTGAATTTGCATGCGCACACTCAGTCTGTCTGCTACAATCCAATCGGCTAATACTCTGGCCTCTAAGTGACCTGCGGCGGGAGAAAACAATACATCACATTGATCTGGCAAACTATATTCTTTTATTTTTGTTACGGCCCAGTCATAGTCATTACGATCCGTTAGGACAAACTTGACTTGATCCTGAGTTTGTAAATACCTTATATTGTCGTAACAGTTGCGCTCAACCTCCCCGGAACCCGGTGTTTTAAGATCCACAACTTTTTCTACTCTGGGGTCGATGTCGGCAATAGATAATGCGCCGCTGGTTTCAAGCGAAACCTGGTAATCCGCCTCAAGTAACAATATTAACAAGGTAGCGCATTGTTTTTGCGCCAAGGGTTCCCCCCCGGTTACCGTAACATGACGCGCACCGAACTGCTTTACTTCATTTAATATAGCATCCAGCGTTTTTGTATCACCGCCCGTAAATGCGTAAGTAGTATCGCAGTAGTGACATCGCAAAGGACATCCCGTTAAGCGAATAAATACGGTTGGCCAGCCGACCTGCCTTGCTTCGCCCTGCAAGGAATAAAATATCTCTGTAATTCGTAAATAACGATTCAATGACCTTCTTTTTCTAGTTTTTTCAACTGCGCCTTAGATAAGCGTGCAGAAGAGCTGTTCGGATATTTTTTTCGCACCGTTTTGAAAGCTTGTTTTGCTTCTGAAAAATGACTCAATTGGTAATGGCTAATGCCTAGTTTATAGTAGGCATCTGCAAGCTTGGCACTTTTTGGATACATTTTTATTAACGTATTAAAGTCGTCGACCGCTTGAGAAAATCGTCTTGTCACCCGATTGGCTTCACCTTGCCAATATAAAGCGTTGTCAGCAAAACTACTCTGCGGGTAGCGAGTAACCAGAGTTTTAAATTGTGTAATGGCATCATCATATTGTTTTTTACGCAATATCGCAAAAGCTTGTTCATAGGCTTTACGCGCCTCCGCTTCACCTGATTCTGAAGTCGGTGATGACGCGCCTACGGTCGCTGACGATTTGGCCATAGGAGATGAATCATTTTCTAGCTGTTGCATGCGACGGTCTATATCGTTATAGATATCTCGTTGGCGACTTTTTAATCCGGAGATAAGATGATTTAGCTCTTCTACCTCACTACGCAGTGTTTCATTTTCTTGCTGAACTTCATTTAAGCGACGCAACATGCCGACCAGTGCTCTATTATCTACCATGCGTTCCAATCGCTTTACGCGGTCTTCTAACGAACCTGCAGGTACTGAGCGTAACTGAGCGGTCGCATTCACAACAGGTGCGGCCTTTTGCGTTAACGTGCGCGAACTTTGTGCATTTGACGCACCACCAATCTCTTCAATGGCCGCAGGTTGCTGAGCCATTGCGCTTCCTGCCATAGAGAAAGCAATCAAGACTAATACACTAAAGCGGACTAAAAACTGATTTACATTATTCATAACCGTTATCAAAATTAGCTATACCTGATGATTAGCGTTCGTAAACAAGTTCCACACGACGATTAGCTTGATAAGCCAGTTCATCGTGGCCTAAATCAGCGGGGCGTTCTTCGCCGTAACTGATGCTTTGTATTTGGTTACTACTCGCACCAAGCAGTTGGAGAAATTGCGATACTGCTTGCGCTCGTCGTTCACCTAAACCGAGATTATATTCCCGTGTACCCCGCTCATCAGCATGCCCCTCCAGGGTGAGACGTGCGTTCGGATTTTCGGCCAAAAAACCGGCATGTGCTTCAACCACTTCTGAAAATTCGTCTTTAACCAATGCACTATCCAGATCAAAATAAAGCACCCGTTTGGCCAATAAAGTATCTGTCTCGTCTAATGGATGCGCTTCTATAATATCCAGCTCATTAAGTCCTGCACCCTGAGCCGTTTCAATATCATTCATACCGGTTTCGGTATCTTCCATGACATCCGCAATGTCTGCCTGACTTTCCAGGTCATCCAGATCCTTGGTTGCTGAACTACAACCGATCATTAATAATCCTGAAATACTAACTACTGCAACAAGCCTTTTCACCGCCTTCATTCATTTGCTCCTTACTGTTTTACGGTATCAGGAATGGCCCCCACGCGGGTTCGCGTGCATCCCCTCCCCCTTTAAGTTCAAAACGTTGACTCACTCGCCCATCCGCAGAAACAGCGGCCAAAACCCCCCGCTGTCTATCCCGTGTAGCGAATAAAATCATGCTTCCATTTGGCGCAAAAGTGGGCGCTTCATCTAATGTGGTTTGCGTGAGCACGGAAAATGCCCCCGATTCCAGTTCAAGTACGGCGATATGATACCCTTCTCCGCTATTATGTACCATGGCTAAGAGCTTTCCATCTGGAGAAAAAGCACCTCGGGTATTATATTTTCCTTCAAAAGTTAGCCTTTTGGATCGACCCCCCGTCGTATCAATCTGGTAAAGTTGGGGTCGCCCACCCGAATGCGCAGTATATACGATATGTTTGCCACCCGGTGACCAAACCGGTTCGGTATTAAAGTTTGTCGATGATGTCCGAGTTAAACGCTTGGTTAAGCGAGACTGATAATCCACTATATAAATATCTCTTTTTCCTTTACGTGAAATAACCACAGCCAGTTTGCTGCCATCGGGTGACCATGCTGGAGAACTGACTTGATCTTTTGTGTTCAATAAACGTTCGCGCTTGCCTGTTGCGACTTCCTGGATGTAAACGGTGCTGGGGCCATGTTCGAATGAGGCATAGGCAAGAAAACGACCGTCGGGAGACCAAGATACTGAAATAATAGATTCGGGTGATGCAAAGATTGTTTTTGGATCGTAGCCATCCGAATCAGCCACTTGCAGCTCAAAAACCCGATTTTTTTCGTCCAATTGTTTAGCTACAATATAGGCAATGCGTGTGGTAAATGCCCCCTGTTGTCCCGTCAATGCCTGGTAAATTTTATCGCTGATTTGGTGCGCTAAACGACGAAGTTGGTTAGCATTGACTCTAAACTTTTGAGCTTCAACAGACTTGCAACGGATCGCATCGAACAGCTCATAATTTACTTCAAAAATAGCACCAATCGCACGCACGCTACCGACGACTACATTTTCAGCACCAATAATACGCCAGTCTTTGCACTGAATATGCGCCCCTTTAGTAGGGAGCGCCAAAAAATCTTTTTTGGCTATAGGTTGAAAATAACCACTGCGATATAAATCTGCTTTAATGACCTCATCCAGACGTTCTGTAACCGAGGTTGTGGATGATTCCCAGGCAAAAGGAACAATGGCGATGGGTAAAGCCCCTTCTGCCTGTTGCGTGATATCGATCTGCAATACGGCATAACTTGCTTGAGGGGTGAGCAACAGCAACAAGATTAAAGCGAAATTTCTCATAACAATCCTATATTTATTTTTCATTCCTGAGGTGTGAAAATAAATTCCAGCTCTCGCTCAAATAAAGCACTATCTGCTGGACGTGGTAATGGCGACGCTTTATAAACCGCATTGATCACCGAACGCCGGAAGTTAGCATCATCAGTATTGCAATTAATGATGTTGACATCAACCACCTCGCCACCCGGAATCTGTTTCACACTTACCACACAAGACATACCCGATTTAGTGCCTGGTGCTGTACGCCAGGCTTGTTGTATATCCCGTTGAATCGCACTTTTGTAAGCTATACTTTGACGGTCTAGTTTGCGTTGGGCTGCACTGTCCAGAAGTTCTTGCTGCGCTTCATCAAGCTCGCGCTGAAACTCCTCTTCTTCCTGGCGTTTCAGCTCTTCTTCCTGGCGTTTTTTTTCTAGTTCGGCTTGACGTTTTTTTTCGGCTTCCGCTTTGCGCCTTTTCTCTTTCTCAACCTGACGTTTTTTTTCAACTTCCGCTTTGCGTTTTTTTTCTTGCTCGGCCTGACGTTTTTTTTCAGCATCTGCTTTGCGTTTTTTCTCTTGCTCAACCTGACGTTGTTTTTTCGCATCGGCTTCGCGTTTTTTCTCTTGCGCGGCCTGACGTTGTTTTTCCTCATCAGCTTCGCGTTTTTTCTCTTGCTCAGCTTTACGCTTTTTTTCTAGTTCGATTTGACGTCTTTTTTCAGCTTCGGCCTGACGTTTTTTTTCTTCCTCTGCTTTGATCTTTGTTTCATCTATCACCACCGCATTGATGATGTTTTCAGGGACTTTTTGAGGAGCCTGTTTGGGAGACCAATCCACAGAAAAAACTAAAAAAACCAGCAATAGCACATGTACTAACACGGCTAGAATAAAAGGTATTAAATTGTCTTTAATAAAACGCACTCTTTTCAGTCTTTAGTTGTGAGCAGGTTCAGTCAACAAGCCCACACTGGTCGCACCAGCACCTTGCAATAAGGACATGGCGATCACTACGGAACCATAGTCTACTTGATGATCTCCTCTGACATAAACGGGCGTCTCGGGTTTGTTACGCAACACGACCCGAACTCGCGCAACCAATGTTTCATTCGTTAGCGCATCCTCTTTATTTTCACCCACATCGAGGTAAAATAAACCGGCTTTGTCTACGGTAATAACCAAGGGTTCTAATTGTTCCGCTTCTATAGGTTCAGATGTGACCTGGGGTAATTCCACCTTAACGCCTTGCGTCAATAAAGGCGCTGTAATCATAAAAATAACCAACAATACCAACATCACATCAATGTAGGGTACAACATTGATCTCAGCCATGGGTTTGCGTTTTGTACGGTGTTGTTGTTGAGCCATTATATTCTCTCTACATACTACTATTTGGTGCGTGAGCCTGTCGCTGAAGAATGGTAGAAAACTCTTCGAGAAAATTATCATACCGAACAATAATACGCTCAACATCATTGGCATAACGGTTATAGGCCACAACCGCCGGAATCGCGGCAAACAAACCCATTGCCGTGGCAATTAACGCTTCCGCAATCCCCGGCGCAACCATCGCCAAGGTGGCCTGGTTAACATTGCCTAAAGCTCGAAATGAATTCATGATCCCCCAGACTGTGCCGAACAAACCTATATAAGGGCTGGTTGAACCTACTGTTGCGAGAAAAGGAAGTTGTGTTTCTAAACGTTCAATTTCTCGGCTCAGCTCAACCCGCATAACTCGTTGAGATCCTTCAACTACCGCCATCGGATCGATCCCACCTTGTTTACGTAATCGTACAAATTCTTTAAAGCCGGACTCGAATATTCTCGCCATCCCCGCATTACCACCATGATGACTCATATCCCGTTGGTTCGTCACATCACGATAGAGTACGGTAAGATCATTACCTGACCAAAAACGGGATTCAAATTCAGCAGCAGCAGCACGAGCCCGCCTCACCATACGGCCTTTTTGAAAAATCATGGTCCATGATATTAATGAAACAATTAACAATAATGCCATGACAGCTTGAACTAACAGACTGGCGTTGAGCACCAGACTCAGCATGGAAAGATCATTTGCCATTATTTCAACTCCGTAAATAGGTTTGAGGGTAAAACTTTGGGGCGTAACTTAATGCTATCTACACAAGCAATTTTAACCCGACCCGAACATAACATGGAACCTTGAGGTGCACCCTTTGCTCCGGTAGCAAAAATATGTTGAGAAAAAACCATACTGGCTTTTCGCACTTCTACGGAAGATTCAATAACTAATAAATCATTAAAACGAGCAGGTGTAAAATAATCCAGGTTAAGACTGCGAACCACGAACAGAATCTGCTTTTGTTTCCTCAGTTCAGGCTGCTCAATGCCAAGATGGCGCAACCATTCCGTACGAGCGCGTTCCATAAAGTTAAGATAGTTACTGTGAAAGACGAGTCCACCGCTATCGGTATCTTCGTAATAGACTCTTATGGGCCAAGTAAATGTACTCATCGTATTGTAACTACTCAGCTCATCCCTGAAACTCGCCATTTCAGCATTAAAAAAAATTATTTACGTAAAAAAAATAATAGATGTACGTGAGCGCCCAATACATCTGTTTTCTGGAATTCACCTAATGTCACCAGGATCAATCCAGAAAATAGACCATTCGTGCCTTACTATATGACTTTAAAAGCGCCTGAGCCTAACTTTTTATGCAACGATAAGGGTTTAGCATCAAGGTTCCATGTATTTTTGTCCAACTAAACTACCTATTTTACACGGTGCGTATTTTTTAATACACCTCATTATTTTTTATTCTGAACTCTCCGGTTGACTCATACCAAAATGTAAATAAGCATGGGCTGTGGCAACGCGTCCTCGTGGTGTGCGCATAATATAGCCTTGCTGGATCAAGTAAGGCTCAAGCACTTCTTCAATCGTCCCTCTTTCTTCACCAATCGCTGCGGCCAGGTTTTCAACACCCACCGGGCCCCCTGCGAACTTTTCTATAATGCTAAGCAATAAACGGCGGTCTTGTGCATCAAAACCTTTTTTATCAACATCGAGCATCTCTAAGGCTTGATCAGCAACCGCAGCATTAATATTGCCGTCGGCTTTAATTTCAGCAAAGTCTCGAATGCGCCGCAATAGTCGGTTAGCAATGCGAGGTGTCCCTCTGGAGCGACAGGCAATTTGTCTCGCGCCCGCATCGTTCAGCTGGACGCCCAATATTTTGGCCGTACGGATAACAATCGTCGCCAGATCATCATGATTATAAAACTCCAAACGCTGCACAATACCAAAACGGTCGCGTAATGGCGAGGTCAGCAAACCTGCACGCGTAGTGGCACCAATCAGGGTAAATGGCGGAAGATCAATTTTAATCGAACGCGCAGCAGGCCCCTCACCGATCAGAATATCTAATTGATAATCTTCCATTGCCGGGTAAAGTATTTCTTCAACTACTGGGCTTAAGCGATGAATTTCATCGACAAAAAGAACATCATGTGCTTCCAGGTTCGTCAACATTGCCGCCAAGTCCCCTGCGCGTTCCAATACAGGCCCTGATGTATGCCTGAGGTTGGCGCCCATTTCATGTGCAATAATGTTGGCCAGCGTTGTTTTTCCTAAACCGGGTGGACCAAAAACCAGAGTATGATCAAGGGCATCACCTCGCTTCTTCGCCGCTTTAATGAAAATTTCTAATTGTTCCCTGACCTTGGGCTGACCAATATAATCAGCTAGCAGCCTGGGTCGTATCGCCCGCTCTTCAGCCTCATCATTGTGTAATATCTCGCCACTCATTATACGTTCTGAATCCACATTTTATCCTGTTATATTTGCTATAGAAATATACTCTACACAGCTTGAGGGTTCGCTGCCACCATCAAACTACGATGTTTTTCGCTACGTTTCTAAATTAATGCCTTGTACTCGGCATCCGCATCCAACTGAGTTTCCAGGATCAATCATTAGTTAAGTCCCCTAACCAATCTCATTATGATATTTACAATCCCAGTGGGTGAGAGACAAACTCTTGTTATCTCGCATACGCTCACTTCCTTGGTAAGAAAATTGAAAGTACGCATTACCGTCGTTGCGGTAAAACCTATGCAGTTTTCCACAGCAGAGACGGGGTTACCCATTTTAATTAAGACATCTTCAGCTTTTCTTAAGGTTCTTTTCCTATCCTTCAGGCTCGTTCTCTCAAAATGATTTTGAACATCATGAAAATGGAATAATGAGGATACCACTATGACATTTAAATACTTCACTCTGATTTCAAATCAGGAAAGCAAAAGAGCCTAAGAAGGGATTGCTCCCTCCTTCGAGGACTCTATGACTTCAGATATTCCAGCTTATTCTTAATGTAATATCCTTGGTTAGAAGCCCTGTTTGCTCGCGGTTATCTGGAGACCTTGTACGTTTGCAAAGTTTCTTATGCAAATAATACCTAAAGTGGCCAAAATGAAAGTAATTATTTACACACATGATACCTTCGGGCTTGGAAATATCCGCCGCATGCTTTCCATTGCTGAGCATCTCAATCGCTCTGTAGAAAACATCTCACTCTTGCTGATTTCGGGTTCTCCCATGTTGCATTCATTTCGCCTGAGTGAGGGAATAGATTATGTGAAATTGCCGACTATTTCCCGCTCTATTCAGGGTGATTATCAATCAAGATTTTTGGGGTTGAGCATAACAGATGCGGTTAAAATGCGTTCGAACCTGATATTAAGTACGGTTCGGGACTTTAAACCCGATGTCATTCTGGTTGATAAAAAACCACTGGGGCTAAAAAAAGAATTGGCGCCTGTATTACAATTTTTACAGCAGACAAACCAATTACCCAGGCTATTTTTAGTGCTGAGGGATATTCTGGATAATGCAGATGTTACTCATGCCTATTGGCAGAACAAAGGGTACTTTGAGGCCATAAACCGTTATTATGAACGCGTCCTTATTGTCGGTTGTAAGGCCGTTTACGATGCCAGTCAGAAATATCGTTTCCCCCTATCTTGTCAGAAAAAAGTCCATTATTGCGGTTATCTGAAGAGCGATCAAAGTCGCTTGAAAAGTACGCAATGGGTTCGTGAAAAATTAGGGATTAAACAAGAAAAAATAGTTCTTGTCACTTCAGGTGGTGGCGCTGATGGTGAACCTGTCCTGAATAACTTTTTGGCGCTTTGGGAAAATCATGCTTTGGGGCGAAATGTCCATGCTGTCGTTATACTTGGACCCGAGCTGACCGAAAGTACGCAACGTACGCTTATTGAACACGCTAAATCGTGTAAACAAATAACTTTATTGGAGTTCACACCACACCTACTTAGTTTTATAAGGGCTGCTGATGTTGTGGTTTGTATGGCGGGTTATAACACGTTGTGCGAAGCATTGAGCCTCGAAAAGAAAATTGTTTGTATTCCAAGAACTCAACCGGTTGAGGAGCAGTTAATACGTGCTAAACGCTTTGCAGAATTAAAGCTATTGCAGTTTATCCATCCTGATGATCTCAATGTAAATAAATTATCCATGGCTATTTCTCGGTTACTTAAAAATAAAACCTACAACACACCTTCAACAGTTATGCAGTTTAGTGCCTTGGTGGAAGTAAAAAAGCAATTGATGACAGCAAAAAATTCGGTGTTGATATCAGATAGAAATATATTGCTCTTGCGTAAAAAAACAGAGGGAAAGCAATCCCAGACTCAAACTCAAAATGATGAGTGCGCTTAATTTTAAACACGCTGTAATTTTCTTTTAAAGCTTTGATTTTACAATAAGGCAACCCCAATCATGTCTGCTCCAAAACAACATATTGGCTATGTAGTCAAACGATATCCAAGATATTCAGAGACCTTTATCGTCAATGAAATACTTTCTCACGAACGAGTTGGTACAAAGATTGATATTTTTTCACTAAGACCTCCTAATGATACGCATTTTCAGGATATTATTTCCAGGGTCAAAGCGTCTGTGCACTATCTGCCCTATAGTAAATACAAAGCAGACAGTTGGTTAAATATGATGGAAAAATGGGTAATCAAATTGCCTGGATTACGTCGGTATCTGTCAGACAACCTCAGTCACAACGCACGAGAACTATTACAGGCCGCCGTTCTGGCTGAGCAGGTACAGAGCTTAGGTATTACTCATCTCCATGCTCATTTTGCAACTGATCCTGCTGAAGTGACAAGACTGGCTGCTTTGTTTTCTGGAGTACCGTATAGCTTTACTGCCCATGCCGTAGATATTTTTCATGAGTCGACCTGTACTAAAGATTTGCGAGAAAAATTTTCTGATGCCGCATTTAGCATTACGGTCAGTGATTATAATCTTGGTTATTTGCAACAACGCCTAGGCGAAATTCCGTCCACTATTCATCGTATTTACAATGGTATGGATCTTGACCAATTTAATTGGCAGTCCCCTTTAGAACGTCGGCCAGAAATATTGGGAATTGGTCGACTGGTTGAGAAAAAGGGCTATCGTTACCTGATAGATGCCTGTGCCATACTGAAGCAAAAAGGGGTTAATTTTCACTGTCGTATTATTGGTATGGGCAACTTGAGTAGATCGCTAGCCCAGCAGATTATAGACAAAAATGTACAAGATGTGGTAGCGCTGACAGGCCCTCTTCCGCAAAACCAGATTCGTCTGGCGATCCAGTCCGCCGCTGTTTTTGCAGCACCTTGCATCATAGCCGAAGATGGCAACCGGGATGGTTTACCCACCGTTTTTCTGGAGGCTATGGCATTGGGTACACCTTGTGTTTCAACCGATGTTACCGGGATTCCCGAGGTCATCAAACACCAGCAAACGGGCTATCAAGTTCCCCAGCATGATGCCGAAAGCTTAGCCGTAGCGATTGCGGTATTACTGGTTGATGGACAACAGCGTGAGCACTTGTCGCGTCGGGCACGTCGGCTTATTGAAGAAAATTTTGATGTGGATCGTAACACGGCTCTGATCCGTAAACAGTTTTCTTATGCCTCTGACAAGGCGTCAGCATGATGCGTATTGCTTATCTCTGTGCAGATCCGGGTATTCCCGTATTTGGTTGTAAAGGTAGCTCATTACACATACAGGAAATAATTCGCTCCTTTTTGAACCTGGGAATGGACGTAACCTTGTTTGCGAGCAATCAAGGCGGAGAGGCGCCCGCCGATTTACGACAGGTGAAATGCATCACACTCCCCCCTCGTCAAAGCAACTTGGGCAAAGCAAATCGTGCACAACGCGAAGCTTATGCGATGCAATCACACTACTGGTTTATGTGGCGACTATTACAGGAAAAAACCTTTGATCTGATCTATGAGCGTTACTCGCTATGGAGCCAGACCGGCGTGGAATATGCAGAAAAAAAGGGTATTTCTGCGGTTCTGGAGGTTAATGCACCACTGATCGATGAATCAAAAACCTATCGAGGCCTGATCCATGAGCGGCAGGCACTCAGTATTGCACAGTACAATTTTCAACATGCCAGCCTGGTTTGTTGTGTTTCACAGGCGGTGGCCGACTATGTGCGTGAATTTATCATGGCGGTCAGTACGTCACCCGCAGTACGCCCCATTATCGTAACACCCAATGCTGTGAACCCACAGCGTTTTTCCTCTTTCTCCTCCCCCGTTCTTCGCGCAGTCGCAGACGAGCTCACCATTGGCTTTGTCGGCACTTTAAAACCTTGGCATGGATTGGAGTATTTATTATCAGCTTTCGCCGATTTTTGTCAGAAAAATTTAAAGTTAAGCATCTCTTTATTGATTGTTGGCGAAGGCCCACAGCGGATGGCAATGGAAACGTTGGCAAGTGAATTAAAGATCAGTACCAAAATTCAATTTACCGGTGCCGTTCCACCTGCGGATATTCCATTCTGGCTAGAAAAAATGGATATTGCTGTTGCGCCATACCCGGCACTGGATAATTTTTACTTTTCGCCTCTGAAAGTGTTTGAGTATATGGCTGCAGGCTTACCCGTCATTGCCAGCGATATTGGGCAAATCAAAACAATCATTCAGCATGAACAACAAGGGTTACTGGTTACACCAGGCTCGGCATCGGCATTAAGCAAGGCTTTACAACAGCTGGCTGACAATCCACAGCAGGCTTTACAGTTGGGTTATCGAGCCCAGCAGTACATATTTTCTCACTATACTTGGGATGCGGTAGCGCAACGAATTTTAGAGCAGGTATCAGGAGTTGACATTCAGCAAGGACTCGCACCTCAGACTATGGGAACGGCCAACTAATGGCTCGTGCCAAAAACATGCGTGCTTCTGTGCCGGGTATTTTACGATTTGTACGCTATTTTGCTCCTGCTATTAAGGAGCACAAGGGCACGATTGCTGTGGCGATGCTGGCCTTGTTTCTGCAAACGGCATTCAGTCTACTGGAACCGTGGCCACTCAAATTTGTGATTGATCTGGTGACAAATTCACAACAAGGTAAAACGCAGGGAATGCTCCCCGCCGCAGTGAGCAATCTTTCGGTTAATGAATTTTTGAGCTTGCTTGCCGTCGCATTAATTTTGTTCGCTTCATTACGGGCTTTATTTACCTACATTAGCACGGTTGCTTTTGCATTGGTGGGGAGTCGAGTATTAATGCGGGTACGTGAGCAATTATTCAGGCATATGCAGACGCTATCGCTGTCTTATCACTCACAGGCTCGCAGTGGCGATTTGGTCATGCGTTTACTCAGCGATATTGGCATGGTGCGAGAAGTTACAGTAACGGCTATTTTGCCCCTATTAGGCAATTTCCTGGTTTTGGCTGGCATGTTGGGTGTGATGTTTTGGTTGAATTGGCAACTGACTCTGATCGTGATAGCTATTATGCCTATGCTATTTTTTCTGACGATATTCAAAAGTCGTAAAATTCAGCAGGTATCACGAAAAAATCGCAAACGCGAAGGTGCCATGGCGGCAACGGCAGCGGAAACGATGGGTGCCATCAAAACCGTTCAATCCTTATCGCTAGAAGATGCTTTTTCCAGTCATTTTTCGGGACAAAATCAGAAAAGTTTGAAAGAAGGCGTGAAGGCCAAACGCTTGGCAGCCGGGTTGGAACGTCTGGTGGATGTACAAATTGCCATTGCTTTGGCCTTGGTGCTCTGGTTTGGTGCCCATCATGTGTTGGCAGGAACATTGAGCCCTGGTGAGTTATTGATTTTTGTGTTTTATCTCAGGCGTGTGTTCCGTCCGCTACGGGATTTTGCTAAATATACTTCACGACTTGCCAAGGCTTCGGCCTCGGGAGAACGGGTATTGGAAGTTTTACAACAGGAACCTGAAATCAAAGATAAAACAGATGCTTATCCTGCCCCGGCCTTTTATGGCGATATTCATTTTCAAAATATCCAGTTTGCTTATACCGAAGGTCACCCCGTTTTGAAAGATATTAATCTAGATATACGCAAAGGTGAAACTCTGGCAATCGTCGGTGCTTCAGGTAGCGGAAAAACCACGCTATCCAATTTATTATTGCGTTTATATGACCCCCAGCAGGGAGCCGTGTTGCTTGATCAGACCGATATTCGAGACTTTACCCTGTCATCACTACGCAAGCAAATGAGCGTGGTATTGCAAGATGGATTACTGTTTTCAGGCACGGTTATGGAAAATATAGCGGTCAGCAAGCCCTCAGCCTCTAAAGAGGAAATTGAAAAAGCAGCACACATTGCCAATGCCCATGAGTTTATTCAGCAACTCCTAGAAGGCTATCAAACCGCAGTAGGTGAGCGCGGCGTCACATTGTCACAAGGGCAACGCCAGCGTATCGCTATCGCCCGCGCGGCCTTGCAAGATACCCCACTACTGATTCTCGATGAGCCTACCACCGGGCTGGATAAAGAAAATGAATACAAGGTTACCCAGGCATTAAAACGCTTGGCGCAGCATCGTACAACACTGTATATCACCCATCGTCTGGAAGCAGCCTTGCAAGCAGATCGGGTGGCGTTATTTGCTCAGGGACGGCTATTAACCTGCGCCAGCCCCGACGAATTACTGAAAACAAATCGTTATTTTATAGAGCTATTCCAGCTGGAAAAAAGAGGTATGGATAACGAGCGATATGAGAGGATTTTTCATGGTACGAACTAACGGACTAGAGTGGTTACAAAAAGATAAGGAAATCACCGGTCTCATTCACTTGCTGGATACACAACAACTCATGCGTAGCCTGCAACAGGCCATACCGGGCATTTCCATCCAGTCATTACATAAACATTATATTCGCTACAAACCGGGCACCAGCCTGTTGGTTCGTTATCGTATGGTCACTCAAAATTGCAGTTACGATATTTACGCGAAATCTTATAATCCACGTCGCTCAAAATTGGCAAACAGTAAAAAAAAGAAAATCATACCGATTATCGCTAATATCGGGCATATCCTACTTCCCCAGCATCATATGGAAGTCTATCTATTCCCCAATGATGCTCGTTTACGCTCAATCCAGCGTTTGCAAAATAACAAAAAACGATATTCATTACTCAAGAGCGTACTCTCTAATAGCTCGGGAAACAAAGCATTTCGACACGCTGATATCCACACTTTGCAATACAAGCCGGAGCGACGCTATGTTGCCTGCCTGATAACCTCAGAGGGTAAAAAAGCCGTTCTGAAGGCATACCGACCGCGCGCCTACGAGCAAACACTTGCGCACCTAAAACAGTTGGATGCACTGGGGATTAAACGCTTTTCTCCCCTGATTGGACATCATAGAAAGTATCATATTCTTATTTTCCAGTGGCGTGAAGGAACACTGTTATCAGAGCATTGGCAAACAGCCCATTTTGAT
>VAPL010377982.1_pt1 | contig 15322 bp, 13 predicted proteins | sample 3395061 | NCBI WGS metagenome assembly VAPL01 (sample SAMN08290444, study PRJNA428436) | hydrothermal vent metagenome | isolation source: Deep-sea hydrothermal vent chimney 2 | place: Pacific Ocean: Juan De Fuca Ridge | depth 2182 m m | reverse complement strand
TCCGCGGTTTTATGGCGACATGCCGCGCAGCTCGCTAAGTGTAATTCTAGCGCTTCATTTTCGGCATCGGGAGCATCAATAAACGCCATGATAGCAACGAGTTCAGGATGTTTCTCTGTGGTAACATTCATAATTTATCCAGCTTTTAATCTCTAATTACTGTTATGAGACAGTAAATGGTTTGATATTTGAAAAATACTATTTATTTTGATTCCTGTGCCACACGGATAGCTCCGATTATTGCTTGTATCACCTGTTTTTCATTAATTCATTTAACTTTACAATGGTTTTTCGTCGAAAGTAATACAATTGCTGGCGGTTGGTTTTCTGTGCCGTAATACCTTGCTTAATCGTAATATTTAACTGACTCAGTGCATGTAAAACGTCTTCTGCGTCTTGTTGCTCTATAATTAAAGCCTCTAAAACATATTGTTCAACCGGGCTTAGTTTAGACCATGCGGTATGCAGCTTTGCTTTATCGTCACGTTGCTCGGGGCTTTCATCATAAACGGCAACATCCATTTCACCATAGCCGTCATCGGTCGTGAGTTCATTAGTGTGCCCAGCATTAAGCTCGGTTAACGAGACGGTGGTCGGTGGATTAAGCAGGTGTAAGCGTTTCTTTTTGGTTAGTATTTTGATAATTTCTCGGCTTAGCTGCTGCACTTCAAGCTCGCTGCACATCAACTTTTGTGCAATTAATTCAATGGCATCTTGGGTACGCAAGCCATGGAAAACCGTGGCGGCATTGGCATGTAATTGTCGGATATAGGTCGGCACATGGACATTGCCGTCAAAGCGCCAATCTTTCCAACGTTCGTAAAATGCCAGGGAATTTGCAATGCTATAAATGTAATTATGTAAACTTGAATCAAACTTAGCTTGATACTTTAGTAAGCGCTTACTACCGCTAAGGTCGTTTAACATCCAACCATAACTGGCATTACCCCATTCACACAGTAACGCATCGACGGCAGATGCGCCAATGGGATTTGCTAGCGTGCAGGCAAAACGATAGCGGTTTTCAAAGCAAAATCGCTTACAAAATCGCGCGGTCTGATAGCGAATAATGGGATGGATAAGCCTATTTACATCTTGGCGCGCAATAGCATCACCGTTGGCCGCTTGTTGCGCTAGGGTTATTTGATCGGCTATTGATTTGCTCATAGCGGAGTAATGTTTAGTGTTAATATAAAAACCACCCGGCAACCCGATTATTAACTAAATGTATCGCCATACCGTAGTTATCATAGGCTAAATAATCGCCAGACATCATGTGCAAGCGACGATCCGGCATACCGAATTTTTTTAACGGTCGATCCGCTGTCTGATTATTGGATAATTGTGCCGTGCTGGAGCCACTAACATACAGCGCACCATAATCCTGCCATGCGCTGATAATTTTTTGATTGGGGCCGATGACGTAACGGCTGCCATCATCAAAACGATAGACATGGTGTAGCTCGCCTTCCAACCATAGATCATTAATTTTGTGGCCTTGTCTGGCTAACTGTTTTGCTGAAAATTTATCGTTTAAACGCATACCATTAATGGTTGGGGCATTTTTTATGAGATTATTTATTTTTCGGTTTGGCTGTAATTGGCCTAGAGCCATTTGAAATAACAAACTATTACCGGATTTTTGGCTTGCTTTTGCTAGAGCTTGCCATAGCGCGCTTGCTTTAGTGGTTTCTCCAGTAAAATTAAATAATGCACTGCTATTATAATAGGCGCTATACAATAGTAAATCATGTGACAGTGAAGAAACTGTGGTGCTATTATTATTAAGCGTCGTGATTAATTGTTTAAATTGTTTTTTGGCTTTATTGTGTTTGCCTTCAATGGCATTTGTCATCGCTAAAATTAACCCTACCGCACTATCGTTTCCAAACCTTGGTTGATACTTTCCTTGGATAACACCACGAACCATAAAACTATTGCCATCTAATAAATAGCTATAGGCTAATAATAGATAGGTTTTTTTGTGATTGGGTTCCAGCCGTATGGCTTTTTCAAAAAATCGAATGCTGTTTTCTAATTTTTTGTGAATATTGTTTTTTATTATTTTTATTGCCGATTGATTTGCGGCTCGTTTTAATGCGCTGTTTTTAGTGGCTGTATTACTAATCGAGGTACTACTGGCATCCAATAATAAGGGGTAATAAAATTGCACTTGTTTTATTTGATATTTATCAACAAGTGTTTTATTTAACGCTAATGCTTGGGCATAATAACTTAAACCCAGTGCCGATAACACGGCTCGATTGGTATTGTCGCGACCATAAGCAGTAAAATAACGACGGGCATTTTTAAAATCATTTGCGGTAAATGCTTGCACACCCAAGTCATACAGCATGGATTGGGTTGCGACATTGCTTAATTGCAAGCGAGCGCGTAACGCCCTGCTTTTTGCTTGATCACATAAATCGATTATTTTGGAATTATTGTTGTGTGATTGACAGGAATCGTTCCAAATATTTTCAACCCATTGAGTAAAAAAATCGTTACGGTCAATATCATCCAACACCTGATAGGGATCATAACCAACACTACTCATCATCAATAGGCTATCATGATCTGCTTGTATTTCTTTTTCGGCAACATTATCAAAATAATGTTTATTGTGATCCATCGCCTTTAATATTTTTTTTGTGGCGGCATTATTTTCAGTGCCAATTAATCTAAAAAATCGTTGGTGCCATAAATCATCTGAACGCTGGTGTGATAGCTCATGTGCGAGTACAAAAGCCAATAAGTGTTTCGCACGTAACGCGCCAAATTTTTTAGCGGTGATGATTGCATCGCGGCTCATTAATATCGTGCCATCGGATAATGATGCCGCCCAAGGACCCGCACTGGACTTAACAATATACAAAGTGGGTTCGATGCGCGCACTGTCCCAGGCGCGTAATAAAATAGTAAAAACCGTGTGTGCTTCAGCAACCAGTGGGTCATCTGCTGCCGCAATCGTGTGTGGTTTCCAGTAGGTTATCGATTGGCTTGGATCGTCCGGCGGCATAATGGATTTGGCCGCGACTTGGCTCAGCAATATGGTATAAAAAAACATGCTAGTGAGCAGTCGCACACATTGTTGCCCGTGTTGGTAATATCGATAGTGTTTCATTTTATAATTGCGGCTTATTTCCAAGTTTAGGTTAATTAATCAAAACGTTACTCCACTATATAGTACTAGACGCTAAACCCCGGGCTATTTGAAAATTATTTTAAAATTAAAACGTTACATTATTTTTCAAATAACAGGCGTTTTAATGTCTCGTTAATCATAACACCCGGATTCTCCCGTTGGCTTTAAAGAATTAATATAAATCAAAGCCTTACAGGGTATTAACAATGAATAAAACAAAATAAGACATCTATAATTAGGAGTAATAAATGAAAAACCACAATTTTACCAGTAAAAACACCTTATTCGCCGTGTCACTTGCGGCAAGCTTATCGCTATTAACGGCTTGTGGTGGTGGCAAGCAAGATAGTGCAACAACCAGTCCGGTTAGTAATACTGCCCCGGCATTGGAGCTAAACTTACCCAATAGCCTAACCGGTGGCGTTCAAACGGCGGCAGCGCTGACCGCTAATCAACAAGCCCAAGTTGTTGCTGCTTCCGATGCACAAGTTATTACTAATGCGGTTAATGCCAGCAACCAACCGTGTGCTTTTATCGGTGTGAGTGATGATGATCCGTTTCGTAATGGTTATCAAATGACGAAATTCATGGTCTCAACGGTCGCCACGTGGACTTGCATTGGCGATACATTAATAAATCTATCGAACTTTATTGCCCATGATGCGCTGATTCTAGAAACAGAAAATGATACTAGTGCAAGCAATTACGATCCTCAAGAACCAACGCACTACAGTATTACCGATGATTCAGAAACACAAACAACGATTCGAATTTATTATCGTTATAGCCGTGCGACACCACCGCGTATTACCGATGATCCACAATTTTATATTTCATGGAATGAATCAACAACGGATTCATCGGTTATCGAAGGCCGTTTAGTGATTGATGCTGTTAAAATTCAAGCGGCTGCACGCAAAGCAGACGACCCTATAAAAATGCGCATGGATTTTAATTACACACAAGCAGCTAAAGATGTCGATGTGTTTTTACAGTTTGATAATGGTAATGAGTGGGCTGAAGGTTTCAGAATGAATGTTACCAAAGATTTAACGGCAAACCCATTGACTCAAGTATACCTTGCTCGTGGCTTGGTAAAAATGAAAAAACAATTTTTACCGGTAACGGGTATCACCGAAATTCCAAATGTACAAATTTTTACAGTATCGGATAGCCTTGGTAAAGGTGCTGCTATTGCAGAGTTTCAAGACATTTCATTACCCCTTGAGCTAAATGCCAATAGCAATAATCATCTTGGTAATTACTTATTTACTAAAACGGATAATTATTATTTCAAAGCCGACCAGCAATGGCAGTGGATTAAAAAAAGCATTACCGCATCTGAATATCGAGGCGGTCGTACAACACCAAGCACCGGTGGCAGTTTTCCCGCCGATCCGTCATTGGATAATTTGATTAATGTTTTAAACCTCGATTTAAATTATTTTACCGGTACATTATGCGCTAACGTTGGTGATGATTGTAATGCTTTGCTTAATAGTATTTTTCAAGAAGGGCTATTTAATCACGAACAAAACCAAGGGGCCGATCCGATGGACTGGCGTTCGACAGCATTGGCTTCACCAACCTATTTAAATTCAGTCTATCCAAATGGTGCTGATTGGTTTGGTGCTTTTGATTATAATTTCACAGCTTCATTAAATTAACGATTTGACAGGACCAGTAGGGGGCAAGTGGATTAATAACTTGCCCTCATTTCAATATAATGACCAGACTCGAGCCGGCAAACGCCATCGCCCTCCCCATGACTAACTTACTTTACCCTGTTAATCGCCTTCATTGATTTATTATATTGTTTGATTAATAAGCAATAAACACGATTAAATTAAGATAGTAACAGTAACGTATTGAGCAGCATATAAATTAATGATACTGTTAATGGCGATAATTGCGTGAAATTAACGGCTTTTAAATTACGTTTTGTATGTTAACAGTACAATTTAACGCAATCTGAATGGGTGGGAGCTATTATTGGGTTTTTAATAATAGGTATGTGGGTACTCATTCGGTTCACTTACTTTAACTCTAACAGGGAGGTCTATCATGGCTATTAATCATGTGTATAAAATCAACAAAGGTTATGAAAAAGGGGTATTAGACAAGCTTTTTCATAATGGCAAGTTACAAAATTGCACCATCATTGGTGACGCCGCAGGCTCAATGAGTGCTCGTGAATATATTGCAAAAGGCGAGCCGCGAGTAAAAATTTTAGAATTTAAAAAAGCGACTTACATTAAAAGTGAAGCAGAAATTAAACACACCAACCTTATAAAAGTTAGAAGTGTTGGCGATTAAATTTTAAAGCGATAATTACGCAACTGTATAACAGTTTGCGTAATTGTTTTTACCACTTCAGTTTTCATTTCCCATTACACAAATTATAAAATCTACAACGAAATACCGATATACTTATTTTTTATAAGTAATTAATCCGGGTTTTAGGTAGGCATAATGACTATTTTTTAAAGCCCAAACGCTAAAGCAGCGCCTCAGGCTCATCAATTTTTATTACCCCTTTTTTTATATCGAGCGAAATTTAACGTAATTACTAGCGTCGCTTAAAAAATCCATTATTTAAAATTCAATATTAAAGTTAACGTGTTACAAGCCGAAATAATAGAGTGTTACCACTGTTAGATAGCGATCGTTTAAACGCATTTTGTTAAATGACAGTAAACACTCTAACATTAATCAATTCAGCTATATTCAGACCACGGGATAAATTAAATGTGCTGCTAATGGAATACCGACTATTAGAAAAAGCACAATCATATACTATGATAAAAGTATTAGTATTTTTATCTAGCGCTCTGGCACTACATCTATACGGCAGCATCGTTCGAAACTTTGAATATGCAGCAGCACTACTCACTGAGATTGTAAAATTAATAATTAAAGCTGTATATAATAAAGTAACTGCAACGGCTTTATGCCGTGTATTAATGCAACATTTTTTATTCAATTGTTTTACTAATTCTAACCGCGCTAACCACTAAAAGAGGACGTAACATGAGTGTAAACAAAGTATTAGTAGTAGATGATTCACCCGCACATTTAGAAAATCTTAAAAACATCGTTAGTAGCGCAGGTTGTCGCGTTATTCAGGCATCATCAGGAACAGAGGCCGTGGCACTAACAAAAAAAGAAAAACCGGATTTAGTTTTAATGGATATTGTTATGGACGACTTAGATGGTTATGGCGCTTGTCGAGAAATAATGAATGATGATACAACCAAAGACACTCCGGTTGTTTTTGTTTCAACAAAAAATAATCGAGCTGACAAATTATGGGCAGAAAAACAAGGTGCACGTGGGCTTATTTGCAAGCCTTATAAAGACGAAGAAATAATTGAAGTTATAAAAAAATATTAAACGTGATATTTAATTAAATTAATCGCATAAAAACAATGGAACTTATCTTACCCAGTTTAGCACTAAAAAATAATTTTGTGGGTGCTGATATGTTTTCCAAAGAGCAAGGCATCAGCATTGAAGATGATTCTATTAAACGTTCTTATCATGCTTTTAGTATTGGACATATTGGTATTTTATTACCGCTAAATGAAATTAACGAAGTGACAGAGCAACTCGCGTCATGCCAATTACCTAACACCAATGAGGTGTTGTTTGGCATGGCGAATTTGCGGGGAAATATTATTCCAATATTTGATATGCACGCTCAGCTTAATATTGAAACAAAAAAAATCCATAATCGAAAAGTATTGGTTATCGGTAAAGAAGCGAATGCAGCCGCAGTATTAATTGATGAGTTGCCGGTGACGCTTTCAATTTCAAAACAAGATAAATGCCCGCTACCGCCAGCGTTACCAAAAATAATACAGCAACATGTGAAAAATAGCTATCAAGTCCAAGACACAGTATGGCTTGAAGTTGACTTAACCAGTTTATTTTTCAAATTGTCAGAATTCATATAACAGTAATATTTGGAGTAGATTAATGAATCTTAAACGTTATTTTACCTTAACCTTTTTTTTACTACCTGCAATGGCTATCGCTGAGGTGGATATTTCAGAGAATAAACTAAAGGTAAAAATTTTAACTGCACGTCATATTGGTTTAAATCCAATGATCATAAATTCAGTGAATAGACAAAACAGTGAAAAAACATCACTTACTAAAATAAAAAATATCGATGCCAAATGGAAAAGCAGCAAAGGACTGAGTGCATTTAAATTGTCATTACAAAACAATGAAGCGGGTTTATATTTAAAATCCATTGTTGATAAAAATCCCGATATCAGTGAAGCATTTTTAACTGATATGCAAGGCGCAAATGTCGCCAGTTATCCTGCAACCAGTGATTATTGGCAAGGTGATGAAAAAAAATGGCAAGCATCATTTAATGACGGGCAAGGTAAAGTATTTATTGGTCCGCTTAAAATTGATGACAGCACCAAGGTTGCTGCAGTACAGATTAGCGCGCCGGTTATTGACTATCGAAATGAACGAAAAACTATCGGTGTAATTGTTATAGGCGTCACCGGTGACTACTTACGATCCAAATAAAACCAAAAACTCGATTAATTGATACAGGTATTTATTATGAATAACTTTTTAACAAAAAAATCAAGCCTAGTTTTAAATAAAAAACACGCCAAAATATTTTTTAGTATCGTTAGTTTGAGCCTGTTGTCTAGTATGAGTTTATCCAACGCTTATGCCGTCCCCGGTGTTAGCAACACAAAAATTACCATTGGTGGTGTGATGGATTTGGAAGGACGTTCAAAAGCTTTAGGAACCGGAATGAAAACGGGTATTGTTGCCGCTATTCGGGGAAAAAAAATTAAGGGTAAAAGCATCGAATTTATAACACTTAATGATTCTTATAACCCGGAAAAATCAATTGCGGCAACAAATGAATTAATAGACAAAAAAATATTTTTAGTCATAGGTAATGTTGGAACACCAACAGCAAAAGTAACATTACCGATACTGGCAAAAAATAATATACCTGCGGTTGGTTTTTTTACCGGTGCCGGTTTATTGCGTCCAGGCAAAGGCGATATTATTAATTATCGTGCCAGTTACGTACAAGAAACGGCATATGTGATTAACTCGGCATTACGTGCCGGGGTAAAGACCAATCAAATCTGTGCTTACGTTCAAAATGATGCTTATGGTATGGCTGGTGTCACTGGAATTAAACGTGCCCTAATTAAAAAACCAGGAACCAAAAAAATTATTGCCCTGCTTAATCAAATAATTGCAATGCCGGGTGATAACCCAAGACGTAACGGTATTGGGCCTGTTGGTGTTTATCAACGAAATACATTTAGCGCCAGAGCCGGTTATTTGTCACTTAAAAACTGGGAAAAAATATCCAATACCACTTGTCGTCTAGTCTTAACAGTGGGGGCTTATACCTCAGTTGCTGGATTTATTGGTTATGCCAATATGAAAAAAGAAAATTGGGTGTATAGCGCAGTATCGTTTACCGGTGCCACAAACCTAAAAAATATTTTAGCAACCTATGGCGTTCATAATAAAGTTATCGTTACCGAAGTAGTACCACCGTTAAATTCAAAACTAAAAATAGTGACTAAAGCACGAAAGTTATTAGGTAAAAAGTTTTCAGCTATAACGTTAGAAGGTTATTTGGTTGGTCAAATGATGTTAGCAATTATGGAAAAAATCCCAGGGAAAACACTTACTCGCGAAGCGTTTATTTCTGCTGCAAAAGGTAGTAAGTTTAATATTGGTGGAGTTGCTTTTGATTTTACATCGGATAATCAGGCATCCGACTTAATAACACCGACGTATTTAAAAAATGGTGTGTATCAAATTGCCCGTAGAAGGGATTTTAAAAGATTATTTGAATAAGCTATCAATAATATATTATTGATAAATAGAGGGTATTATTATGTTTAGTAAAATGAAAATCGGTCACCGATTATTATTACTGATATCGGCATTAACCATTGTTTTTTTCTCCACCGGCAGTATTACATTGCTTGGTTTAAACTCTGCATCGGAATCATCAGAAAAATTGAATAAAAAAGTTGCCGAAGGTGTTGTTTTAACTCAGATTGCATCTATTGTTCGAAACGGTTATGTGAAAGCATCTTCCGATCTGTATCTTGGTAGTACAACTTGGAAAGATGCAGCCAACAACATTAAACAAGGTAAAAACAGCTTTAATAACGCTTGGGAAAAATACCTTGCCAGTTTAAATGCTCAAAACAAAGAGCTCACTAATGATTTATTCAGCGAGTCTGTTAATAATTTAATCGAAGGTTTTGATGCCTTGCTTGACATTGTACAACAGGAAAATCGTGGCTTGTTAACATTATTCATGTTGAATGATTCAACGCCATTATCTTCACCTTTTCTAAATGCTGTCGAAGCCAGTTTGTATTTACAACAAGAAATATCAACCGAGCTTATTGAACGTGCCACCATTGAATCAAACCAATATCTATTAATCAGTTTGATTATGGTTATTACTGGTTTATTAGTCGCTATTATATTGGGTTTTTTGATTTATCGCTCCATTACTAATCCTATTTCAAAAATTGCAGGAACAATTGCCGATCAAGCAAACGGCAATATGGATGCACGAACCAATGTTCGTGGTGTAGATGAACTCGGGCATTTGGGGTTAGCGTTTGATGCTCTGCTTAATGAACGGATGGCTACTCTCGAAAAAGCCGAAAAAGAAAATGAGCAACTCAATGACTCGATTATTGAGCTATTAGAAGCCACCGCACAATTAAGTGAACGTGATCTAACCGTAAAAGTTCCCGTCGCAGAAGATGTTACCGGGCCTGTTGCTGATGCCATGAACATGATGGCTGCAGAAACATCGCGTGTGTTAAAAAAAATCCATGAAATATCGGTGGATGTTGAACAGGCGGCACATATTGTTAATGATCAAGGCCAACATGTTACCGAAGTTGCTGCAAAAGAACGCTCCATTGTGGAAGCAACCATGCAGAAGTTGGATGAAGCATCTAATACCATGAATCAAATTGCCAAGTTAGCTCAAAACTGTAATATTATTGCGACAAAAGCTTCGTCATCAACCTCAGAAGCATTAAAGTCGGTTACAAATACCGCGGTTGGTATGAATGATATTCGTGAAACGATATCTGAAACTGAAAAACGTATTAAAAGACTAGGTGAACGGTCACAAGAAATTACCGGGGTCGTTAGCATTATTAATAATATTGCTGAACGAACTCATGTGCTTGCATTAAACGCTAGTATGCAAGCGGCAGCTGCCGGTGAGGCAGGGCGAGGATTTGCTGTTGTTGCCGACGAAGTGCAACGTTTGGCCGAGGCTTCACGTCAGTCTACTGCTGAAATTCAATTATTGGTTAGTAATATTCAAACCGAAACAGCCGAAACAATGTCCACCATGAATAAAACCATCACCCAAGTGATTGATGGTACTAAACTTGCTAACCGCTCTGGCGAGCAAATGCAAGCAACTCAAAAAACGACTCATGACTTAGCGATAGCCGTTGAAAAAATTGCACAACACTCGTTAGCACAGGCTAGGGTCAGTAATGCTTTGCGAGCTCAAGTAACAGAAATTGTGGGCAGTACCACGGAAACGTCTAAAGAGCTTGAAGAGCAATCAAAACATACTGCCAACTTAGTTAATTTCTCAGACCAATTATTGAAATCGGTGCGTATTTTTAAACTTCCCGCATAAGGTTAGCAATGCGAATACTATAATGAGCGCAATAAATAGCAATGAATAATACTTCGTCAATAGATACTCAAACAATCTGTGACATTGTGCTTAGCACGAAAGATGCAATATCAGCTTTAATTAAGCCACTTATCGATGTTGACACAACCATTGAAACACCACCAAATTTTGAAGATAATAAGAACGATATATTAATTCAGTTTGAAAACATTGCCATGATAGCTGAAATGTCTGGACTAATAGGGCTCAATGCGGTTTGTCTTGAATTTAATAAGCAATTAAAAAATTTAAGCTTGGAAAATAATCAAGATGCCTTGAATTTTAAAATGGAATTAGATTCTAATTTAGAAAAAATACTGGCTTATTTACAAGATTGGCAATCACTCGATAGCATTGAACAACTTACCCACAATTTATCGGACGATGCAGATAATATTCGCGTTTTATTACTTCAAGATATTGAAAACAGTGCTACAAACCCTGAACCTGATTTAGACTCTGATATTAATCTAGATATTGAAATTGGCGAAATGAATCTTTTGTCTGATGATTTAATTGAAGCATCAGAAGCAGATGAAAATGAAATCATGGAACTTGATTCGTTATTTGCCGAAGATTCCGATGTGGAACTTGGGCTTGATACTGCCGAAGGAATCATGGCTCTTTTTTGTCAAGAATTAAGAAACATCGAAGAACAAATTTTCATACTAGTGCCGCAAATAAACAATATCAACGATGGCGACACTGATACGCCGGAACAAGCCGTACAACAGTATATTGATATTATTAGCCGATTACGCGATTCGTGTGAAGAACTTGGGTTAACCGGTTTAGTGAAAGTGTTAAACTTTGTTTTGGTTAATATCGATTTATTACTCGCACTTGATATCTCGACTAGAAAAAAATCGCAAGCAGTAATAACCGGCTGGCCTAAAGTTGTAATAAATCACTTACAAGAACCAGAAGATAATAGTTTGTGTTTGGCGGTTGTCGATTATTTGGAAGGTGATTCATGGCCTAAACCACTTAAATACAGTGAATTGCGTGAACTCATTGAAGCTTTAACTAAAGAATTAGAATTAACTGGCGACTTTGAAGTCGAAGCGCGTAAAGTTGAAGCATTAGAAGAAGATGTTGCTTTAAAAATATCAGAAGATACTAACCAACAATTGTTAGATGCCTTTTTTGCTGAATGTCCCGGATACGCTGAAGAACTTACAATGCGAATAGCAAATATAGTTAAAGGTAATGATATATTCGATAGTACCAAAGCAGCACAGCGCCTTGCTCATTCAATTAAAGGTTCGGCAAACTTAATTGGGACCAAGGGAATTGCAAATATTGCGCATCACCTTGAAGATATTTTTGAATATTTTGTCAAATTATCGATTGTCCCACCAAAAGCATTAGGAGATACCATTACCGAAGCTGCAGACACTCTAGAGATGATGATAGAATCCTTACAAGATTTATCGCCCGCTCCGGTTGATGCTCAACGCATTCTTCAAGATGTATTAAACTGGGCTAATCGAATTGATAAAAATGATATTACTGAAACATCAGTTGTTTCTGAGCATAATAAGCCAAATATTAAAGTAGAAACAAGTGTTAGCAATAAAGAAGATATTAAGAAGTCTACATTACCCGAGAATGAATCTCAACCTGCAGTCAGTCAATTAGCTTCTCAAGTCGAATTAATTCGAGTGCCCAGAGATACATTGGATCTTATTTATAATTTAATCGGTGAGACATCAATTGCGATAGCGCAAGTTCAAGAGCAACTAAAACGCATGCACCAACGTGGTATTGATATGCAAGCTCAAGAAAAGAATCTTCAAGCTCGCCGTTTTGAGTTGGAAAATTTAGTTAGTGTGCGAAGCTTAGCAGCCACCCAAAAACATCTAAACGTTGTTGCCGGTAATGAACAATTTGATTCATTGGAATTAGATCAATACGATGAGTTCTATGGTGCTACTCATAGTTTCATTGAAGCGGTATCGGATAGTCGCGAATTTAATCGAGATGTCATGTCCCACATTATGGATCTTGAAGGTTTGTTTTTGCAGCAACAACGTCTTAATCGTTCACTTGAAAATATAGTGACAACCACCCGATTGTTACCGGTTAAAACCATCGTCGCACGATTACAACGTACTGTTCGTCAAGCATGTCGAGCGACGGGTAAAGAAGCAGAGCTTGAGATTATCGGCGAACAACTTCTGATGGATGGTGATGTATTAAATCAACTTGCCGATCCTTTAATGCATTTATTACGAAACGCGATTGATCACGGCATTGAGTCAGTTGATGAAAGACGAGAAAAAAATAAACCCGATGTTGGAAAAATTACACTTCATTTTTATCAAGAAGGTAATAGCATTAGAGCCAATTGCAGTGATGATGGGGCAGGTCTTAATTATGAGCGTATCCAATGGATTGCGATGGAACGTAATTTAATTAATCCTAAGGATAAAATTGATAATGCCTCGCTTGCTCGTGTCATTTTAAACTCAGGGTTTTCTACTCGAGAAACCGCCACTCAAATTTCTGGACGTGGTGTTGGTATGGATGTCGTTCATACCGCTATAGTTAAACTTAAAGGCAGTATTGATATTAGCGATAACAAACCTTCTGGAACAAGGTTTAACCTAAGGTTACCCATAACATTATTAACCAGCCATTCAATTTTAGTTCAAATTCAAAATGAACGTTATGCGATTCCAACAGTGATGTTGGATCAAATATTACCATCTGGTATTGGTCAGTTTAATGCCCTTGGTGGAAAACAAACATTCCAATTGGGCAATAATGTTTATCCATCAGAGACACTAACAAATTTATTGGGATTGCCCGAAAGTAGCAATGCGCTGACAAAAAATAATAGCATTGTGTTGCTAATTCACTACGGTTCTAAAACAGTTGCTGTTAGTGTTGAACGAGTTCTATCAAGTAATGATTTGGTTGTTAAAAATATGGGACGTTATATGAAACATGTTACTGGTATTGCCGGTATTGCATTGCTTGGTGATGGTGGCGTTGTTCCTGTATTGGATATGGCTGAGTTACTTGATGCAAAAAAATCAGGTTATCGTAATATTCGTGCTTCGCGTACTGCTACAAGCGAAAAATTGGTTTTATCAAAAGTATTAATTGTTGATGATTCATTAAGCGTGAGAAATTCACTGTCTCAATTAGTGCAAGATGCTGGATATGAACCATTGTTAGCTCGTGATGGCCTTGAGGCGATTGAAATAATGAAAAAAACCAAACCTAATTTAATTCTTACTGATTTAGAAATGCCGCGCATGACTGGTTTAGAATTAACGAGCCATGTTCGATCCAATTCTGAAAATACAGATTTACCGATATTTATGATAACTTCACGCACCATGGCAAAACATCAAACACAAGCTCAGAAATTAGGTGTTAATGAGTATATTACCAAACCATTTTCTGAGGATGATTTAGTCAGTAAATTAGGACAAGCACTTAATGGATAAGTTATTAACTAAAATATTAGAGAAAAAACGATTACGATTATTATCGATTGATAATATGATTTTAGGGTTTGATCAAGATATTGTGTTAAGCATCGAAAACATCAGTGAGATAACAACTAAACGGCAAAGCAAAAAATCATCTGGTAGTATTAAATATAAATCGATTGAGATACCCGTTTATGCCTTTAATAAAGATTTGTCATTAGTTGATCATCCCTCAAAAAATAATCGATTTTGTGTTTCACTTAAACATCCTGATAATAAAAAACTATTTTCAATTATGTGTGATGCCGTAGAGCAATATGATATTGATGATGACAATAAAATTAACGCAATACCGGCTTTAAGCTATCATCCTGAATCGCCCGTCATTGGTTTGTTAAAAAAAGATTCAAATCTTGTCTTGCTTTCATGTGCTGAATCGATGCGAGATTACATTAATACACAGGAACAAAGGTATGCTTAAAGACGAGCAAAGTTCAGCTGCATGGTTATTACACGTAGCGAAAAATATCCAATTTTGTATTGGATTACATCAAGCTGCAGAATATATTGAAGCACCGTCTTTATATAACATTCCACTGGCACCGGCTTATTGTAATAACGTCTTATTTTGGCGCGATAGTATTATTCCGGTTGTTGATATTAACCTTTTAGCCGGTCAGCCAGCAACACTGTCTCATAGGCTTGTGATGGTTATTGCCTATCAAGTACAAGATAACACCCCTATCGAATATCTGGCTGTTTTACTTGAGTCTGCGCCGCATAAAATACAAGTGAACGACAATGATGCATGTGCTATGCCTAAAACCTATCCAGAGCGTTTAAAACCGTATGTCGTCTCTTTATTTGAATATCATAATGAAGTCGCCAGCATATTAAATATTGCCAGAATGAGCATGGGTAGTTTACACAAGGCCTAGGCATCAGCGAGCGCTACTGCTTTTTGACACAGAACAGCAGTTAGGTTAGTATTTT
>VAPL010318126.1_pt1 | contig 15328 bp, 15 predicted proteins | sample 3395061 | NCBI WGS metagenome assembly VAPL01 (sample SAMN08290444, study PRJNA428436) | hydrothermal vent metagenome | isolation source: Deep-sea hydrothermal vent chimney 2 | place: Pacific Ocean: Juan De Fuca Ridge | depth 2182 m m | reverse complement strand
TTTAGCGGTAGACGATTTTGGTACTGGCTATTCATCACTGGGTTACCTTAAACGTTTCCCCATCGATGTATTAAAAATCGATCGCTGTTTTGTGAAAGAAATTAGCGATAGTCACGAAGATGAGTCAATTATCTTGGCCATTATTGTCATGGCACACAAACTCAACTTACAAGTTATTGCCGAAGGTGTTGAAACGGAAACTCAAAGACTTTTCCTACTCGAAAACAACTGCGATATGCTTCAGGGTAATTTAATCAGTAAACCCATTCCGGGCCAGAACATCTTGCCTTTCCTGAGGAATTATGAAGTAAACGTATAATCGGTTGTGACCAAGTAAGGTGTAGCTGCTTATTTAAAGTCTCTCTTTGCCATATATGTTTAGTCTGAAGCAGCGTGGCATCATACTTTATGACCTCTAGCCGATTTTCCGGTCTGTTTTCGCCCACTATTCCGTTCTCCTCTTTTGCTAGAGGAAGGTTTTGTTTTTTTTGTTATCAACCCGGTTTTTTTCCTCCGGCTGTTACTGGCTTTTGCTTTAGCGCTCTTTCCCATATTAAGGAAAACTGGCTCATAACCTGTATCAGCAACTCTGGGTATAGCTTTTTTTAATAACTTTTCGATAGCAGCTAACAAGTAGGCTTCCTCGGGAGCTACCAAAGAAATAGCTTCTCCTTCTGCACCCGCCCTGCCGGTGCGCCCAATCCTGTGTATATAGTCTTCGGCAAGCTCAGGCAAATCAAAATTTACAACATGAGGTAACTGATCGATGTCCAGCCCACGCGAAGCAATATCAGTAGCAATCAGCACGGTAACTTTACCCTCTTTAAAACCTGCCAACGCCCTGCTTCTAGCACCCTGACTTTTATCACCATGGAGAGCGGAACATCTTATTCCGTCTTTCAGCAATTGTTTGCATAAACGGTCCGCTCCATGCCGGGTTCTAACGAACACCAATACCTGTTGCCAATTGCCATGGCCAATCAACCAAGAAATCAATTCTCGTTTATATTCTCTTTTAATGGCATAGATTCGCTGCGCTATATTATCGGCCGTGATCTTTTCTCTGGCGACAGCGACTTCTACCGGATTTTGTAATATTTGCGCAGCCAGAGTTTTAACTTCTTTGTCATAAGTAGCGGAAAACAGCAGATTTTGTCGTTGTTCGGGTAACACTTTAATCACTTTGCGAATATCTTTAATAAAGCCCATATCCAGCATACGATCCGCTTCATCCAGGACAAAAAATTGAACCTGTCCAAGATCAATCTGCTTCTGATGGAGTAAATCCAGCAACCGTCCCGGTGTGGCCACAAGGATATCCACACCTTGCTGTAAACGCCTGATTTGCGAATGTATACTGACGCCCCCGAACACAACCTCTGAGAATAAAGGTAAGTGCCTACCATAGGCTCTAAAACTTTCATAAACCTGAGCAGCTAATTCACGCGTCGGAGTCAAAACCAATGCTCTGATCGGATGTGGTTTTGTTGGTAAAGGCTGATTATGTAAAAGCTGTAACAAGGGCAATGCAAATCCAGCCGTTTTACCGGTTCCGGTTTGCGCTCCGGCAAGCATATCCCTCCCTTGTAAAATTAATGGAATGGCCTGCTTCTGAACTGGCGTTGGCTCGCTATAACCTTGCTCGGAAATTGCTTTGAGCAAGGGTTCTGATAAATCTAATTGAATAAACGACATACTAATGTTTTCACTTTAGTTAAAGATTACTGCAACTTTCTTATATCAATACCTGGTGAAAAGGTAAAATTGATAACCCTAACTTTCAACTTTCATTTTGCGTGTAATAGGATACCTAATTTTCGGTATAATGTACTGATCCAGCTTCGAACAATAATAAAACATGAGTACAGAAAAAACATTGCATAAACGTAGTGAATCAACATGCGAACTATGTAGTGCAACAGCCAATCTTGCAGTATACGAAATTCCACCCAGTTCAAATGGGAGTTCAGACGAGTGTGTGCTCATTTGTGAAACTTGCCGTGAACAAATTGATAATCCAGAACAAGTCGATGTTCATCACTGGCGCTGTCTTAATGATAGCATGTGGAACCAGACTCCCGCTGTCCAGGTAATGGCGTGGCGAATGCTAAAGTGTTTAAGTACTGAACCCTGGTCACAGGACTTACTAGATATTTTTTATTTAGATAAAAAGACCCTGGCTTGGGCGCACGCAATAAATGAGCAGCAAAGTGACGAAAATAAAAGCAAACATATCGATAGTAATGGCGTAACCATTACAGCTGGTAACACAGTCACACTGATCAAAGATTTGAATGTCAAAGGCGCAAACTTTACTGCTAAACGCGGCACTGCTGTTCGCGGGATTTCGCTGGTAACTGACAACCCTGAACAGATTGAAGGTCGCATTAATGGTCAGCAGATTGTCATTCTGTGCAAATTTGTCAAAAAAGCATAAAATGGCACCCATTCTTTTTCGGGTCGATCTCTCTCAATTATCAATGTCAAACTTCTTAATTCTATTGTTTATGATCCAGACAAAACAGGTTAAATGAATAGAGAAACTTTTATATTCACCGTACATAATTTATTAGACGATGTCTACGATGAAGGAAATACCCTGGTCAATGCAATGGACCTCATGGAAGAATTGTACTCCCTGATTGACCGGCCAAGAAGATATAGGCGACAACTCATTGAAGATTGGGGCCTGGCAAAAGGTGATAGAATAGATCTCTTGTGTAAACAACTTTCCACTGACATGGGAATTCTGAAGTATCTGGATAGCACCATGAAGCGGCTGGTAAAACAGAATAAAATACGCTATAAACCCGAACACAAATAATTCGATACTACTGCTTAATACTTTGGCACGCCACTAAGGGTTACAATAGTCTTGTATTTATGCAACATCTCTAATGATGTTACCTTCTTAAAATGCTTACATTTTCAATTGTTATTCGAAATATTTTGAGTAGGCTTTTCTACTCCTCTGAGTACTCTTTCAATATCAACCCGGTCATATTGATACTTTTGATTGCAAAATTCACAATCGACAATTATATCTTCTCGTTCCTGCAGTATCTCTTCCAGAGCATTTCGTCCTAGACTGAGCAATGTATTTTCAACTTTAACTGTAGAACAGCTGCACCTGAACATGACTGGCTCTGAATCAAACACTCTGACCTGATCTTCATTAAACAATCTATATAAAATTTCTTCACTGGATAGAGTCATTAACTCCTCTTCAGTCACTGTATCTGCAAGCATCACAATGCGATCCCAGTCTGCCTTATTATTATTTTTTGCAGGCAGCTCCTGTAATAATAATCCCACTGCTTGATTGTTATTGGCAAATATCCATAACCTTGTTTGTAATTGTTCTGATTGGGTAAAATAATTCTCAATGGCCTGAGCCAGATTGTTTCCAGTCAACTGTACTATGCCTTGATAAGCATCCGCATCTATTGGTTCTATGGTTAATACCAACCGACCTTGGCCAAATAAATTCTTTAGTGCTTCTCCGGTAATATCATTAACAGCTTGCTCAGAATATTTTGCAATACCTCTAATATGACGATCATTTGTGCATTGAGTTACAAGAGTACGAATTGCACCGTCACCCTGTGCCTGTAATATCATGGATCCAGTAAACTTAATAGTGGCCGAAAGCAAAGTTACTGCTACTAGCGCTTGCCCCAGTTGTTGCTGGATAACGGGTAAATATTGGTGTTTTTCAATAACTGCCTGAAAACTGTTGGTCAACCTGACCCATTCACCACGCACACCCACTTCGGAAAACAAAAAACGACGAAAACTATCTTGTTCTTTCATTATACGATCAATGTTTATTTATTTAAATTCAAATAATACCCAGTATAACTAAGCACACTTAACACAATAATATGAGATACCTTTTGAATATCAAAGAATCACTCACTATAAAATATATACTCCATTATACCGTGCGCTTCTGTAATAATAAGGGCCACCTGCCACACTAATTATTAAATTCCGAATCATTACCTAAATTTATAGTATTCCTTTCTAAATTAAACTCTTATACTATATCTTCAAATTTGTCTTTCTGAATACATTCATTAGCAAGAATAAAATGAAGCGAATCCCTAACAGATCAGAAGCTCTACCTGGACGAAGCCAAGTGATGTCAGTCACAAACAGACATTTTATTAATGGAAATCCGATCAAAGCTCCCTTTCCAATAAATATGGAAATGGCGATGTTTGGATTAGGCTGCTTCTGGGGTGCTGAACGACGATTCTGGCAATGCCCAAGCATTTACAGTACCGCTGTCGGCTATGCGGGTGGACACACACAAAACCCTAATTACAATGAAGTCTGTACTGGTATGACAGGGCATAATGAAGTGGTACGCATTATCTTTGCTAAGGAAAAAATACCCTATCTACAGTTACTGACAATATTCTGGGAATCACATAATCCTACCCAAGGTATGCGCCAAGGAAACGATACCGGCACCCAATACCGCTCGGGAATATATGCATTCAGTCAAGAGCAGCTGGACCAGGCAATGAAGTCCAAAGAACATTATCAGGAAAAATTATCTCAGTCCGGGATGGCTCAAGTAACCACGGAAATCATTATGGCTCCAGAATTTTATTTTGCAGAGGATTATCACCAGCAATATCTAGCTAAAAACCCTGCTGGTTACTGCGGACTATGTGGTACAGGCATAGGTTATGAATAACCCTGCAATTCGTCGAATTATTAGCAACAACTTAAATAATTGATGTTTTCAGACAAAAAAAAGGCGATTATTAAATAATCGCCTACAGTCAATTTTAGGAAGAATATAACGCATAACTTTTCAGCTATTACTTTAAAGAGACTCTAAAAAGTCATTTTTTATAATAACAGTAATTATTTAAAATTAATATGTGACATATTGTCGCACCTTGCGAACCACCCCTTAAATTATCATTATTTAATATGTAAATATACGTTTTATTCTTATGCACGTTAATAAAATTCAATCACTTACCTGACAATACAACAATCAATAATGATTTTAGCATTATTAGAATATACTGTTAATATTGCGCTTTATCCTTAAGCAACTTACACTCATTCAGGTATAGTTTAAAAATTTCTTCTAACCCTAATTATATAGTCCAATAATACCCTTACACCAAATTTAATAATAATTCATACTCTTAACATTCAAAATTAGGCGTGCATTAAAAATGCCTACAATATCCACTGACAAAACTATCTCACTAATATATTGCAACCCTGATGCTTTCAGAAATATTACCCAAGTCTAAAATTTCTGCCAGAGAAAACCTTCACTGGCTTTTCATTCTCAGAAATATCATGATAGCCGGCGAGGCATTTATTATCTTATTTACATTTTATGTTCTGAAAGTACCGTTACATAAGGAAGAGCTCTGGCTGGTACTTATATCCATTGGCTCGGTAAACCTTTACACCTGGATAAGACTTGAAACTGATACACCGGTTACAGAACTGGAAATATTCTCACAAATTACCCTTGATGTTTTTGCTATTGCATCATTACTATATTTGACCGGAGGAGCAACTAATCCGGTCATCTGGATTTTTCTGTTACCGCTAATTATTACCGCAATTATTCTACCTCCTGAATATATCTGGTATATGGTCATAATCACCACAACTTGCTATACCCTCTTAGTAGGCTATAACATTCCCTTGCCCTCCATTGAGCCCTTTACACCTCACCCAGGTATGCACGAAACACTCATTAGCCCAGAACATCAATATTTTAATTTACATATATTTGGCATGTGGTTCGGCTTTGTTTTTAGTGCCTGTATGGTTGCTTTTTTTGTTAGTGAACTTGCAAAAACGCTGGGAGAAAGGGAACGAACCCTGGCTGATGCACGAGAAAAGGAATTACGTAATGAACTTGTTGTTTCCCTGGGCTCTTTAGCTGCCAGTGCAGCCCATGATATGAGTACCCCCCTCGGAACCATGGCGATCATTACCCATGAGATGGCCCAATCATACCCACAACACCGATTTCCTGACTTACAGGAAAAAATGCTGGTTATGAAAAACCAGATTCACCGCTGCAAAGAAGCCTTGTCGGTAATGTCTGCCACTGCAGGTGAATTAAGAGCTGAATCAGCACAGGTCATGGGATTTGTTGACTATATTGACGAAGTAATTGATCTATGGCGCACTCAGAAACCGGATATTAAACTAAATTTGTTTGTCGACCAGGAAACAACAGCAATGGTCAAGATTATTGCAGAACGTTCGTTAACACTGGCTTTAATAAATATCTTGAATAATGCTGCTGAAGCTTCACCTAGAGATTTAGGTATAGAACTCCATGTGAGTTGGAATAACCAGGAAGTCCGGCTTAATATTATTGATTTCGGACCTGGTCTAAAACCGGAAATAATTAAACGTGTAGGCAAGCAACCGCTCACTACAAAAAAAAATGGTCTGGGCGTCGGGTTATTCCTTACCTACTCCACAATTACCCGCTTAAAGGGTAAAATTGATATTAGTAATAAGAGTAGTGGTGGCGCTTGTGTTGAAATAGTACTTCCTTTAATAACTGACAGGATTGATGATGACAGAACAGAAACTGGATAAACCCCGTCTTTTACTTGTTGACGATGATGAAACTTTTTGTTCGATACTCCAGCAAGCTCTGGAGAAAAGGAACTTTGCAGTTACAGCTGCTAATGATATTACATCTGGAATGGAACTAGCTGAGCAGGTAATACCGGAGTATGCAGTTATAGATCTACGTATCGGCCATCAGTCCGGCCTGGAATTAGTAGAAAAACTAATGAAGCTGGATAGAAATACCAAAATCATTATGTTAACCGGTTATGCAAGCATTGCCACTGCAGTAGAATCGATAAAACTAGGTGCTATTCACTACCTGACCAAACCAGCTAATGCTGACGAGATAGTGAGGGCTCTACACAAAAATGATGGAGATAGTACAGTTGATATCAATGAAAACCCTCTCTCAGTCAAACGTCTGGAATGGGAACATTTACAAAAAGTACTAATGCAACATGACGGTAATATTTCAGCTGCAGCCAGAGCGTTAAACATGCACCGTCGAACTTTGCAGCGTAAACTGGAAAAACGTCCGGTACGGGAGTAATCCAGTAAACCAGAGTTAAGATTTACATTTCAGCGCCACTTTTGCTTCATCCCAAAACGCATCCAATTCAGCCAGTTCACAATCAAGTAATTCCCGACCAGACTTAGCCACCTGTTCTTCAATATAATGAAAACGGTGGGAAAACTTCCGGTTACTTTCCTTTAGTGCGATTTCCGGATTAACATTCATATGCCGAGCCAGATTCACTGCAACCAGTAATAAATCACCGACTTCTTCCTGAATATGTGCCTGATCACCGGATTGCCATGCTTCCCTGACTTCATTAAGCTCTTCTTCCACCTTGTCAAAAACCGGCCCTGCTTCTTTCCAGTCGAAGCCATTAGTAGATGCACGATGCAGGATTTTTTCACATTGCATCAGGGCAGGAAGATTATTAGCAATACCATTTAAAACGCTAACTTGGCCATCGACTACTGGCTTTTTGCTTCTTTCTTTAGCCTTGGCCTGTTCCCAGGCCTGCTCGCGCTCCCGGTCACTGTTGAACTTCTTATCGGCAAACACATGCGGGTGTCGGCGTATCAGCTTGGAACCAATAGAATCTGCAATCTGTTCAAAATTAAAAAACCCCTGCTCCTCAGCAATTTGTGCATGAAATACAACCTGAAACAGTAAATCACCTAATTCACCGCGTAAATCCTCCAGATCGTTGCGCTCAATAGCATCAGCTACCTCATAAGCTTCCTCAATAGTATAAGGAATAAGGCTGTTGAAGTCCTGTTGCTGATCCCACTCACAACCATCTTTCGGATCTCGCAGACGCACCATAATATCCAGTAAGCGCTGAGTTTGCTGTAAGATCAAAATGAAGATCCGAAATTTTCCTGATAGCGGTTCTTGAAATCCGTCAAAGTAAAGGAATGGTTCTGAGTACCATTATGTTCTATTTTAATTGCACCCAGCAAAGAAGCGATGCGTCCGGTAGTTTCCCAATCCAGCTCATTCATTAGTCCATAGAGAAGTCCAGCTCTATAGGCATCACCACAACCAGTAGGATCAAGTATCTCTTTTACCGTCGCAGTAGGAATATCTATACATCCGCCGTTGGTATAAATTTTCGACCCCTCACCTCCCAGGGTAATGATAAGCGCTTCAACATGTTCAGCGATTTCCTCTATAGACAAACCGGTACGTTCCTGCAAGAGCTCTGACTCGTAATCGTTGAACGTCGCCCAGGTAGCCTGCTTTAGGAAAGTCAGTAGCTCCTCTCCATCGAACATGGGCATACCTTGGCCCGGATCGAAAATAAAAGGTATACCCTGCTCGGATAATTGCCCTGCGTGTTGCACCATACCCTCTTTGCCATCAGGAGAGATGATGCCAATACTGATATTCTGGTTCAGTGGCACAGAATTCAAGTGCGAGGAATTCATGGCCCCTGGGTGAAATGCAGTGATCTGATTACTTTCTTCATCGGTAGTAATATAAGCCTGGGCTGTATAATTATCATCCAGAATCCGGATTAACTCACTGGATAAACCTGCCTGACATAACCATTGCGAATAGGGTTCAAAGTCATGCCCCACGGTTGCCATCATCTTCGGCTCCTCACCCAATAACTTAAGGTTATATGCAATATTCCCGGCACAGCCACCAAATTCACGACGCAATACCGGTACCAGAAAAGAGACATTCAGAATATGAACTTTTTCCGGCAATATATGATTTTTGAATTTATCATGAAAAACCATAATGGTATCGTAAGCCATCGAACCACAAATTAATGCACTCATTTTTTTCCTCACACAAATAAAATTACAATCCAGGTAACAGCAGCCCATGCAAATGCAATAAAAACTGCTGCAGAACCAATATCCTTTGCTCTTCCTGATAACTCATGGTGCTCCAATCCAATACGGTCAACTACTGCTTCAATCGCAGAATTTATCATTTCAACCAGTAATACCAACACCATACAGCCAATTAACAAAAGCGTATCAATTTTGCTTTCCCCCAACCAGATAGCCAGTGGAACAATGACAATAAATATTATTACTTCCTGTCTAAAAGCCTCTTCGTGATGCCAGATAGCCCTAAGCCCTTTAAACGTAAATAAAAAAGCATTTAAAATCCGCTTAATTCCGGTTGCCTTTTGAATTGCCATTGCCTTTTATATTTCCTTTTTAGCTTACAAGTATCTTGTTAAGAGACATAAATAAAACTGCATCAATAAAATCCAATGAAGATTCTTAAATAAAGAATTGTACAATTAATATACAGACATATAAAACACTTACATTTCAGGGTGATGGCTATGTTTTACAAGATTTTCCACAGTAATATCCACAGGAATTGTGGACAAATTTTGTTAATACCGAGAGTCTCAAATACAAGCTAACTTAAAACAGCTTAATGATATAAGACCAAACCAAAATTTACTAATAGTTTTATTCTCAAACAGTTTAGACTTCTATTCTTCAACCAACATCTTATATCCAGCCGCATCCAGTAACTGTTGAAGCTCTGATGCATCACTTGCCTTAATACAAAATAGCCAGCTTGCATAGGCGTCATCATTGATCTGTTCCGGGGCATCAGCAATTGTCTCGTTGACTGCTATCACTTCACCAGCAACCGGGCTGTATAAATCTGAAGCTGTCTTTACAGACTCAACAACCGCACATTGCTCTGCATTCTGTAATTGTCGGCCTATTTCCGGCAATTCCACATAGACCAGATCACCCAGTTCTTCCTGGGCGAAACTAGTAATGCCTACACGGACTACATTGTCATCTTCTAGCTTTGCCCACTCATGGGTTTTAGCATATTTGAGGGTTTCTGGAAAATCATTCATGGTTTTAGTTGATAATTAGCTATATTGACTTATTCAGTGCCTGATTGACGTATAAACTGCTTGTTCACACTATTAACTGATAAAGGATAACGCGCCTGATTTTTAAAACAACTAAATTCTTTAGTTCAGGTCATTTTCCGCGTATTCTATTTCCGGATAATATTTAAGGTAAACTAAGACCCATCACCCTGCCGTTATGATTTCATACCCCTTCGTACATAAATTCCATATGCAGATTCTGATTTTATCCGGGATTTTACTTACCTTGACTCTTTGTCCGGTACAATCAAACGAAAGTGAACAGCCCCAACAGACACCAGTAGCAATGTTAAACGGTCTGCCCGTTATTCATTTAACAAAACATCAACAAACACTGTCTGGGTTGATAATCAAAATTCTACAAGCAACGAAATATCAAGCTGAAATTATTGCCTATGGTGAAGCTATTGACCTACAGCCTTTGCTGGATCTTCGCAGTCGTTATTTCCAAGCAGAAACACGCTCTAAAATAGCCCAGACCAAACTCAATCTAGCCCAACAGTCACTAACCAGGGTACGCAATTTACACCGTAATGATGCAATCTCCAAACGAAAGTTGCAAATTCAGCAATCTCTGTGGGAACAAGCACAGGCGCATTATGATGCAATTGGCTATGAAATTAAATCAATAAAAGAATCGGCCTTATTAAATTGGGGTATACCTTTAAGCGAATGGACTTTTACGCCTGACTCCAAAGAATTTTCCCAACTCATTGCAGGCCAGCAAACGCTACTACAAGTTACCCTCACACCTGGGCAAACTTTCCCTGAACATACGGACTCTATTTTCATTTCTCGTACCGGATTAAGAAATACAGCCGTTAAAGCTCGTTTTCTGTCATTAGCTCAGGAAACCAATGAAGATCTTCAGGGCGAAACATACTTTTTTATCACCTCAGAGGACATTCAAACCGGTACACATGTCACCGCCTGGATCACTCAAAAACAGGATAATATCCTGGGTGTCATCATTCCAGCTTCTGCACTGGTACGACATCTGGGCCAAACCTATGTTTATCTACAAAAAAGCGATACCGAGTTTACTCGCAATGTCGTAGCCACCCAATTACAGACAGCGGATGGCTATTTTGTCCAGTCTGGCACATTACCTGGATATAAACTCGTAACCACAGGCGCACAAATACTATTATCAGAAGAATTCCGAAGTCAGATTCCAGATGAAGATGATGACTAGATTAATCATTGTTGTTAGCAAATAAACAGATTACCATGCTTTCAGCCATAGTCCGTTACTCCATCCGTTTTAGCGGAATCATCTTTACTCTGTCTTTTTTATTGCTGGCCTATGGCAGTTATCGCTTTGTTAACGCAGGCCTGGATATTTTCCCTGAGTTCTCCCCTAAACAAGTCGTTATTCAAACAGAATCACCCGGACTATCTTCAGAACAGGTTGAAATTCTGGTAACCCAGCAGATTGAAACGGCTTTAAGCGGTCTGATCGGACTTGAATCATTACGTTCAGAATCCATTCAAGGCTTGTCAATTGTTACCACAATTTTTGCCGATAACAGTGATATTTATCGCAACCGCCAGATGGTTAGTGAACGCCTGGCTAATATCAACAAAAAATTACCGGAAGGTATCGGCACTCCGGTAGCTGTGCCACTGTCATCTTCATCGGCTACGGTACTGACCATTGGCTTGAGTTCCGATAGTAAGGACCTGATATTCCTGCGTAGTCTGGTTGACTGGACTATTGTCCCTCGACTACTAGCAGTTAAAGGTGTCGCCGACGTAAATGTATTTGGTGGACAAACAAAACAACTACAAATTCAGATTGACCCGATCCAGTTACGTCGCTTTAATCTTTCTAGCAATGATATTATTGAGGCTGCTTCTCAGGCAACAAATATTCAGGGAGGCGGTTTCCTGGAAACCCAAAACCAACGTTTTACCCTGCAAATCAGCGGCCAACCATCAACTCCGGAACAGCTAGGTAAAGTTATTGTAAAACACTCAGGGAATCACAATATAACCCTCGGTGATGTCACCCAGATTCGCTATGCACCAGAGCCTCCCATAGGTGCTGCACAAATCCAGGGCAAAGCTGGCATCGTCATGATGATAATAGGCCAATACGGTGCCAACACTTTGTCTGTATCCAAAGCAGTGGAAGCTGCTTTAGCAGAGTTTTCTGAACTCTTCTCAAAGCAGGATATTCGTTTATATGCGCGCCTGTTCCGCCCCGCCGATTATATTGAAACTTCATTAAATAATCTTTCCGGGCATCTGCTCATAGGTGGATTATTTGTCCTGATTATCCTATATGCTTTTCTATACAATTTTCGCACAGCTTTTATATCCGCAGTTGCCATTCCGGTATCATTAATCAGTGCCATCATCATCTTGCTGGAATCTGGCATCAATCTTAATATTATGGTATTGGGTGGTCTGGCTATTGCACTGGGAGAAGTGGTCGATGATGCGATTATCGATACCGAAAATATTTTCCGGCGCTTGCGCGAAAATCGCTATCTGGCAAATCCTTTACCTGTCAGCCAGGTAGTCTACGATGCATCTTTAGAAGTACGCAGCTCTGTCGTCTATGCCAGTTTCATAGTCGCTCTGGTTTTTGTACCTTTATTAACCCTGAGCGGGGTTGCCGGACGGCTTTTTGCCCCGTTGGGTTTTTCTTATATTCTGGCTATCCTGATGTCACTGCTGGTGGCACTGTCTTTAACACCGGCGCTTTGCTATAAATTACTTGGCAATAACATCGGTACGGAGCAAGAACCGCCTTTAGTTCGCTGGCTTAAACCTCGCTACAGTACAGCGCTGAAAACCATTGCCAGCCATTTTAAAATCGTTATTTATCTGTGTGCCGCTTTTTTTCTGGTCTGTATGCTAGCAGCATTTAATCTGGGTGGAAAATTCCTGCCTGAACTGCGCGAAGGCCATTATATTGTCCATACTACCAGTATTCCAGGCACATCCCTGCAGGAATCAATTAGAATTGGTAGCAAGCTCACTGAACAGTTCGAACAAATTCCCGGCGTGGAATCAGTCTCTCAATGGGCAGGCCGCGCAGAAAGAGGTGCCGACACATACGGCAGCCACTACAGCGAATATGAAGTTCGCCTATCTTCTTTATCCGGTTCCGAACAACAGGATGTACTGGAACAGATAAGAAAAATTCTTACCGAATTCCCCGGCATTTTATTTGAAGCCAATACCTTCTTGATCGAACGAATTGATGAAACCATTTCTGGTTATACAGCACCCGTGGTCATCAATATTTACGGCAATAATTTGACCATACTGGACAACAAAGCCCAGCAAATAGCGCAAATAATGCGCAGTCTTCCGGGTGCCACCGATGTACAATTACGTTCACCTCCGGGCACCCCTTTATTACAGGTGCACTTAAATCTAGACCAATTAATGCACTGGGGCGTTCAGCCCAAGCAAATTGTGGACACGTTGCAAACTGCTTTTGCAAGCCGGGTTGTCGGGAAAAATATCCAGGGAAAACAGATTTATAATATTGCCGTCGCTTTACCCCCTGAGTTAAGAAACAAACCAGAAACTATTGGCCAGTTACCAATCAGAACTCAGGGCGGTTCACTCATTCCCTTGCAACAGCTTGCTGATATTCATCATTCGGTAGGACGCTACAACATTTTGCATCAGGGCGCGCAACGCAAACAAACCATTACTGGTAATGTATCGGGTAGTGATCTGCAATCATTTGTACAGGAATTAAAACAACGTGTACTCGCAGAGGTTTCTTTTCCTGCTGATGTATATCCTGAATTTACCGGTTCTGCATTCGAACAGGCACAGGCACGTAATGAATTGATCCTGCACTCATTACTGGCTGGAGCCGGCGTGCTTATTCTTATTTATATCGCTCTCGGCAGTCTACGCCATACCCTACTGACCATGGCTAATCTTCCCTTTGCTTTGACCGGAGGAATAGTCGCCGTATTTATTTCCGGTGCAAGCTTATCAGTAGGTTCCATCGTCGGGTTTATAACTTTATTCGGCATTACCGTACGCAACAGTATTATGCTGGTTTCCCATTATCGACACCTGGTTGAGATTGATGGCCTGCCCTGGACTATGCAAACCGTCATTCGTGGCGCTCATGAGAGATTACCCTCTATTCTGATGACAGCACTGGTAACGGCTCTGGCCATGTTCCCTATTGCCTTCAATAGTGACAATCCCGGCCGGGAAATTATGGGCCCTATGGCAGCCATTATTATCGGTGGCCTGGTTTCATCAACCGCGTTAAACTTACTGCTATTACCAGGCATCCTGTTCCGCTATGGTAAGTTCGGTCAAAGCAATTGAATCCCGTTTATGGCAACTGAAAACATCCCGTTAACAACAGGCAATCACTCAGAATGCATCATATTGTTGCATGGCCTGGCCAGAACCAGTCGGGCAATGGCTAAAGCCGAGGCTATCTTTTCTGAATACGGTTATCACACCGTAAACGTAAATTATCCTTCTCGCGAGCATCGTATTGAAGACCTTTCGCCAGAAGTTATCGGTAAAGCCATCAAGCAATGCTCAGCAAAACGATATAAGACTCTACATTTTTTTACCCATTCAATGGGCGGAATACTGCTGCGCTATTTTTTACAGCATCATGGCGTTGACAGGATTGGTAGAGCTGTGATGTTATCACCACCCAATCAGGGCAGTGAAATAGTAGATGAATTGGCTGATTTCCCGGGCTTTAAATTATTAAACGGTCCGGCTGGCTTACAATTGGGAACAGATGCAAACAGCATTCCATCAAAACTTGGGCCAATCAATATAGAAACCGGTATTATCACCGGTAGCAAAAGTATTAACCCCCTGCTCTCCCAGCTAATCCCTGGCGTCGATGACGGCAAAGTTTCGGTTAAAAGCGCCCGTTTAGAGAGTATGACCGATTTCCTGGTTGTTCCATACACTCATACATTTATTATGCGTCGTAAAGAGGTGATTCGACAGGCACTTTATTTTTTCCAGAATGGTAGGTTTTATCGTTGATTCAGAGCAATAAATTATCTTGATAATTTTGATTATCAGAATTTACCCATACTTGTAATTTTGTGAACAACAGGAGTTATAATTCCAAACCCCCAATACCTTTCTGCTAGTCAATTGACAACCTATTTCGACGCATTAAGATACCAATTGGTCATACATCTCACGTTGTTACTACCTACTTGAGTGTGCCGACCCAAACAGGCGCAACTTTAATGTGATTGTACTTAGGTTCGGACATGAAGGTAGTACACGACACATCGTGACATCAAGGCTGAACTAACAATGCAGGATCGTGTACAAGTAGGCTACAGAAAGCTGAGTTAACTGCCTTTACGATT
>VAPL010058624.1_pt1 | contig 15336 bp, 11 predicted proteins | sample 3395061 | NCBI WGS metagenome assembly VAPL01 (sample SAMN08290444, study PRJNA428436) | hydrothermal vent metagenome | isolation source: Deep-sea hydrothermal vent chimney 2 | place: Pacific Ocean: Juan De Fuca Ridge | depth 2182 m m | reverse complement strand
GACAGTATTAATAAAATTTTCTTGAGCTTCTTGGGCAGCTTGTTCGCCACGATTAATCCTAGTAATCTCATGGGCTAATTTCATTTTTAAATCACGAGGGTTAACCGTAGAAGATATTAATTTCTGTTTCATTTCTAGCACTTCAGCAAAAGGTAAATTGGTACATAATTCTAAGGCCGAAGTAATTGCCCCATCCGGCCAAGACATAATTTGACCATAAATATTATCAGGAGTTTCATCTAAAAAAACAACATTCCCTTCGCTCTTACCCATTTTATGACCATCACCATCAGTTAATAATTTCATAGTTAAAACAAATTTTTCTTTGTTCTTCAAAGTTTTTAATAAATCACGTCCACACATCATGTTAAACATTTGATCGTTGCCACCAATCTCTAAATCAACATCCAGGGCTACACTATCATAAGCCTGTGTGAGGGGATATAAGAATTCATGCAAATAAATTGGCTTTTCGTCTGCTAGTCTTTTTTGAAACATATCACGCTGAATCATTCTTTGAACAGTAAAATTACTAGCCAGTTCAATTAAATCTGAAAAGGTTAATTTGCCGTTCCACTCACTATTATAACGAACCTGAGCGGGATTATCACCGCTAAATTTTAAATAAGCAGAAGCTTGCTGTTGATAATTTCGAGCATTATGTAAAACCTCTTCTTTGCTTAACTTTACTCGAGCCGCCTTTTTATCAGTAGGATCACCAATTAATCCTGTAAAATCACCAATCAAAAAAATAACTTCATGCCCCAGAGCTTGAAACTGCCCTAATTTATTAATCGAAATAGCATTTCCAACATGAAGAGCGGGGGCACTAGGATCATAACCACAATATAAACGTAAACGTTCACCGCTTAACAGTTTTTTTTCTAAAGCTTCATAACTCGGATAAATTTTTTCCACTCCGCGAGTTAATAATTCGGTAATTCGTTTTTTATCAGTGATTATTTTAGACATATAAATATTTGGTGCTAATTAAAAATTTATGCTATAATATTATCAGACTTTAACAGATTTTTCAATAAATTAAATAATAAAAATTAATAAAAAGTGATAACTATATGTTTTCTTATCGATCATTATTAACCGAGTCTTGGAAAATAACTTGGAAAAATAAATATTTGTGGTTTCTGGGTTTGTTTGCTTCTTTAGTTGGAGGCAGTGGCGCCTGGGGCTATCAAATTCTTAGCCAAAATATGAACCAGGGTTTAATCAATGGCTCTTATTATAAATTAACAACAGTTTTAGCAATTACTAACTTAGCTAGAAATTTTTTCTTCGGATTAGGAAATTTGCTTCATAATAATTTTTTGGTTCTTCTTAATGTCTTATCCGTTTTGTTGGTAGTAATAATTATTCTCATCGTTCTTATTTGGTTAGCAATCACCACCCAGGCGGGCTTGATTAATGATGTTAAAAAAATATTAAAAAATAAAAAGAAGGATTCTTATTTAAGTGTTCGTCAAAGTTTAATCGCGGGCAATAAACATTTTTGGTCTGTTTTATCTTTAAATCTGGCTATCAAAGTACTAAGTGCTACTATCTTTTTCATCGTTAGCTTACCACTTCTGCTGTTAGTGATTGAAAATACAACCATCTTGGCCATTAGTTATACAATATTATTTGTTATTTTTGTTCCAGTTTCAATTAGTTTATCTTTAATGATTAATTATGCTATTGCTTATCGAGTGTTAGATAATTATTCCTTTGTTAAATCTTTTGAGCAAGGAGTGATTCTCTTTATTAATAATTGGTTGGTCAGTCTAGAAACGGGAATAATCTTATTTATTATTGATTTTCTGGCTAGTGCAGTAATTTTAGTCTTTTTAGGAGTTTTCTTGGTACCACTGTTCTTATTAGGAATAATTCTAAGTCTAAACTGGTTAATATTCTTAGTAATTTTCTTCGCCTTCTTAATAGTAGTAGCTTGTGGCGCTGTGCTCACCGCTTTCCAAATTACTACCTGGACCAATTTATTTCTACAACTAAAGAACCCGGGGGTAGTAGCTAAATTGGAAAGGATTTTTAAGCGTTAAAATAATTGCTAGTGATAAATATGAGTGATTTCTCATCAATTGAAAACTTAATTAATCCGACCGATGACGACGAAAGTGTTACCGGTCGTTTTGCTAAAAAGCAATCGGAAATTAAGATTAAAGAAATAGAAAAACAAACTCAACAAGCAGCTCAACAAGCTGGCTTGGGTTATGTTAATCTTAGTGGCTTTCCGATTAGTCCCGAGGCCTTAGTTTTAGTCCAAGAAGACCGTGCTCGGGAATTAAATTTTATTTGTTTTTACTATGATGGAAAAAATATTCGTTTTGCTTGTTTAAACCCTAGTGCAAAAATTCAAGAAGAGGTGGATAATTTAGCCAAACAATATTTCGCTAACACACGTTTATATTTAATTTCCCAAGTTAGTTTAGATATTGCCTGGGAAGCTTATCAAGCTTTACCGAAGGTCAAAAAATATGAAAGTGGAGTAGAAATAAATCAAGAGACTTTGAAAAAATTTGAAGCTGATATTGAGAACTATAAGAGTCTGAATGATAAAATTAATAAAGTTAATGTCTCTGATATTATTACTTTAATGTTGGCCACTGCTCTCAAGGTTAAAGGAAGTGATATTCATATTGAAGCTGAAGAAAAGGGGGTAGTTGTTAGAATTAGGATTGATGGTGTTTTACAGGAAGCGGCATTAATTAGCCTCCAAAAATGGCATAAGATTATCTCCCGTTTAAAAATTCTGGCTCGAGTTAAAATTAATATTTCTAATAAGCCCCAAGACGGGCGCTATACGATTTATTTGCAAGATAAAAAGATTGACGTCCGTTGCTCTTTTTTACCAACTGCCTATGGAGAAAGCGTGGTCATGCGTCTTCTAGACTCTTCCACGGCTAGTTTAGAATTTGAAAAATTAGGAGTTCGATCAGAAATATTGCCAATTCTCACCAAAGAAATTTCTAAACCCAATGGTTTGATTTTAACTGTCGGACCCACTGGCTCTGGAAAAACTACCACTCTCTACGCTATTCTCAATAGATTAAACCAACCGGAAACTAAAATAATTACTTTAGAAGATCCAATAGAATATGAATTAAGCGGTATTAATCAAAGTCAAATAAACGAAAAGCAAGGTTATAACTTTTCAGATGGCTTACGCTCTATCTTAAGGCAAGATCCAAATATTATTATGGTCGGCGAAATTCGTGATTTAGAAACTGCTGAAATATCAGTCCAAGCGTCTTTAACTGGACATTTAGTTCTTTCTACTTTACACACGAATGATGCCGCGGGCACAATTCCCCGTTTAGTTGATATGGGGGTCAAGCCATATTTCCTAGTACCCTCAATTAATGTTGTTATTGGTCAGCGCTTAGTTCGTAAACTTTGTAACCATTGCCGAGAAAAACATTCTTTAATTGATGAAGAACAAGAACAAATTAATAAGATTTTAGCGGTTATTTCGCCAAAAGCAAAAATTGAGATTCCCACTAAGCTACCACAAATATACAAAGCTGGGGCGGGATGCGAATTCTGTAATTTTACTGGCTATCATGGACGAATTGGTATTTATGAAATTTTCACAATGGATGATAAAATCAAACAGCTAACTATTGATAAAGCACCTTCCTTTAAAATATTACAGCAAGCGATTGAAGACGGGATGATTACCATGCTCCAAGATGGAATTTTAAAAGCTTTAGATGGTATAACTTCTTTAGAAGAAGTTTATCGTGTCATCGGTGATTTTGATTATATCAATAATTTATATGATATCGTTATTTCACAAACTATTGGTCGTGGGCTCAAAGTTACCGCTCCTCAACTTGAATTAGCTAAAACCTTAAGCACTGATATTACTAAAATAGCTGCTGCTGCTCAAAAAACTCCGAGCGATGAATTACTGAATTTAGTTTTGTCTCTGGGAGTGGTGAGCGAAGCGGGGGATATTCATATTGAACCTACTGCAAAAGAAGTTAAAATACGTTTTCGGATTGATGGGATTTTGCATGATATTCTCAGTTTACCAAAAACAACTTATCTTCCATTATTATCAAAAATAAAAATTTTGGCTGGCGAAGCGACGAATATTAAACAAGCTACTTTTGATGGACGTTTTGTAATTTATCTGCCAGACAATAAAGTAGATTGTCGGTTATCAATTATTGCTGGTGGTTACGGAGAAACAATTGTTATTCGCCTTCTCTCATCTTCGGCAACTAATTTAGATATGAATAAACTAGGAATAGATTCGGTGGCTCTGAAAACTTTGCATCTCGCCATGAAAAAAACTAGCGGAATTATTGTTACCACTGGACCAACTGGCTCGGGTAAAACTACAACCCTTTACAGTATTTTAAATCAGCTAAACAAACCCGATGTTAAAATTATCACCATTGAAGATCCAATAGAATATGAACTTCCAGGAGTAATGCAAACTCAAATTGATGAAGAACATGGTTATACTTTTTCTTCAGCAATGCGTTCTCTTCTCCGTCAGAATCCAAACATTATGATGATTGGAGAAATCCGTGATAGTGAAACAGCAAAAATTGCCATTGAAGCCTCTTTAACTGGCCATTTAGTTTTATCTACCATTCATGCTAATAGTGCTGCGGGCGCAATTTCTCGTTTTGTTGGTTTGGGCTTAGATCGTCAAACCTTAGCTAACGCTATTGAATTTACCGTTGGTCAACGCTTAGTTCGGCGTATTTGTTCAAATTGTAAAACGACTGTAGAGCTTAGCCCAGAAAACTTACAACGGGTAAAAGATATTCTGGCTAGTATTAAAAATCCTCAGATAAAAATCCCCGAAAAACTAACATTTTATCAAGGGACAGGTTGTACGAAGTGTGGGCAAATTGGCTATAAGGGGCGCTTGGGATTATATGAAACAATCCCGATGACTCCGCAAATTAGAAAATTAATTCAGACTGAAAATATTACCGATTTTGATATTGAAACTGCCGCCGTGGAAGAAGGAATGGTTACTATGCTCCAAGATGGAATTCTCAAAGCTCTTCGCGGAGAAACCACTATTGATGAAGTTTTCCGAGTTATTGAATAAAACAGTTAATAATTAAATTAAAAAAATAATTCGCTCTTAACATTATAAAAATAAATTTTTCTATGATTAATGCTAAATTTTTAAATAATCTCCGACAAGATTATCAACGAAACGAATCGGAAAGACACCAAATTATCAATATTTCTAATCAAATCCTATTTGAAGCTAAAAAAACTATTTTTGCTTTACAACGTCAAGATTATAAAATTGCTGAAGAAAAATTTATTACCATAGAGAAGAATTTTAAAAAATTAGAAAAAGAGTTTGGTCAAAATCGTCTTCAACGAGAAGGTGCTTATCGTGCCGCTGCCGAAGAATATTTAGAAGGAAAAACTTTTTATTCCATAATTAAAAATAAAAAGATCTTAAAAGTTAAAGAATTATCTTTAAATTATGAGGCTTATCTAGGGGGCTTGTGCGACATGATTGGTGAACTTGTACGTTTTGCCACTAATCAAGCGGCTCAAGGGGATTTTACAGCCGTTGCTAAAATAAAAAAAATTGCCAATGAAATTATGGCCCAGCTAGTAGACTTTGACTTTACTGGCTATCTTCGGACTAAATATGACCAAGCTAGGAATCACCTTCGGAAATTAGAAGTAATGAGTTATGAAATAAAGTTACGAAATAAAGAATAAAATTAGAAATTTTCTATGTTAATTGTCATTGTTTCAGACATTCATGATAATCTTCCTAATTTAAAAAAATGTTTAAATTGGTGTCAAAATAATAAAATAGAAAAAATTATTTTTTGTGGTGACGCTACGACTATCGAAACTATAGACTATTTGGCCAGTGAATTCTCTGGTCAAATTTTTATAACTAATGGTAATGCCGAAATTTATTCTAATTCTGAGCTTCAAAGATATAAAAACATCGGCTATTACCAAGAAATTGGAATTATAAAAATAGCTAATCTGAATATTGGCTTTTGTCATCAACTAGAAAAAATAAATTTAATCTTAAAAGCTAAAAAAAATGACTTAGATTTTATTTTTTACGGACATACTCATCGTCCAACTTTAAAAAAAAATAAAAATACTATAATCGCTAATCCTGGGAATTTAGCAGGAAGTGGATACCAAGCTAGTTTTGCCACTTTAAATACTGATAATAAAAAACTAGAATTAAAAATTCTAGCTATTCTCAAATAAAATTATTACTATTAAAAACCCCTGCTTAAGGGGTTTTAATTTAGCTATAAAATTTTCTTTAAGTATTGCCCAGTATAACTACGTTTTACTTGCGCGACTGCTCGTGGAGTCCCAGCGGTAATTAAATATCCACCAGCTTCTCCCCCTTCTGGTCCAAGATCAATCACCCAATCAACAGATTTAATAAGATCCAGATTGTGTTCAATGATTAAAACAGTATTTCCTTGATCAACTAAAATATTAAGAACTTTTAGTAAACGTTCAATATCCGCAAAGTGTAAACCAGTTGTAGGTTCATCAAGAATATAAAGCGTTTTACCAGTTGCTCGCCGAGATAACTCCGTTGCTAATTTAATGCGTTGAGCTTCACCGCCAGAAAAAGTAGTTGCACTTTGCCCCAACTTAATATAACTTAGTCCCACTTCATCAAGAGTTTTTAATTTTTGGCTCAGAGGGGGTTGATCACTAAAAAAATCTTTTGCCTCCCCCACCGTCATTTCTAAAATTTCATAAATATTTTTACCATGATACAAAACATCGAGAATTTTTGGCTGAAATTTTTGTCCGCCACAAACTTCACAAGTTAAATAAACATCAGTTAAAAATTGCATTTCAACTTTAACCGCCCCTTCACCAGCGCAATTCTCACAACGACCACCAATAACATTAAAAGAAAAATGTCCAGCAGTTAGACCATGTAATTTAGCTTCAGGGGTTTGTGCAAATAAATCACGAATATAAGTAAAAAGACCAGTATAAGTTGCCGGATTAGAACGAGGAGTCCGCCCAATCGGCGATTGATCAATATTGATAACTTTATTAATATATTCTAAGCCTTTTAATTCTCGGTAAAGCCCCGGCTCATCTTTACTATGATAGAATTGACGATTTAAAGCTTTAACTAAAATGTCATTCAAAAGAGTAGATTTCCCCGAACCAGAAACACCAGTGAGAGCAATCAGCTCCCCTAAAGGAATTTGAACATCAATGTTTTTCAAATTATGTTCTCGGGCTCCCAGAATTTCTAAAAACTGACCATTACCCAGACGATAACTATCTTTTTCAGCAATTTTTTTTCTGCCAAATAAATAAGCACTAGTTAAAGACTCTTGACAATTTTTAATATCCAAAGGCTGTCCGGCAAATAAAACCCGACCACCAAGTTCTCCAGCTCCTAAACCAATATCTACTAAATAATCAGCGGCCAACATCATCGTCGCATCATGTTCCACAACAATAACCGTATTACCATTATCTCGTAGTTTTTTTAAAATCTTAATTAAGCGATCATTATCACGTTGATGTAAACCAATTGAGGGTTCGTCTAAAACATACAAGACTCCACTCAAGGTTGATCCCACCTGTGAAGCTAAACGAATTCGCTGGACTTCTCCTCCGGATAAAGTAGTAACACTACGATTAAGGGTTAAATAATCTAGACCAACATTAACTAAAAATTTTAAATTTTTAATTATTTCTTTAATTATTGGTTCCCGAATTTTTCCCATCGCACTTTCTGGGGAAAGTTTCTTTAACCAGTTATTAAACAATTGAAGTAATTCCTTAACATTTTTATTACTTAAATCACTAATAGAAATCTTGTTAATTTTTACTGCCAAAGAGCTATCCTGTAAGCGTGCCCCCTGGCAAGAAGAGCAAAGAGAAACGTGCATTACTTTTTCTAGCTCTTGTTTAACAAAACTAGATTTGGTTTCTTGATATTTATTATCCAAATAAGTTACCAAACCAGAAAACTGATTATCCCCAGTTAGTATAAAGTTCTGTTGCTCTAAACTTAAGTCTTTAATAGCTGAATTTAAATTAAAACTATGACGAGTAGCTAAGTCTTCTAACTCTAGGAATAAACTACTAGTTTGATTAAGTCGAGGAAGAGCTTTAATCGCTCCCTCCAGAATACTAAGTCTAGAATTAAAGATTAAACGCGGATCTATCTCTAATTTAGTCCCTAGTCCTCCACAAGTTGAACAAGCTCCATGTGCGGAATTAAAAGAAAAATCACGTGGTTCTAGAGTAGAACGAGTTGCTGAGCAGTGGGGGCAAACTAAAATTTTTTCTAATTTAGAAGTAGAACTTTTTTTATTGTTTTTAGTTTTAATAATCTTTTTTTCACGAACTTGTTTTTTAAAGGCTTGCTGACAATCTAAGCAATAAGCTGTTCCAGAACGGGCATATAATAATCTTAAATAATCATAAATTTTTGTAATAGTCCCCACGGTCGATCGAGGATTATGACCCATAGTTCGTTGGTCAATAGAAATAGCTGGTGAGAGTCCCTCAATTAAATCTACTTCCGCTCGATCCAGCAAACCAACAAATTGTTGGGCATAGGAAGATAGAGATTCAAGGTAACGGCGCTGCCCTTCAGCAAAAATTGTATCAAAAGCTAAAGACGACTTGCCCGAACCCGATAAACCAGTAATCACAATTAATTGATTACGGGGAAGATCTAAATCGATATTTTTTAAATTATGAGTTTTCGCTCCTCTAATTTTAATAGTCCGGTCAGGATTGTGCATAAAAATAAAAAAAATTAAAGCTCAAAGAAAAAGCTTAGTAATTAAAAGCGATTAAACATTTCCCGTATTATAGCGGAAAAGTTATAAAAAAACAAGCCTTAGAGGCTCTAGATTTTCTAATGATAAAGTAGGCTAATTGATTATCTTCAACCCGTTAAAAAATAGTATAAAATATTTTTAGAATAAACATTAGGAAACGATCAGTAATTTTAATTTTCCGATTAAAGATTTCCGTGACAATTGCTTCTGATTTCCAGCGTTCAATAATTTTTAACAAATCATGGACTAAATTCTTTTGTCGGAAAAACATCCCTAATTCAATATTCCAATTAAAGGATAAAACATCCATATTTTGTGAACCGAGCACACCTTCTAAGCCATCAATTAACATAATTTTAGCGTGGTTCATGGTGGGCATTAAATAAAATTTAATTCCCAGGTCAGTGAGATGACAAGCATTCAAATAATTCACTTTATTTAATGGTTTAACATCAGTATCGTTGGGAATTAAAATTTCTACTTTAACTCCTCGACGACAGGCATTATCTAAGAGAGCAATTAGCCAGCGTGGTGGTAATAAATAAGGGGTAACAATAATAATAGAATGTTGAGCTTCAATTATTTTTTTCTTATAATAATTATTAAGATAATAGGCCTTAGAGGTCGTCGCAAAATTGTCGATTATCCAGGATTTAATCTTTTGAACCACTGGTTTACGACTAAATTTTAAGATTGATTCTTTCTGTCCACCAGCCATTTCATAGCTATAAGCAAAAGATTTTAAGAGCGGACTAATAATTTTTCCCTGAAGTTTAATTTGTAAATCTCGCCAACTCCGAGTCTTTTCCTCAATATTAACACCACCAATAAAAGCGACTCGTTGGTCAATAATCAAAATTTTACGATGGGTATGGCGAAACCAATGACTAAAATAAATAAATTCAATTCCAACAGCACGCATTTCTTTAATAGTTTTTCGATGTAAAGCGGAGCTCCCAAAAGAATCAGCAATAACAATTATTTCTCGTCCCGCTCGAGCTTGATCTTTTAATAATTTTAAAAAGTTATGAGTCCGCTGAGTATCATCTAAAAAAATATACATCTCCAAATAAATTGTCTGCTGGGCACGAGCCATCGCCCGAAACATTCCCTCCCAGGCACTTTGTGAGGTAGTGTATAATTTATATTTCATAAAAATTATGTTTTTAATTTAGCTTTAATAATTGGCATCATTTTATCAGTAGCTTGTTCACCAATTAAAATAATCTGGTCAGCAGCTTCTTTGGTAAAATATTTAATAAAACCACTTTTGCCGGTATAACGAGAAATATCAGGATTAATAACTACATCACAATTTTGAAGGGAGGCTTGCGCTAAATTATAAAGAATTATTCTTTCCGCTCTTCTAAAAATATTAGACATCATTACCCGACCAGTTTTAAATTCTTTTTGATGATATAAATTAACACCAATAACTAAATCGGCGCCCATCTTTCTAACTAAATCACCTGGAACAGGGTTAGACAAACCGCCATCAATCAATAATTTACCTTGATAAGAAAAAGGTTTAAAGATGAGAGGAACGGAAATACTAGCGCGTACAGCTTGGGCTAAATTTCCATGATCAAAAACAAAGGCCTGACCAGTTGATAAATTTGTTGCCACAATTTGTAAAGGAATTTTTAAAGAAGAAAAATTACGACCTGGTAATCTTTTTTCTAAATAGCTGATTAATTTTTGTCCACTCACTAACCCTGCCGACCAATCAAAATCTAATAATAAAGAAACGCTTTCTTTCTTATTATTAATTAAATCTTTTTTTACTTGACGAAGATCTTTAAAGGCAGCATAATAAGCCGCAATCCAGGCCCCAGCGCTACAACCACTTAAATAATCAATGGGAATTTTATTCTTTTTTAACGATTTAATTACACCAATATGAGCAAATCCGCGATAAGCACCAGAGCCTAAAGCTAAACCAACTTTTTTAGAACTAGACATATAAAATAATAACTATTAAAAATGATTAAAAACCCCTTAAGAATAAATAAAAATCTTATCTATGGACATCATAACACTTCAGTATAAAAATTGATATTAAAACTTAAAACTCTCCAGAAAATATGAGATTATTCATTTGGCTAAGAAATTATTAGCAATTAGTGTTATAATTAAAATACTAAAAACAATAATAAAGATTTTATAATTACTAATAGAACTTTTAATTTGTTTATTTCTATCTAACTAAAAAATAAAGTGAAAAAAATAAATTATCCAAAACTTAAAGAAGCTAACAATAAATCACTTCAAGGTTTGTGGGATATTCTTCCAATCCTTTTGGGAATTTTGATATTAATAAGTGTATTAATGACTTTAATTCCTAAATCTGTTTATGGACAAATATTCACTGGAAATTTATTCTTTGACCCTATTATTGGTAGCGTGCTAGGCAGTCTATTGACTGGCAATCCAATTACAGCTTATATTTTAGGAAACGGTTTTTTGAAAGCAGGAATCAGTTTAATAGCTGTTACCGCCTTTATGGTCTCTTGGACAACAGTAGGAATAATCCAATTTCCAGCCGAATCATTAATTATGGGAAAACGATTTGCTATTTTTAGAAATATAAGTGCTTTCTTAATAGCTATTATTGTTGCTATTTTTACTGTTTTTTTGCTTAGCATTATTTAATAAATATGGAAACTCTTAAAAAAACTAATTTAAAAAAGAAAAATAATTTTAAATGGTATTTTTTAATTATTATTATACTATTATTTTTCCCTTTATACTTTATCTTTCCTGATAAGGGAGCTTTAGTCTTGAACTCTTTTCTTAAATTATCACTTCAAATACTACCTGCTTTTTTAATAGTTTATATTATCATGCTTTTAATGAATTATTTTATAGACAACAAAACTTTAAAAAAATTAATGGGCGAAAAAGCTGGTTTAAAAGGATGGTTAATATCAATACTGGCGGGAATTATCTCTGCTGGACCAATTTATGTTTGGTATCCTTTAATGAAAGACTTGCAAAATCAAGGAGTTAAAAATAGGTTTTTAATAAGTTTTCTTTACAATCGAGGTATAAAATTACAATGGGCACCAGTTTTGATCTCTTATTTTGGTTGGATGTATTCTTTAATCCTATTATTAACTATGGCACTAGTTTCAATTCCTCAGGGAATAATCACGGAAAAATTAATTGATTATAAAATTTCTAAATAATAAACTAATATATTTTAAAAATAAATAAAATCATATGAAAAGAATACTAGCCATTGGTTGTGGCGGAGCCGGAATGTTTAGTTTGATTGTCCCTGCTCAACTAAAAAAAGGAAAATTTAAAACTACTATTTTATCTGATGAGAAAAATATTTATTGTCGTTGTAGTGCCCCTTATATTATTACCGGCCAAGCTCGATTAAAGGATACGATTCAGCCTGAAAAAATGTTCACTAAATATGGTTTTAAAATTATTCACGAAAAAGCAATTAGCTTAGATACCAATCGTAAACAAGTTAAAACTAATACTGGCCGTTTATTGACTTATGATTATTTAGTAATTTCCACTGGCGCTTCCCCAGTTAAACCAAAGATTAAAGGGCTGGAGGCTAAAAATGTACTAACAGTTCGCACCAGCGCTGACATCGCCCAAATTCAAAAGTTTGCTAAGGCCGGAAGGAAAGTAGCTATTATTGGTGGCGGGGTAATTGGTATTGAAATGGCAGGGGCTTTAAAATCACAAGGACTTCAAGTTACTTTAGTCGAATATAATAGTGGTATTTCTGAACATCTTGCGGACCATGAATTTTCTAACATGATTATTGCTCATCTGAAAAAAAATGGTATTAAAACTATGTTTAGAAGTCAAGTTCTAGAAATTAAAAAAACAAAGACTAAACAATCCGAGTTAATAATTAAAAAGGGTTCACAAAAAACAAAAATTTTCGCTGATTTTGTAATTGTTGCTACCGGGGTTAAACCTAATTTAGATATTATTAAAGGTACTGAAATAAAATTTAATCGTAAAGGAATTTTAGTTGATAGAGAAATGAAAACTAATGTTAAAGATGTTTTTGCTTGTGGCGATTGTTGTGATCCAATTTCTGCAATTACTAAAGACAATCGTCCCAGTGAATTAGCTAGCTCTGCTATTCAACAAGCAAAAATTGTTGGTTTCCAAATTGCTGGCTATCCCATAAAATATGCTGGAGCTACTGGAGCTTTCGCTTTTCAAACGATGGGAAAAGAATATTCAGGCGTCGGTTTAACGGAAACTATAGCTCGTAAAAGATATCGCATTGTCGTTATTGGTCGAGCCCAAACCACTGATATTTACCGAGACATGCTAGATAAGAAGCCTCTAGAAATAAAGTTAATTTTTGCAGGATTGCGACTACGTTTAGTAGGTTATGAAGCTTTTGGTAAGGGATTAATATCTTCGGCGGAAGTAGCTAGTTTTGCTATTGGTTTACGTTTAAATATTCTGTCCTTATTAAAATTCAATTACATTGCTCATCCCAGTTTAACCCCTTGGCCCTTTATGAATCCCATTATCATGGCCACCGAAGATGCCTTAGGAACTGCTTTAAAAGAAGTAAAAGAATTGTTTAAATGGAAATTCTAACTTTGAATAAAAAAAAATAATCTTGAAGATTTTTTTCAACCTAAATTTATTTAGGTTTTTTTATTAAAACTAAATAAAATGTTTTAAAAACTTCAGGGAAAAAAGCGATAATAGTTTTTAAGCTATGTTTAATCTTTCGAGAAGTTGATATCCGAAACGGTAAACGACTAGATTTAATGTCTTTAATAAGTGGCTGTAATTGTTGAGCACAAATTCTTAAATCTTGCACATGATATAAATTGGGATATTTTTTTAAATTTGCTAAAATCTTCACTGGACTAATATAAGTATCTTCAGTTTCTGGGTAAGGCTTATTCTCCCGGAATTTAAATACAGCAATTCGTTCTAAAAACAAAAATTTTCCCGCCCCTCTTTTAATAACTCGCAAATCAGTCTCTCGCTCAATCTTTCGCACAAACTCTTTGCTAATCGCATATTTCATTGCAAACAGTAGAACACCGAGAGTAGACAAGCGAGAATAAGCGAGAGTATGAGATAATTCATGAGCAATCAGACCAATTTTCTGTTCTTCGGATAAAGTTTTTAAAAATGTTTTAATTTCCTGCCGTTTATTAATAACAATCGGGTAAATCCACCTAGATTTTAAATGGCCAGGAATAAGTAGTGGCGGGTAGGCCCGAGAAGCATGTTGAATCCCAAAAAAAGAAGTCTGATAAATAAAAACTTGTTTACTCGCTAGTTCTGGAAAATATTTAAGAGCTTGCTGAAAAGCAAATAAAAACTCATCGGACTTTTTTTTATCCTTTAAAACTGGACTATGATGCGGATGTAAAAGTCGACTCATAATTTATAATACTAGTGATTTACGTTTCTTATAAATAAATTCTAATACAAAACAAAAGAAGATTATTCCTCCAGCGACCAAAACTCCAATACGATTCGCTGAATATTGTTGGATGAGGAGCACGATGGCTGCAATTGAAGATAAGATAAAGCCCAAAAACGGAATTGATTTTCGACCTTGAATCTTTTTTGATAACTTCAAACCAACATAATTAACCATGGCAAAGATTAGGAGGAATCCGACGCTCCCCACCGTTGAGATACTTTCTAAATTGAGAGTATTAGCTAAAATAAGAGTCGCTAATGCAGTAAGAAATAAACCAATCGGTTGATTCCAAAGCTTGCTAGTCAATTCATGCGGCAACTCATCATCTTCGGAAATTTCATAGCTCACTCGGCTCCCGCCATATAAAGAAGCATTGATAGCTGAAAAAGTTGAGATGAGAGCGGCAATGGTGATGACTATAAAACCCGTTCTGCCTAGTAAGGGCCGTGCAGCTTCAGCTAAAACATAGTCTTTAGCAACTGCAATTTCACTAAAAGGAAGTGAACCAACGGTAATAAAAGCAATTACAATATAGAGAATAATAACAAAAATTACGGAATAATAATAAGCTTTGGCAACATTACGACGAGGATTGATAATATCGGGAACGGCATTAGCAATTAACTCAAATCCTTCATAAGCGACAAAAATTACCATTCCAGCCGTTAGAAGTTGCAAAGGTGATTCCCAATTACCAATTGCTAATTGACTGAGATTAGGATTACCAACTAAACCATAAATACCAATAAAGGCAAAAGAGACTAAGATAATTAACTTAATTAGAACCGCATAAGATTCTATTTGACCGACAACTTTAATACTATAATAATTAATAACTGAAGCAAAAATAACAATCGCACTCAAATAAATATGGAAATCTATAATCCGACTACCAGTCAATGGTAATAGATTGGGAGCATAATAACCAAATGCTGAAGCATACAGGGCCAACATAATAATATAACTCACCCATAATAGATTATTGATGCCCCCACTAAAAATTCCCCGTCCAAAACCTTTATTAATAAATTTCACTGTTCCGCCACGGTCTGGATAAGCTAAGGATAATTTAACATAACT
>VAPL010457363.1_pt1 | contig 15339 bp, 17 predicted proteins | sample 3395061 | NCBI WGS metagenome assembly VAPL01 (sample SAMN08290444, study PRJNA428436) | hydrothermal vent metagenome | isolation source: Deep-sea hydrothermal vent chimney 2 | place: Pacific Ocean: Juan De Fuca Ridge | depth 2182 m m | reverse complement strand
CCGGAAGGTCTGGAAAGTTTCATCATGAAAAAGATGTTACGTTTGGGGATTGTGCGTTCTTCCACAACCAATTTTGTGCTGCGGCAAAAGAAATACAGCACTGTATTGCCGTTGGAATTAACTTGAAACGAAAAAGGCGGACCCAACCGGACCCGCCTTTATAATTGCTATTGCCGGTGTGGCTTTAGTTACCGGTGGCGGAATCCACGCCAATCGTAACACCCGGACCCATGGTTGAGCTGATCGTAATGCCCTTCATGTAAGTCCCTTTGGTTCCAGTTGGCCGGGCTTTTTGCACAGCACTAATAAAGGCACGTACGTTTTCAACCAGCTTGGCTTCGTCAAAAGACGCCTTGCCAATTCCGGCGTGAACCACACCGGCTTTTTCAACCTTGAACTGAACTTCGCCGCCTTTGGCCGCTGTCACAGCCGCTGCCACATCCATGGTAACGGTGCCAACCTTGGGATTGGGCATCAGGTTACGCGGGCCAAGAACTTTACCCAGACGGCCAACGATTGGCATCATGTCAGGGGTGGCAATGCAGCGATCAAAGTCGATTTTGCCGCCCTGCACGATTTCCATAAGGTCCTCAGCACCAACAATGTCAGCCCCGGCTTTGGTCGCTTCTTCTGCTTTTGCGTCGCGGGCAAACACGGCAACGCGAACGGATTTACCGGTGCCGTTTGGCAGGGCAACAACGCCACGCACCATCTGATCTGCGTGACGGGGGTCAACACCAAGGTTCACCGCTATCTCGACCGTTTCATCAAACTTGGCTTTTGCGCTGCCCTTGACCAATGCGACGGCTTCTTCAACAGTTACATTAGCCTTACCTGCAAACGCTTCACGGGCTGCGGTTGTTCTTTTTCCATACTTAGCCATCAGATTATCCTTTCACCTCGATACCCATTGAGCGGGCAGAACCCAGGATGATCTGCATCGCTGCATCTATATCGTTTGCGTTCAGATCTTTCATCTTGGCTTCGGCGATTTCTTTGACCTGCTTGGTGGTCACTGAACCAACAACTTCACGACCGGGCAATGCAGCGCCGGATTTCAGCTTGGCCGCTTTGCGCAGGAAATAAGACGCGGGCGGCGTCTTGATGTCCATGGTGAACGACTTGTCCTGATAATACGTGATCACAGTCGGGCAAGGTGCGCCCGGTTCCAGATCTGCGGTCTTGGCGTTGAACGCCTTGCAGAATTCCATGATGTTGATGCCACGTTGGCCCAGTGCTGGGCCGACAGGCGGGGATGGGTTTGCTTGTCCTGCAGGGACCTGCAGTTTCATCGTACCGGCGAGTTTTTTGGCCATGGGGCCTCTCCTTTATCACCTCAGCGTGGCATCGCGATGCCCGCTGTCTTCAGTTTAGTGGTCCGGTCGGTCACGCGCGCGCGCCGATACCTCCCACAGCTAAGCCAGCGCAACGGATGCCGCACCGGAAGGCACCAGATATGTCGTGGCGGGAAATTTGGCAAGAAGAATTGCAGTCCTTGGCTTTTGCATTTGTTGCAACGGCAGGAAAGAGCCCGAAGTACCGCATGCTGCAAGGCCAATAGACGGCAGCAATGCGCAGTTAGTGACCTTTGCAAAGTTTGGGATAGAGCCTTGATCAATCACCAGCTAGCATGCGCTCGATCAGCTGCTTCACAGTTGGAATGAACACGCCGCCATCCTTATTGCGGTAAAAGGGATCATTTCCTGCCTTGAATGAATTGTGCCCGGAAAAGACAAGTTGGTTATCCAGATCAATGCCCTGAATGGCCCCCACCAGACCTTTGCGAATACAATGCACCCGCGGATCAGCCCGCTTACCATTGTTGTGGTTTTTGTCAGGATCCTGGCTCCAGGAACTAAGCTTGCAGGTAGACAGGCAGCCAACGCATTCCGCCTTGTACTTCTTAATTTTGCGCGCCCGATCCGGCGTGACAAATATCAATGTATCATCAGGTGTTCGCAGGGGTGTATTGAAACCTTTTGATATCCAGTCTTCGACCTTGGCTGTATTGGTTGGTGACACATGGTATCTGTTGGCCGGAACACCATTACCCGTTACGGGAACCATCATAGTCTCATCGGGTTTCGACGTAAAAGGTACCTGCCGCTCCGACTGTGCAAACAACTCTCTCATCATGGTGTTATTATAGGCCGAAGAATGAAAACCAGTAGGGCTGAATTTATTGAGCACCACATCGCCCTCTTGCATAGACAGCAAAAGATGTTTCCATTCATCAGTCACCGGGCTCTCTTTGGTTAACAGATCCCGCGTTCCAATCTGAAAGGCGATCGGGCCAATTTCCGGATTATCCAGCCAGTGCTCCCAGTCACGCAGGTACCAAACGCCGCCGGCCATGACGATCGCGACACTTTCCATACCATGTGCATTCATGATTTTGCGCAGGGCCTTGACCCGCTCATAGGGATTTTGTGGTGCGTCAGGATCTTCCCGAGAAGTGATCCCATTATGACCACCGGCCAGCCAAGGGTCTTCATAGATCACCGCGCCAATCCGCTCAGACAGACACTCACGCCATTGCCTGAAGGTGCGTTTCAACAGGACTTTCAGCGCCATAGCGTTCGAGATGATTGGGTCTATATAGACCCCCTCATCCGCACAAATTTTGACATCTTCTTCGCTGGGCAGACCGGCGCCCATGGTGATGGCATGTATCATATTACCGCCCTCAGCCAGACGTGTGCCGGCCAGCACACCTTGCATGATACGCATGGTGCCGCCCGCCATTTTCAGGTAATTAAAACGGATACGCCCTTTGCCACAGGCGGCTTTGTAGCCGGTTTTTGCCTGCTCTATTCCACCCTCGATGGACCAGCCAATCAGCTCCGCAAACCGCTCAGGCCGCGTGCGCCCTTTATGAGGGTATGAAACCTCGCAGCCATTGTCATCATATCCGATCGCGGCACCTATGCCCGCAACCGTGCCGCCGGTGTTTTCCGCAGCCCAGGCTCCGGCGTTCAACCCGTTTGTGGCCCCAACCCCCTTGGCACCCTGAATCAATGGCAGAATCCAAGCGCCATCAATAAAGACTTTCTTAGACAGTTTCACCTGCAAACTCTGCGTTGCACCCAATGCCATATCAATCGGCGACATATGTCAATTTCCTATTCTAATCCACAACGCTGTGGGTGATTTAAAGTTGGGGCAAAGGTCATCAATTGCCAGCGAAGACAGCAATCCGTTGAAAACTGGTGTTAGGTCCAACTTTTTGCCCGTGGTTTAGCAATTGCCAAGAGGTCGATAGCGCGGGCCGCAATTTGGTCGACGATCTCGTCCACTGAACGCGGGGCCAGATAGAAAGCCGGGACCGGAGGCAAGATGATCGCCCCCATTTCGGTGGCCGAGGTCATGTTGCGCAGGTGCGCGAGCGTCAGCGGGGCTTCGCGCGTTATCAAGATAAGTCTGCGGTGTTCCTTTAACTGCACGCTGGCAGCGCGGGTCAAGAGGTTATCGTCAAGCCCCGTGGCAATTGCCGCAAGGCTGCGCATGGAGCACGGCGCCACGATCATCCCCGCCGCCGGAACCGACCCGGAAGCAATCGAGGCGCCAATATCCGAAACTGGATGCACCCGCGTCACGTACCCGTGCAGCTTTTCAATGGCATCCGCACCGCATTCGGTGATCAGCGTCCGCTCCGCAGCCTTGCTGGTCACAAGGTCAACCTGAACATCCAGCCCCGCCAATTGCTGTGCAACCGACAGACCCAAGGCGGCCCCTGACGCGCCTGCTATTCCCAGAACCACCCGTGCGCTCATCGTCTCAACTCCGGCAAATGGCGGGCGATGAAATCACTGGCAAAGGCGGTATCCTCAGGGGCGGCGTGCATCACTTCGCCCCATTCCCGCGTGGTTTCAGCGCCAATTTTAGTGGTGGCATCCAGCCCCAGTTTGCCCGCCAAACCCGGCTGGGGAGACGCGAAATCAAGGTAATCCATCGGCGTATTTTCTAGCACCATCACATCACGTCCCGGGTCCATGCGTGTCGCCATGGCCCAGGCGATGTCGTCCCAGTTTCTGGGGTCAATGTCATCGTCCACCACTATGATCATTTTGGTATAGCTGAACTGCGCCAACATCCCCCAAAGCGCCATCATCACCCGTCGCGCCTGTCCCGGATAGCTCTTGTTAATACTGATCGCCGCGATCCGGTAGGAACAGGCAACAGGCGGCAACCAGAGGTCTTTGATTTCGGGAATTTGCGCGCGGATCGTTGGCAGGGCCAGACGGTTGAAGACCTCGCCAATAATGGCTGGCTCGTCCGGCGGACGACCAGTGTAGGTCGACAGATACAACGGATCGCGGCGGTGGGTTATGGCAGTGATCTGCATCAACGGGAAGGGTTCGGCGGCGTTGTAATATCCGGTATGATCGCCAAACGGTCCCTCAGGCGCGGTCTCATTCGGATCAACCCAGCCCTCAAGGATGATCTCGGCGTCTGCAGGCACCATCAACGGCACGGTTTTGGCGGCCACCAAACGTGGGCGCGCACCGGAAAAAACTCCGGCAAAGCTCAGCTCGGACACGGTTTCGGGCAAAGGGAGTGCGGCTGATAATAAGGTTGCCGGATCAGCCCCAAGCGCAATTGCTACGGGCATTTTCTCGCCCTTAACCGCCCAACCTCGATGATGCGCCGCCCCACCGCGATGCGGCAGCCAACGCAGAATAAGCCGGTCGCGCCCAAGCACCTGTGCGCGGTAAACGCCGGCATTATACCGCCCGATATCCGCAATCTCGCTGTCTTCAGGTCGCGTCAAAACCACAGGCCATGTGATCAAAGGCGCAGCATCACCAGGCCAGTGGGTTTGCACCGGCAAGTGGCCCAAATCAACAGCCTCCGCTTTATGAACCACCTTCTGCACCGGTGCTTTTTTCGTGAACTTTGGCCGCGTTTTCAGGGCCGCCTTCAGCATCGGCCAACGCGACAGCGCATCACGCAATCCGTCTGGCGGGCTGGGGGTTCTAAGCGCGGCTAAAAATTCGCCCAAATCATCAAGATGCGCAAGGCTGACGCCAAGACCTGCCGCCACCCGTTCAGGCGTGCCAAACAGATTAACCACAACGGGCATGGCCACGGGTTCGCCCCCCAACATAGGTTGATCAAACCGTAGCACTGGCCCGTTTGCCTCTAACACCGCGCGGTGCAGGGCGGTCATTTGATGACGGAGCGCAACTGGCTCGGACAGCACCTTCAACCGGTCGGTTTCACCGCACCAATCAAGAAAACTGCGCAGGCTGGCAAAGGGGGGGAAATCGCGGATCAGTTTACTCCTGTTCATAAGTATTGCGCACTTAGCAGCAAAGAAGCGAGCCTAAATTGACGATCGTCAATTTCCACACCCCAGTCACCGCATACCAAGGCTGAAAGTCAGATTTGTCTGAAAGGATTACCTGTGCCCGAGGCTGAAATGAATGATGCGGAGATGATCCCAGTTTTCCCATCCCCGCTGGCGCGTGCCATTCGGGCGTTGCCGCTTGGCCCCTTGTCGCTGTCGCTGACCGCCTATACCCGTCGGATTGCCCGCACCCATCCTGGGATGTTTCGCCGTCTTGGCGACTATGGCAATGCCAGCTTTGCGCTCGACCCAACGGATCTGCCCTTTGTCATCAACCTTGCCCCACGTGGCGGGGATCCCGAGGTCAAGGTAACCCGTAAACCGGTCACAGTGGACGCCCGCATTGCCGGACCACTTGCTGCCCTTTTGGGGCTGGTGCATGGGGCATATGATGGCGATGCGCTGTTTTTCGCGCGCGATCTGGTGATCGAGGGAGACACCAGTGCGGCCCTTGCCCTGCGCAACGCAGTGGATGATGCCGAGCTTGATTTGGCGGGCGAAGTCTCGGCGATTTCCGGCCCGCTTGCAGCCCCTTTGACAGGGTTGATTACACTGGTTGAGCGGCACACCGGTGTTAGCCTGTCGCGCCCCGAGGAGCCAACATGGTAATGGAAATCGTTTGCCCTGCGGGTACGCCTGCGGCATTGCGTGCCGCGGTGAAGGCGGGCGCGCATACTATTTATTGCGGCTTTGCCGATGAAACCAATGCGCGCAACTTTCCCGGGCTTAATTTCGATCGCACTGAAATGTGCGAAGGCGTTGCATTCGCGCATCAGCATGGCGCCAAAGTGCTGATTGCCATCAACACCTATCCGCGCGCCGGTGACGAGGCGTTGTGGCACGCGGCTGTGCGTGATGCGGCCGGTTCCGGTGCCGATGCCGTCATTCTGGCCGATCCGGGGCTTTTGCAATATGCGGTGACACACCAACCTGATATGCGCCGCCACCTGTCGGTGCAGGCCGCTGCCGCCAATGCCGACATAATAAATTTCTATCAGGCCGAATTTGGTATCAAACGTGTGGTGCTGCCGCGGGTTCTGTCGGTGCCCGAGATCGCTTTTATCAATGCCGAAACCAAGGTCGAGACCGAGGTTTTTGTTTTTGGCGGACTTTGTGTGATGGCCGAGGGGCGCTGTTCGCTATCGTCCTATGTGACCGGCAAGTCGCCCAATATGCACGGGGTTTGTTCGCCCCCTTCCCATGTAGAATACCACGACGAAGCCGGGTATTTGGATGCAAAGCTGGGCGGGTTTACCATCCACCGCGCCGCGCCGGATGAACCGGCCCCTTATCCGACATTGTGCAAAGGCTGTTTTACGGCAGGCGACAAGCGGGGGCATCTATTCGAGGATCCAGTTTCCCTGAACGCCGAGCAGCTGATCCCGCAATTGGCCAAAGCCGGCGTGACCGCGTTAAAGATCGAGGGTCGCCAACGCTCGCGGTCCTATGTGGCGCAGGTGGTGCGCAATTTTCGCGTCGCCGTGGATGCGCTTGAAGCTGGGCAGCCCATGCCGCAGGGCATGCTGGCGCGGCTCACCGAAGGGCAAGCCACGACCACTGGCGCCTACAAAAAGACCTGGAGATAACCGGATGGAGCTAACCATTGGCCCGAACCAGTTTTTCTGGAACAGCGACAAATGGACCGCGTTTTATGCTGATATGGCGCAGGCCCCGATTGACCGCGTGGTGCTGGGCGAACTTATCTGCTCAAAGCGCCTGCCATTTTACGGCGACCGCATTCCTGATGCGATTGAGGCTCTGCAAGATGCGGGGAAACAGGTCGCCCTGACCTCGCTGGCGTTGGTGACACTGAAACGCGAACGCAAAATGACCGGCGAGTTGGCCGAAATGGGGGTTGAGGTCGAGGTCAATGACCTAACCGCGCTGGCAAGCCTGCCCAAGGGGGCTGCATTTTCGGTCGGGCCTCTGGTCAATGTCTATAACGAAGGCACGCTGGATTGGTTGGCGCGGTTGGGAGCAACGCGCATCTGCCTGCCACCGGAACTTACATTGCAATCGGTCAAGGTTTTGGCGCGCAAAGCCGCAGGTCGGGGCGTCGCGGTCGAGGTCTGGGGTTATGGGCGTCTGCCATTGGCCATTTCCGGGCGTTGCTATCATGCACGCTTGCATGGACGCGCCAAGGATAGTTGTCTTTTCGCCTGCGAGGACGACCCGGACGGCTTGCGTGTCAGCACCTTGGAGGACCAGCCCTTTTTGGCGATGAACGGCGTGCAAACCCTGTCGGATTCCTATGCCTGTGCTGCGTTTCAGATCGAGGCATTGGTTGAGGCCGGCGTTTCGGCCCTGCACCTGTCACCGCATTCGCAAGGTTTCGTGCAGATTTGCCAGCTTTTTCGCCAGCGGCTTGATGGCGCACTTGACGGGGCGGGGCTTGCATCTGGTGTGCAGGATGCGGCAAAGGATGTACGTCTGTCGGACGGATTTTTGGAAAGCGCGCGGGGGGCAGATTGGTCGGGGGCGCGTCATGAGGGAAATGAGCTATGAAAATTGCGGTCATCAGCGCCAAGGAGCGCGGAGAGACCGATCGGCTAATCTCTGAAACCGCGGCCTATTTTCTGGCACAGGGCGCAAGGTTATCCGGTATTGTTAAGGTGCTTGAGGACGGTGGTGATTCAACCTGCTGTCAAAAGATGTCGGTACAGGTTTTACCTGACGGGCAGATCATCGCGATCACTCAGGATCTGGGCGAAGGGTCAGACGCCTGCAAGCTGGACCCCAGTGCAATTGTACAGGCAGTGGCTGAAGTGGAAAAGCAGCCGCTTGAGGGCGTGCAGCTTTTCATCCTTAATAAATTTGGTCCCGAAGAGGCCGCTGGGCGCGGCTTTCGTGCGACGATTGGCGCGGCTCTTGAGGCAGGCATTCCGGTGCTTGTCGGGGTGGGTGGCCCCAGCCGCGCTGCCTTTGATTCTTTCGTTGACGGCTTGGCCGAGGCTTTGGTGCCAGAGGCAGATGTGATCCGCCGCTGGTGTGTTGACGCGATCGACTAGTCGGCGCCTTTCGGAGTGGGGTGGCTCCCTGCTTTATACGGTCCCCAATCCTCGATTTCGGGGTAAAACTGCCGCCGCCATGCACGTACTTTGGGGTTGAACACGCGCCGCCAGACAGGCGGGATTATCGCCATGAATGTCATCGGCGGATATCCGGTAGGCAGTTGCGGCACTTTGCTCTGATCATAGATCTGTAGCAGTGGAAAGCGACGTGTCGGGTTGATGTGGTGGTCGGCGTGGCGTTGCAGGTTGATCAGCAAAAGCCCCGAAACATGATGCGCCGAATCCCACGAATGATGCAGGCCAACTGGCTCGTATTTTCCGTCGCCCAGATATTTGCGTGTCAGCCCGTAATGTTCAACGTAATTTGTCAGTTCCAACTGCCAGACGGCGACAAAGGCCTGAAAGGCGAATAGCCCGACGGCGAACCAGCCACCGATACCAAAGCTCAGCGCCAGCATGATCATCGCTAGCACCAGATATTTCCAGATCGGATTGGAGCGGTGGAAAGGCGAGCGGTTGCGTCGCGCTAGCATCGCCTTTTCCGCCCGCCACGCCGAGCCCAGCCCTTGGCGCAAGATACGGAAAAAAGCACGGTGGAAGCCCTCGTTATAGCGCGCGGTTACGGTGTCGCGCGGAGTGCCGACCCATGGGTGATGCACCAGAAGATGTTCGGTGCGAAAATGCCCGTACAGCACCAGCGCCAGCAATAAATCACCCAGATGGCGTTCTATCCGGCTGGCCTTGTGCATCAGCTCGTGCGCGTAAACGATGCCGACAATGCCGGTTGTTACACCGATGCCAAACATGATGCCGAGGGTCTCATACCAAGGATGGCTGCCAAAATGGCTTAGGTAATAGAGCGTGCCAAAGACCAGACAAAACTGGATCGGCAGCCAGACCCAAGTCAGCAGCCGGAACCAGAACAGCTCTTTGTCTGGCGTGTCGGGGTCGGGATTGCGCAGGTTTTTACCCAGTATCGTGTCCAGCAGTGGCATCAAAACCCAACCGTAAAACGGGATTAACAGGATATACCAGCCACCCTGCGTCACCGCCAACACCACAAGGGGGACAAAGGTTATGTTCATCCAGTAAGGCCAAGCTGAGAGACGGGCGGGTGCAAGGGTTTTATTCATTACTCTACTTCCTTTTCAGACATATGCGCACGTGGGATTACACGCAGATAAATACCATCGGCGGCCCGCACGGTCAGATGCGCGACTGGCATCGGGTCGCGATCTTTGATGCGTTCAAAGCGAAAGGCCCGCACCAGCATCGACAAAAGCAATGTGCCTTCAGCCATGGCAAAAGCAGAGCCGGGGCAAACCCGTGCACCTGCCGAAAACGGGATATAGGCGTTGCGCAAGCAATCTTTGCCGTTTTTGGTTTCAAACCGCCCCGGGTCAAATTCATCCGGGCGTTCCCACAGACGCTCATGGCGGTGCAGATGCCAGGGGCTGATGACCACTTGACTGCCGGGCTTGACCGTACGTTCACGGAAAGTTTCGGGGCAGGCAGCCTCTCGCACAAACATTGGTACGGGCGGATAAAGGCGCATCGCCTCACGAAATACGGCGCGGGATTTTTTCAGTTTGGACAGGGTCGAAAAATAGATCTTATCAGGATCAAAGGCGGTCTTTGCCTCTTCCGCCAGCCTTTCTTGCCAGTCAGGATAGCGCGCCAGCAAATACAGCGCCCATGCAAGGGCAGCGGCCGAGGTTTCATGGCCAGCGAGAAAAAATATCGCCACCTGATCAATCATCTCTTCACGTTCAAAAACCTCACCCGTTTCAGGGTCCGGCGTTGTCATGATCTTGGTGGCAAGGTCATCAGGCGCAGTTCCGGCGGCAATCTCACCAGCGCGTTGATCGCAAAGCTGGCCAATAAGGCCGCGGATAATGGCTGCTGTTTCGCGGGTCTTGCGTGAATGAAAGCGCGGGAACCATTTCGGCAGGGGAAGCACGGCGGTGATATTGGCCACCGGCTGGGCGTTTTGGTGGTCACGAAAGGTGGCGAAGGCGGCGGCGGCGATCTCATTTTCGATAGGCAGGGAAAACAAAGTGCGAAAAATCACGTCCATTGCCAAATGGCTGGTCTGGGCTTCGACCTCAACCGGACCCTTGCCCGCGAGAGCGCCCAGCCGTTCAATCGCCGCCATGCCGCCGTCCCACATCGTCGGAAAGACAATACGCAGGCGCCCGCCTTCGAATGCCGGATCAATAATGCGCCGCTGATGCGCCCATGTTTCCCCGTTTGAGATGAAAATACTTTCGCCGAGCAGCGGTTTTAGCCCCACCCGCAGGCGTTCAGATTTCGGAAAATCCATAGGGCGCTGTTTTAGAACCAGATCAACCAGCTTGGGGTCATTACACAGATACGAGCGAAAGAACGGTGTGCGCATTTCGGCCATCCAAGCACGGTAAAGCCGTGCGGGCTGCGCCGACAAGATGTCCTTTTTAAACAGCTTGAAATAGGTCCAGATACTAACCTTGCCACGCCGCGCTGCGGGCTTAGGCGGCAAATCAGGTACCACCCCGCCGGTTTCTTCACGCACTCGCAACCTCACATTCCCGGGTGTTCCGAGCTTATTTTCAACATTTCTCTCAGATTTAGGGGGGGGAATGGCCCCGTGTCATTGACGATCGTCAGAAAAGCGCCCCGAAACCGCAACAAGGTCTGGAAACCGTGCAACGCCTGTGCTTTTGATGGGCAAATCAGGAAGGGCAATCATGCCAATACCGACCCCCAATCCGCATCCCTGCGGCCGATGTGCGTTTTACTCTCAAAGCATTTGGGAGCCTGTGGGCAAAAGTTCTGTCGCGGCACTGACGCACCGGTTCACCCGCGCGGAGTTGCCCGAGGGGCAAACCCTTTGGAAGCAAGGTAGCGAAAATGTCGGAGTCACCTGTGTCTCAAAGGGGCTGATTGCCCTGCGCAGTTTGCACCCTGATGGTAGCTCGACCTTGCTTAGGCTAGCATATCCGGGCGAGATTATCGGCATTCGTTCCTTCCTGACAGGGCGCGATCATCAAACTGAAGCGAAGGCGCAGTTGCCTTCACGGGTTTGTGTCGTATCCCAAAACAGGGCGCACCAGATTGTGCAAAACAATCCACGTGTGTTGTCACGCATGGCAATCCGCTGCATTGATGAAATTGACCGCACTCATGAACACATAATCGCTGCGGCCACGATGTCGAACAAAGAGCATCTGGCCACGCTCTTGCAACGGCTGATGGATGCGCATGGCGAAAAGGTCGGGAATCACTACGCGATGAGGCTGCCGCTCTCACGTTCGGATCTTGCGGATCTGATTGGTGTACAGCCCGAGACCCTGTCCCGGATTGCAGGCCGTCTTGAGAAAGACGGGCGCTTTAAAATTACTGGCCGCAAAGTTGTAACTCCCATCCGCCTGCAGCTTGCAAAAAATATGGTCCGATTCTAGCATTACCGACCGGAGGCTTCAAAAAAAGGATTTTGGCGCAAAGGTTCCACAAGCATGACATTACTCACATCCAGTTGTGTTACCTTCGCTACCTTCTAATTATGGCAAGAACCCACAGGTTTCAGTTGGGCTAATAGTTTGAGATTCTCAATATTGGGCGCACCCAAGTATTTGCAAGCACTCCAATGCTGCGCCGCAGCGAACAAATTCTTCGACCCGTTCTGTCGATGCAGCATGTCCGCTTAGGGGCTGACTGCGGCCATAGAGGCGGTTGGTACTGATAGTCGTTTTGTCCGCAAAGCAGACATTCCACGCGTTGGTTTAGTCGGCAGACAGGTCACCCCTGCTTGGTAACCTGGGTATATTCCAGCTCCACCGGCGTGGCCCGGCCAAAGATCGAAACCGTCACTTTCAGGCGCTGGTTTTCGTCGTCCACGTCTTCCACCATACCGTCAAAACCCTCAAACGGTCCGTCAGTCACCGCGACCTTTTCGCCCACGTCAAAGTGGATCAGATTGCGCGGGGCGGCTTCGCCTTCTTCGACGCGGTTCAGCAGGGCGTTCACTTCGGCGTCGCGCATCGGGATCGGGCGGCCCATCTGGCCAAGAAAACCAGTGACCCGGTTGATCGAATTGATCAGGTGATAGCCCTGATCGGACATTTCCATGCGCACCAGAACATAGCCGGGCATAAAGCGGCGTTCGGCGGTTACTTTTTTACCGCGGCGCATTTCGATGACTTCTTCGGTCGGGACCAGAACTTCTTCAATCTCTTCCTCAAGCCCGGCATCTACGGCTGCAACCTTGATCTGCTCAGCGATCTTCTTCTCATAGTTTGAGAGAACGCTCACCGAATACCACCGTTTAGCCATGTGTTATCGCCTTTACCGCTACCCGGCTCGGAGGCCGGAAAATTCCATGTATCCCAACAAAACTTGCTTGTCCGTCGAATCAAAGCAAACAATGTCAGGAAGTGAGGCAGGGGTTACAGGCGATGCGGGATGATTTCAAGCCCAGAGATGCGGCGAATCCTTAGCCAAACATCCCCAGCACACCCTGAAGGCCGGTTTTAATAATCAGGTCGACGATAAAGAAAAAAATCGCCGTGATTGTTGCCATCACAAATACCATGCCGGTGGTCAGCAAAACCTCGCGGCGTTGCGGCCAGACGACCTTGGATACTTCGGCCCGTACCTGTTGGATAAACTGAAGCGGGTTCATTGTTTTGGCCATGGTAAAAAATCCGTTTGTTTCAGTGTTCGGCAGATACGGGGTTTGGGGGATGTTTTCAAGTGCGGAGAAAGGAAAGTGAAACAGAGTGAGAATGTGCCGGGTGGATGTTATAATCCGACCAATCCGGTTTAACCCGCTAGTTGGGTCATTTTCACGTATATGTCCGATGCGCTGGCATTGGGGGCGTTTTTCAGGACGGCTATCAGCTCATCACTCACGTAGATCATGCTGTCTTGCGCATCTTGCGACTGCACCACTTCGATATTCATTGGACCATCGAACATTTCGGTTTCCAACGCTAGGTAAAGGATGTCGTCACCGGTTTGAAAATCGTCAACTTCGGCTGGGTTGGCAACAGCGTCTTCGTTTAGATCAACCCAGATCGCCTCAGATTCTGCTTCGGTTTCAATACGCTCGGCAGCGTCGGCTGCATCTGCGTTCGGGCCGGCATCTTCAACGCCAAAAGCTGCATCGGGCAATTCGTCGTAAGACACTTCATCCTGTAGGGCCGCAAGATCGTCCACTTGGGTCAAGTCTGTGTCTTCGGTGCCAGCCCCAGCCAGATCGCTGGAAAGCAAATCGGTACCACCGTTGCTTCCGGCACCCGGAATTGTTGGCGCGACCGGTGGGTCGGGCTCATTGTCTGAAACTAATTCAACGAAATCCGTAAATACCGAAGCAGCTAACAATCCAACTAATAGCCATGCAAAACCCATGACGCACCCCCTAAACCATACTCCGCAGTTAACCCTGCACCGCTGGTTCGCCTACAAAACCGCGACTCTGATCAGGATTGCTGTACAGGTTTGCACTCTTTTTAGCCCGAATTCAATCGCCAAAACGCGAAGAACAGACTGTCTAAGGATTCGAAACAAAGCGCTGTATTCGCTGATAAACGCGCATAACCGCCCAGAATAATGGTGCTGGTCTTGGCAGGGGTTGAGGGACTCGAACCCACGACCTTCGGTTTTGGAGACCGGCGCTCTACCAACTGAGCTAAACCCCTTTAAGACCGGGGACGGCAATAGCCGCTATCAAAACCATATGCAAGACTTCCCCTTGTGTCGGCGACGGGATTTGGCGCAAGTATGTAGCAATGGTCAGAACAACTTGAAATTGGCACGATGAACCTCGGGAAATCGATACGAAATTCCAAAACCTTGCTGGGCTTTTTGTCATGGATTTTGGCCACTTACCTGCGGTTTTGCTTTGCCACCACGCGCTGGCGACGGGTTGGTCTGGATGATCTGGCAGATGATCTGAAGGACGGGCCGATCATTCTTGTTTTGTGGCATAGCCAGTTATTATTTGGCCCCTCTGCTTGGCCCAATAACCTGTCCCGCCTGTTCACCTTGCGTGACCCGTCCCACGCCGGGCGGTTGTCATCGGCCACTCAGACCCGGCTGGGAATGGAGCCGATTATGATGCAGGATAAGGCGTCAAACTTTTCGGCGTCGCGCAAAATATTACAGGTGATCCGGGATGGTCACAGCCTTGGTATGACGGCGGACGGCCCGCTTGGTCCAGCGCGCGATGCAAAACAGGCCCCGCTTGAATGGGCGCGTGCAAGTGGGCGGCCTGTCTATCTGTTTTCGTGGTCTGCGCGACGCACAATGCGGCTGGACACATGGGATAAGATGATGATTCCGCTGCCTTTTACACGGGGCACTTATGGTTATCGCCGTTGGAATACGGACGTACCACGAAAGATTGATGCGCAGGGTTATACCCGCATTCGGGGCGAATTGTCGGATAGTCTGGACAATTTTATGTTTGAGTTAGGCGAAAATATCGGCGTTGCTCCTGATGGTTAAACCAACGCCAGTGCCATCATGATGCAGCCTGCTAAGGCAACCATATATGCCGCCGAGCGTGTCCACGGTATCGCGACAAGATACAGCAGCGTATAGGCTATTCGCCCGAATACAAACAGTTGCGCCCCAAGGATCGCCTGCGCCATATCGGTGCCTTCGATGACCAGAGCCAGAATTGCAAGCGTAAGGAAAATTGGCATGTTTTCTTGCATGTTAGCCAATGCGCGGCGAGCGCGTCCGACGTTTACACCTGCTTCCGGCTGATCATCGCGAGAGCCGACATGGTTGGCCATACCTTCGGTCGGCAGGTACAACATGCTCGGCAAATAGACGTTGGCGAGATAGACTACGAGGCCGGCAAAAATCCAAATCAACATAGGGCTGCTCCTGTTTCAACTATGCGCTGACAGGAGCGTATTACGGGTTTGGGTGGGTCTCAACTGGAAAGGTTGTGGGGGACTGATGTCTGCTGAGCGGGACGAAGCGGACGTT